>ERZ1027217.466-NODE-466-length-16324-cov-12.665868_pt1 | contig 16324 bp, 8 predicted proteins | sample MGYA00519268_ERZ1027217 | MGnify/ENA primary metagenome ERZ1027217 (study PRJEB26926, sample SAMN06164537) | human gut metagenome | biome: ENVO:00009003; feature: ENVO:2100002; material: ENVO:00002003 | host: Homo sapiens | place: USA | collected 2012 ...
ATTATCATGTAATTGTCGAATATTACGTCTATTTGAGGGATTTTATAGCTTAAGTGAACAGCATTGGGATATGTCATGGCATGTCGCCTCAAGCTATGCTAATGAGGGGTGTCGCGTTAGCAGACATGCCATGGCATGTCCCTACTACGATGGATACATTCCTTGAGTTAGGGACATTGCAGTGTGGTTACTGCTTTGGGCGGAGGGTGACGGAGCCGTCGGGGGAGAGGGTGACGGCTTCGCGGTCGAGGAGGGTGCGGACGGCGGCGATGACGGCTTCGCGGTGTGACTGGCCGAGCTGGCTGACCATGTAGTCGATGGTGTGGCCTCCGGGCTGTCCGGCGAGGTAGGCTACCGATTCCTCCACATTGACATCGTAGGAGGCGGATTTGCTGCGGCTGCGGCACACGTCACACTGTCCGCAGTCAGTCTGCGGTTTTTCGCCGAAATATTCGAGCATCCCCGTGACGCGGCAGCGGTCAGTGTCAAAGGCAAACCGCCGCATGGCTGCGATGCGGTGTTCCATCACCTGTTTGCGCTGCTCATAGACGGCCAGCGGCATATCCACATGTTTGGGCAGCACGCGCCTTATCGGCATATAGAGGTAGGGGAGCGATCTGCGAGGTATGTAGTGGACGGCGTGCAGCCGTGTAAGCTCCAGGAGGGCCTCATAGACGGCGTTCTCGCTCATCTGGCACCGTGAGGCTATCAATGATTCGGAAATATTGACATAGTCCGCAAAAAGCCCTGAATAGCTCCTCAGGAGGCATTGCAACACACGGTCGGCATCATCCGACAGCTCCAGGTCATATAGGCGGTGCTTGTCGATGAGCACCATCACACGTCCGCGTCCGCCAATGTCGTCGCTGTACTCGATGTATCCGGCTCGTGTGAGCAGACCGAGAGCGGAGTGTGCCGTCGTGGCGTTGAGATGAAATGTCGTGATGAAGCGGTTGAAATCAAACTCGTAGGTGTGGCCTACGCCTTCGCCTACAGGTATATTGGCAAATGTGCACGCCAGCTCGTAGACCCGGCGTATGAAGTCCTGAGGGGGAAAGGCGTCGGATATGCGGCGTGACAATGTGGCCTTATCATAAGGGGCTACGAGCAGCACCGCATAGGCATGCTTGCCGTCGCGTCCGGCACGTCCGGCTTCCTGGTAATATTCTTCGAGCGATGGCGGCAGGTCATAGTGTATGACGGCTCTTACGTCGGATTTGTCAATGCCCATGCCGAACGCATTCGTGGCCACGATGACGCGGATGGAGCCGTCTTTCCATCGGTTCTGCTTGTCGGCCTTGTCGGCAGGGTCAAGGCCGGCGTGGTAATAGTCGGCACTGATGCCGTTTTCGGCGAGAGTACGGGCGATTTCCACGGTGCGGCGTCGCGACCTGACATAGACGATGGCAGTGCCCGGGACGCCGTTGAGCACGCGCAGCAGCGGTGTCTCCTTGTGTGAGTCATATCTGACGATATAGCTCAGGTTGTCGCGATGGAAGCTGCGGGCGTAGATTTTATGCTCCTTGAAGTCCAGACGCTCCATGATGTCACCGGCCACCTGCGGAGTGGCGGAGGCCGTCAGGGCGAGTACGGGTGCATCGGGAAACAGCCGGCGCACGCCGGCGATGGCGAGATAGCTCGGCCGGAAGTCGTAGCCCCACTGCGATATGCAGTGTGCCTCGTCGACCACTATCATGCTGACGCGAAGCGATGACAGTGTGGACATGAAAGTCTCTGATTTCAGTTTTTCGGGCGACACATAGAGCAGTTTTGCCTTGCCGGCATAGCAGCGGTCAAGCGCGAGGTTATGCTCGCGCAGAGTCATGCCGGAGTAGAGGTATGTGGCGGTGATGCCTACACGGCGCAGGTTGTCGACCTGGTCCTTCATAAGCGATATGAGCGGAGTGACCACGAGAGTCAATCCGTCGAGCATCATCGCCGGAACCTGAAACGTGAGGCTTTTGCCGCCTCCTGTAGGGAGCAGCCCGAGGGTGTCATGCCCTGCAAGCACCGACGAGATAATCTCCTGCTGAAGCGGACGGAAGCCGTCGTAGCCCCAGTAGCGCTTGAGGACATCGTGCATGTCGTCTGACGTATAGGCCTGGGAGCCCATCTCTATTCCCTTGGCCGGATTTCCTTGATGAGAAACTGTATCGCCGAGTTGGAGCGCATGTGCTTGTTTTCCTCAATCGTGTAGCAGATGTCAAACGGCTTTCCGGCGTGGATGTGCTCGAAGTGCCGGGCCATGTTGAAGCCTATGCCGTTGAAAACCTTGCCCGACGTCGGGTCTACCAGCTCCAGCTTGATATGCTCGAGATTCTTGCCCACGAGTTTGCTCGTGCCGAAGTCCGAGACATTCTCCGTGCAGAACACCGGTTTCTGGTTTCCGGGTCCGAACGGATTGAAGTGGCGCAACGTGCTGACAAATTCCGGCGTAATCTGGGAAAATGTCACCACAGCGTCGATGTAGAGTTGCGGAGTAAGCTGGTCGGGGGTGATGTTCGCGCTGACATATTCCTCAAACCGACGGCGGAATTCCGGCACATTTTCCTCCTTCATCGACAGCCCCACGGCGTAGGGGTGTCCGCCGAAATTCTCAAGCAGGTCACGGACGCTGTCGGCAGCCTTGTAGACATCAAAACCCTGCACCGAGCGTGACGAGCCTGTAGCGAGTCCGTTGGCAAATGTAAGCACTACGACCGGCTTGTAATACAGTTCGGTCAGGCGTGACGCCACAATGCCTATTATGCCTTTGTGCCAGTCCTTGTTGTAGATGACGATTGATTTCTGCGATGCCAGGTCTTCGCTGTGACCTTCGAGCAGCGCGTTGGCCTCCTCGGTGATGCGCTTGTCGAGTTCCTTGCGGTCCTGGTTATACTGGTCTATGGCCTTGGCGCGGTCAAGCGCGTCCGCACTGTCGCGCGATACAAGCAGCTCCACGGCCTCGCGTCCGCTCTGCATGCGTCCCGAGGCATTGATGCGCGGACCTATCTTGAATATCAGGTCGCTTACGGTGATTTCCCTTCCGGTCAGGCCGCATATGCGTATTATGCCACGCAGGCCCATATTGGGGTTGCTGTTGATGCGGCGCAGTCCGTGGTAGGCCAGTATGCGGTTTTCGCCTACCATAGGCACTATGTCGGCGGCGATGGATACCGCCACAAGGTCAAGCAGCGAATAGAGGTCAGTCGTGTCAAGTCCGTTGGACAAGGCAAAAGCCTGCATCAGCTTGAATCCCACTCCGCATCCGCTCAGATGTGGGAAGGGATAGCCGGAGCCTTCGAGCTTGGGGTTAAGTATCGCCACTGCTTCGGGCAGACGGTCGTCGGCCATGTGGTGGTCGCAGATGATGAAGTCTATGCCCTTGGATTTGGCATATGCTATCTCGTCCACGGCTTTGACGCCGCAGTCAAGTATGATAATCAGCTTCACCCCGCTCTCGGCCGCCGCGTCGATGGCCTGGATGCTCACACCGTAGCCTTCGTCATAACGGGTGGGGATGTAGTAGTCAATGTTGGAGTAGAAGTTGCTGAGGTATTTATACACGAGAGCCACAGCTGTAGTGCCGTCTACATCGTAGTCGCCAAATACCCTTATCTTCTCTTTTCGCCCCATTACGGAGTTTATACAGTCCACAGCTGCAGCCATACCGTCGAGGAGGAAGGGATCGTGCATATCACCGAGCGACGGATGAAAGAATCTTTCGGCCGCGTCAATGGTGGTAATGCCACGCTCCACCAGCAACTCGCTGATAGGCTGACAGTTGGCGAAGCGTTTGTCAAGCTCCGTCTCCTGCTTCTGCTGCTTGGATGTAAGGGGCACATAATTCCATGTCCTTGTCATTTATGTCGTTTTTTTATTTCCTCTTAGGTATGGGCCGCGACGAGCCGTGGCTCCGGGCCGCAAAAGTGACGCCTTGCCGAAACAATGAGTCGGGGTTACATGGTCGAGCTGCGTCCTGTCATGCCAAAGAGAGCTCAGACAAGGAGATTTAGGATGCTTTGTACATGCAAGTTATCCCGTGTAGTTCCGTATTAGATTATGTGATGATAACTTACGGAGGTCCAGATGTGTAAGACCGTATTAAGTAGTACGTTGCTTCGTGACGATACTTTTTGCAAATTTAGCAAAATTTCCGTTATATTTTCTATCAGTTGTGTTAATAAATGGCAATCCCGCGGCCGGCTTTTTAAGCGCAGACGCGGGATTGCGTGTTATGTGTCCGGGATGCCCGGGAGCTGCTAAGTGTAAAATATTATTTTACAACTACAAACTCTACCGAGGGCGAGTGTCCGTAGGTATTTCCTTCGCGTATTATAACGTTGGCCTTGTAGCGTCCGTCGGCTATTTTCTTGCCGTCGGTTCCGGTCAGGTCCCATGTCCCGGCAGTGCCGATGCCGTTGGCGGTGTAGACGGTGTGTCCCTCCATGTCACGGACTACGAGCATAATCTCTGCGTTTTCAGGGATGTCGGTCTCGGCGATGCTGTAGGTCATCATGTCACGAGCAGGGTCGTCCTCTATGATCAGAGTGGCCTTGAGGGCGGTTGACACGACTGTGAAGTTGATGGTCTCGGTGGCGGTGTTGCCGGCGATGTCGCTTACTGTAAGGCTGATCGAGTGGCGTCCGTCGGCGAGGTTTGACAGCGGATACACGAGTTTCATGCTGTTGTCGGCTCCGGGAGTCATGCGCGACAGCACATTCTGAAGCTCTGTGGTGCCGTCAAGCACCAGCATGAGGTTACTGTTGAGAGAGCCTGACACGTCTATGCCGGTCTGGGCGTCCTTGACGGTAGCATATATTGTGGGGTTGGCGGATACTATCGAGCCGTCGGTAAATGTGTCGGCATTGTCAAGATACATGCTTGCAATCGTCGGGGCTTCGGTATCTCCTGATTCAGGCATATCCACTTGCTTGACAGCAAGTGCCTTTGATGTGCCTGTGGCTACCAGGCTCTTGTCATCGGAGATGGCATATATGCTGATGCGGTTACTGATGCCGGGAAGATTGCCTGTAGGCATGGTGAACGAGGCTTCAAAGACGCCCTCTTTGACGGGCACTTTGAATTTGGCTATCTGAGTGTCATCCCACTCCATGTTCATGGTGTTGAGGGTGGAGCGTTCCGGGCCGTCAAGCACTGTGATGGTGGCCGTGCCGTTAAATGATGCATCGGTCGTTTCGTTGCCAAGGGCTGAGATGTGTCCCTTCAAGGTGACAGTGCTGAACGGATTCACTATGATAGTACCCTCCTCATCGGTGGGGGTCTTGCCGGCTATTTCGGTGAGTACAGCCGAGTGGGAGAGCCCGATTACAGGAAGTGCCGGGTCGCCCGAAAGCACATAGCAAGCTGAGTTGATGGTCAGGTCATCAAATACGTTTGAAGCCATGTTGTTGTCACGCATCAGTGTGCGTTTGGTCGCACGGTACACGTCGCCGATGTTCATGCCGGGCTTGGCTGAGAAGATGCGTCTGGTAAATTCCTGTGCCAGCTGCAGGTTCTGTGCCGGATACACTTCGCGACAGGCAGCCACTACGGCCATCATGCCGCCGTCGGCTTTGGCGGTGAATTTGTGGACGAGACTGTTGTTGTACCAGTCATATGTAAACGTAGAGCATGTCCCCAGCACTGCAAAAGGCTTGTAGTCGTAGTAGGTGGATGCAATCAGTCGGTTGTTCCACACGGGGAATACACTCTCGAAAGCGTCGGCGCGTGAGTGTCCCACGTAGGAGAAGAAGTAGGATCCGGCATTAAGCGATGCGGCAATGTCGGAGTGTACCTGCTGGTCACGGTCAGAATTGTTGCCGTCATAGAGCTCGGTGTATATGTTGTCGATTATGCCGGCCGGATTGGCTGCCGCAGCGGTGCCACGAGCCTTGTAGGAGTCTTCCGTAAACTGGCGGCTGGCGTCGCCGATCATCGTCAGGCGGTTGAAGTAGTCCGATTCGCCGGGGAAGCCCTTGAGGTAGCTGTCGATTTTGTTTACGACCTGGTCAGCATCGGCCTGGGTCATGGCGTCGATGACGCCTACCGCAACGCTTGCATACATCTGATGCGCCCTGTCACCGATGAAATCGTCATTGACTATGCCGAAGTAGTCGGCGAGGGCGTAGTTGCCGGTGGTCACGTTGGTGAGGAACGGGTCTTCGGCCTGATACGTCAGCATGTAGCCGTTGCCGGGGCCTGCCATGTGGACGTTGTCATGTGACATGGGCCCGAACAGCAGGATATAGCGGAACTTGCTCTTGTCGTTGACTGTGGTGCGTTTGCCGTCGCTGTCATAGTGCCATATGTCCTCGTCGTCATACTGATAAGAGGCGTCATTGCTGCGTCCGCGCTCGAAGAGCATTTTGGCAAACAGTCTGTAGGCCATGGCATGCGGTGTGCCCGAGCCGAATTCATTGATAATCTGGTCATGGGTCACCACCCTGACATCCATGCCCTGATATTTGCGGTGTATGTCGGCGAGTTTCTGAGCCTGTGCTTTGTAGTCGTCTACGGTTATGATCACCATGGCGGGTACCGGGTCGCTGCCGGTGCCTATGGCGTGGAGATTCTGGGGCTCTACGGTGCCCACCATTTCAGGTATGTACTGCTGCTGGGTGGGGTCGAATGCTATGAGCTGTCGGCAACCCTGCACGGCCTGGGTCCTGAAATCATATTTCCAGGTGGTAGAGGTGTTCTGAGGGTTGATGCGTGCGATATTTGACGGATTGGATACATCCCACACTATAGGAGTTGTGGTGAGGGATGATGCCGGAAGGGAGCCGGATGCCGGGGCTTTCTTGTAAAGCTGTATGCCGGTAGTGGACGACTCGTAAGTATTGACGCACATCAGCATCTGGGGTGTGCGCAGATAGTTGTGGCGCAGATACAGCACCATCTCGTCGTGACGCGAAATCCAGTTGTCCAGAGTGTGGGTAGGGGGCGAGGCCACATTTGCCGTTTCCACATTGAGCACAAGCGGATTGGAGTAGGCTGCGCTGGAGCTGCTCGATGTGTCTGTGATTTTGAAGCTTATATTGCCCCAGTTGGTGTAGCCTACGTAGCGGTATGGCTCTGACTGGGGATATGCGTTGGAAGCTGTCGTGGCTTTTATGTCAGACAGCTGTGCATTGTCGGGGTCAACCAGAGTAGGATATAGCTTCAGAGAGGTAGGGTTGCGTGTGCCCTCGAATCCATGGCGTATGTTGAGGTTGCAGCGTGACTCTGTGCTGCGGAGCGGATCGGTCAGCTCAAAGCTGTATGAAAGCTTGTCGGTGGTTTTCTCGCCTATGTAGAATGAGCCTCCTTCTTCGGGATGTAACTCGCGAGAGCGTGAATATTGGGCCGATATGTGGTTTGTCAGCCATTTGCCGGTGGACTTGGAGTAGACTTCGGTCATGCGGTCGTCAGCACCGGGCATCGCATCGGTCACGATGTAGTAGGTGTAGTCGCTGTAGCGGTTTTCGTTTATTGAGAACCTTGGCTTCTTGGGGTAGGCCGAATCAGCGGTTACAGTGATGCAGTAGATGCCGGGGTTGTAGAAAAACAGTCTCGCATTGTCGCCGCTGCCTGTACGGTAGGTGGGGATTACCTCCAGGTCGTCAGGGGTGCCGGCATCGAGCTTGTTGTCATGCAGCTCGGTGACGTTGAAGCCGAGGACGCGGACATTGCTGATGGAGGAGAACCCCCACTGGCGCAGCTGGGCGGCCGTGAGCTGCTGTACGCCGGCTTCGGAGCAGCGTATCTTTATGAACTTGCCGGCTGTCGATGACAGCTTTGATGTCTGGGCAAAATGGGACTTGTCCATAGTAGCTGCCGATGCCGATGACAGCGGTAGGGCTGCTGTGGTCAGTATGAACGCGCAAGAAAGAGAGAATAACTTTTGCGATAACATATTGGTATTGAAATATCTGATGTACTTGTTATGGTTGGCTTCGTATGTTGATTCACTTTATTTTCACTCGCAGCACCTCATGGACTCCTATGCTGCATTCGATGATGTCATCGGGGGCTATCGGCAGACGCACCGGGCTCAGCATCGGGATGATTACGTCGCCTGTCTTCAGAGTGACGTAGCGGGATGCGGCTTCCAGGGCAGTCTCCATGCCTATGTCCGATGAGGTCCACTGCGCTTGTGTCTGGCCGGCCGAGACGGTCAATGGCGCGTCGGGGAGTGGCTGCTGCCACTCCCCGAGGGTCAGAGCGCCGTCAAATGTCGACAGAAGGCCGATGGGCTGTCCGTTGCCTTGAAGGGCTCTGAGCATGTCTACAGGGACTGCCCATGCACCGAGGGTCATGGCGTCGACATAGCGCGATGCAAACCGTGGCGCTATGTTTTTGCCAAGACGGCCTATGCGGTATGCCGGGCCGATCGCCAGCTCCCACGAACTCTCAAACGGCGGCAGGAATACGGGCATCCCTGACGGGGTGATGGCGGAGTCGGGGATGAGCGAAAACAGAGCCGGATGTGTCACCGGGCATCCGGGATGTCTGCTGAATACGAGAGCTTTCATAGGCTTTTGCCCTCCTTGGCATCGTGGGCAGAGCTGCTGCCTGATATTTTGAGTCTGTGGTACATGACCGCAAGGTGGGCATAAATCGAGGTGTCCTGGACCACTATGTCTTCGCGGCTCACTATGCGGCAGGGAGTGAAATTCCACAGAGCCCGGATGCCGGCATTGACCATCTGGTCGGCCACTGTCTGCGCATGCTCCACCGGGACGGCCAGAATGCCTATCTCAGCATGGAAATCATTGACGAGGTCTGAGAGCTGCTCCGGGTAGTACACGTTTACTCCGGCCCTGCGGCTTCCGGCTATTGACGGATCGGTGTCTATGCCGGCCACTATGCGGAGCCCGAAACGCTGCAAGCCGCCGTCGGCAATCAGAGCCGCGCCGAGGCTTCCCACTCCGGCCATGATGGCATTGTGGCTCTCACGGAATCCGAGAAACTCTCCCAGTCGCGAGGCGAGGGCTTTGACCTCGTATCCTATGCGTGTCTTGCCTTTTATGCCGAGATATGATAGGTCTTTTGCTATCTGTGAGGCGTCTACGTTGATCTGCCTGGATATGGCTGTCGATGACACAAACTCCACGCCGTTAGAGTGCAGGCGGTCTATGTAAGCCAGATACCATGGGAGACGGCTTAGCGTAGGCTGCGGAAGCATTTCGTGGTGTATTGGGGTCTGTGGTGTCATAAAGCTAACAAATTTACGCTTTTAATCGGTTACAACAAAGCGTGTTGGGCAGTTTTAAACAGAATTGGTATTTCTTCGCAACCCCCCTGGGGCTTCACGTGCTATTCGCGGCCGCGGACTGCAAGTTTGCGCGACTCGGAGCTGTATTTCTCTCCGTCAGGCATGGAGATGGAAGCTCTGTAGACATATATGCCGGCAGATACGCGGGAACCTGCGTTAGTGGTCATGTCCCACGAAATCGGCTCGGTCATGTTGCCGTCGCTGTAGACGTGCTTGTCGGCCACCCATATTCTGCGTCCTCCGAGGTCAAATACCTCTATTTCCACATCAAGGTCCTTGTCCGGGCGGTCGTGGGTGACGTAGAAGAGGGTCTCTGATGAGGATGCGTTCGTCAGGGCATATACATCGATAAGCGTCGGGGCCACTGTGTCGTCAACCCAGAACTCTATGGTGCGACTGGTGCTGTTGCCGGTGTTGTCAAACACGGTCAGGGTGGCTGTATGGCCGCCTCCCGACAATCCCGACAGGGGATAGGCCAGAGATCCTGACGAGGTGGATGCGAAGTCAGGGAGGAAGTAGTCGGTCAGGTCCGACAGCACTTTGTATCCGTCGATGGTCAGTGTCATGGTGTGGCCTACGCCGCCGCTGCCGAGGTTGATGCCCAGGTTGTCATAGGCGTGGGCAAACAGGGTCGGGTTGGCGTCAACGGTGGAGGCGTTGGCAAAGTCGGCTCTGTTGAGGTACATCGTGTCGATGACCGGGGGTATGTCGTCGCTTATCTCAGGCTTGAATCCCGAGATGGTGAAGTCGGCGAATCCGCCCAGCGCATCACGCTCGCCTTTGGTGTCGACGGCATACATGCTGATGAATCCGGGACGGTTGTTGTTGGCGATGTCTATCGGCACGAGCATGTCCATGGTCCATCGGCCGTCACGCACTGCTGCGCGGCCCTTGCTGAGCACCGGCCCTTGCACCTCATAGGTCTTGGTGGTGCTGACATCCTGGCCCAGAGTGGTCATGTCGGTCTTGGAGTCGTAGAGCGTGACCTCTATTTCTCCATTGAAGTCATCGAGTGGCTGCCCGGAGGTGGTGGCTACGGTCCCTTCGAGGCGTATATGTGAGCCTCCCTCGAGATACGGCGGCTCCTGGACGCTGCCGATGGGTTTGTCGTTGCCGTCGGTCACGTCTTTGAGCATGGTTAGGTCTACGGTGTTTGCCGGGACGCTCTGTATCATGGCCGGGTCTCCGATGAGGATGTAGACCTTGGCCTCATAGCAGTTGTTGAAATCGTTTTTTGTCTTTTGGAATACCTCGCCCAATGTCATGGCGCGTCCCGAGGGGTGCGTCCGGCCTATGTTGCTGCTGAGGTATTTGACAAACTCTCCGTTGTGGTATATGGCCGCGCTTCGTGTCGTGGCTATCACCGATATCGGCCCCTGTGGGTTGCGCCACATCATTTCGGCTCCTGAGAGGTTGGGGCCGTCGATCTGCGAATAATGGCAGCTGGCGGACACCACGATGGGCTTGCGACGCAGTGACATGGACTGCACGTAGCTTGTAGGCATGATGCCTACGCCGCCCCATACGGTCTGCGAGGAGTGCCCGATATAGATCATCCATGCGGTGCCTTCCTGGAGATTGCTTTTCACTATGTCGAAAGCCTTGACGGCTTTACCGTTTTCAAGCTTGTAGAAGTCTATGTAAGCCTTCGTGGCCATCAGTCCGTTGCCCACTCCGGGGTTGCCGGCGTCATAAGGCGATGTCCATGGCAGAGCTTTAGTTGCCGCTTCGGCATCTTCCTGAAAGTCAATCGTGTTGTCGCTGAGGTCGGTTATGTACATGACCTTCCCTCGCCACGAGGAGCGCGTATTGAGACCTCTCTCGTAGTCGATAATCTTCTTGACTGCTGCCGCGGCCATCTCCCGGTTGATTACCGGCAAGCGTCCGACGGCGATGCTCATGGCTGATTTGCCTAACTGGCGCATGGTGGTGGCTCCGTCTTCGAGCAAGCCGAACATGTCATCGGTATGGAGGCTCTGATTGAATTCTATAAGCCCCAGGGTGTCGGACCATGCCGGCATGGCCGGATAGGCGCATTCGCCCGAGCTGGAGTTCTTGGTCTTCCGGCGGTAGTCCCACGTCGGACGGCCCATCACAAGGGCGTATTTGAGTTTTTTCTCAGGCCGCTCGTAGAACATTTTCAGCATCCTGCGCATGGCCTGTATGTCAGGTGTCCCCGAGCTGAATTCGTTATATATCTCGTCAAGGTTGGTTACCATTACGTCAAGCCCCTGCTTCTGCTTGCGGTATGCAGCGAGGTCGCAAGCCTCCTTGTACCACTGTGGCAGGGTGAATATCACCATGTCGGGGGTGGGGAGGCCGTGGATGTTTTGGTTGGGCGCATAGCCTATGATTTCGGGCTGTGGCATCCCTTCGGCTGATTGCCACGCCACGTAGCGTTTCCATTTTTGTCCTGAAGGGTAGTACCATCGGGCGCGGTCGCCGTCGGCTTGCACATTGAGCTGCGTGTAGCTGCGAGGGTCTGATACGTCCCAAACCCTGAGGTCGGCGCCGGCGCCGGCAATGGCGGCATTGGGCGACTGCAATGTGAAACTGAGCGACGGGCCATTGAGCCTGAGGTGACGCAGATAGCTTATTTCTATGAAGTTGAGGTTGGCGCGGTCGATGTTGGCGGCCTGGTCGCACGACACCTTCACATTAAGCTGAGATGACTTGAATGAAGAGGAGGAGATGTACTCTCCGCTGCCCATGACGCCATAGACGTGGCTGTCGGAGTTGATCTGGCTTGCCGAGAATGTACCTGCCGGGAAGTCTTCGGAGTCGGTAGTGACCTGAAATTTGGTGAAATACGGCGTCAGAGTGGTATGGTGGAAAGCCGACACTCTCATCAATACCTTGTTGGGCGTGTTTTCTGCCACGATGTCAGGCATGTTGAATGCGACGGTCACGCCGTCATTCCCTTTAAGACTTTCGCCGAAATAGGCGTGACCGCTGGGGCTGGCCGACTCCAGCTCGAGATGGTGGAGCAGATTGTCACGGAAGTAGGTTGTTACAGAGGAGGATGTGCCTGTAGAGGCGGAGGTATCCTTGACCGGAGTGTTGCGAGGCTCGTCGTTTTCGGTGACGAAATAGTATGCCACATCGCTGAACGCATTGATGCGGTGGCTGGCGGCTCTGTTGTTTCTTGACTGTGACCACGATATGGGTCCGCGGGCATAGAACACCACGCCCTGCGGAGTGTGCTCGGAGGGTGACTGCGGCAGGTCGTCAATGACAAATTCGGGACTGAGCTGTTCGTGGAGCTGTTCGCCGCCATATCCGTATATCTTTACTTTGGATGGGTCTGAAAATCCCATCTTCCTTATCTGCTCGTTGGTCAGGCAGTAGGCTCCGGATGTCCGGACGCCGATTTTATACCATGTGCCTGATGCGAGGCGGCTGTTGTCGGCAAATTCAAACCTCGTGGCGCAGATGGCCGCGGGCGCGAACGCCAGCAGTATAAGTGAAAATAATAGGACGGATATATTGGCTCGTCGGGAGAGTCGTAGCAAGATTTTCATACTTTATATAACGTTGGCATCTACCTGTTTATTGTGTCAGTCCAGTTCATCAAGCCATTGTTGCCAGGCTGCCGCCGACCCGTTGAACGTGTTGATGTCTACCTTGCCGTCTACTCCGCTGACACGTCCTATGTGGCTGAACTGCCACAGTCTCATGTTGCCGGCTTCAGGTGCGCCTGTGAACGAGCATAGCCACAGGGGGTAGTGGGCGAACTGCTGGCTGAAGAATTTTTCAAATCCGTCTTTGTTGCTGTAGAGCATCACATGGTATCCGTGGGCCTCGAGGGTGTTGATCATGGTCTGTAGCCGGGTCAATATGTCGTGGGTCGTATGGTCGCGTGGGTTGCTCCACTCCTCCACGTCTATCACCACCGGCAGCTCGAGGCGGCGTCCCTTGATACTGTGCATCAGATTGAGGGCTTGCATGTATCCGCCGACATCGAATCTGAAGAAGTGGTAGGCGCCGACTTTCAGTCCGGCCTTGCGTGCCTTGCGGTAGTTTGTGGCGAAGTTCTTGTCTTTGAATGTGGCACCTTCTGTGGCCTTTAGAATCACGAAATCCATCCCTACGGATGCTACTTTGTCAAAGTCCACTACGCCGTTGTGTGCCGAAATGTCTATGCCTCTGACCGGGTATGCGGCAGGGTCGGGAGACACGATGACTGCTTCGCGCCACCACAGGTAGTAGGCGCACACGACTCCGGCCATTGCTGTCAGCATAAGTGCCAGCAGCAATATGATCATGCGCAGACGCATGGTGCGCAGACGCATGGCTATCCGTTTAAGCAGTCGGTGGGTCATCGGTCAGTAGTGGCGTGGGCACATATGCAAAAAAAACGAAAAAGCTGCCACTTGTGCTCTCCGCATGAAGCGGAGAGATGTGGTAGCTATTTCGTAATTAGAGTCGTGTCCTCTAAAAAGTCTGCTCTTTCGGCAGATTACTTAACGACAGCAGCAGAGTCAGCTACGACAGCAGCAGAGTCAACAACAGCAGCGTTGGTGTCAACAGTAGCAACTTCTTCGATAGCAACTTCTTCTACAGCTACAGTGTCAGCAGCTTCAGCAGCCTTGTCAGAGTTACCGCAAGCGGCAAACATAGAAGCACCGAAAGAAACAGCGAGGAGATAAACTAACTTTTTCATTTTCTTTTTTGTGATTAAATAATAAAACAAATTTGTTTAGCTTCAAAAACGTTGCAAAGGTATACCAAAAAGTTGGATTACCAAAGTTTTTTTATGATTTTTTTGCCCTGACATCAGCATTTCTCAAAAAAATCATAATTTTTGTGTCGCAATCTGCATGTTTTTAACGTTTCTGTGCCGTCACGATGCTGTTTGCCATCTTGACGGCGATGTTGATGTTATCGCAGATGTGGTCTTTGCCGAGGAGCTTGTCGATATTGGCATGCTCGAGGGTTTCGCGCACTTTGGGGACGACGCCCGACAGTACCACGTGGATGCCTTCCTGCTGCGACGAGAGGATGAGTGTCTCGAGGTTGTGGATGCCGGTGGAGTCGATAAACGGCACGAGGCGCATGCGTATGATGCGCACCACGGGCCTCTCGCCCTGTCCCACACCTCCGAAGCCGTCGCGCATCAGTTCGTCGAATTTGGTAGCCACTCCGAAGAAGAACGGACCTTCGATTTCGTAGACCGACACACCCGGGAGGATGTCAAGCACTTCGTGGGCTGAGGCTTCGGTGCCTTCGGCCACGTCAAGCTGCTCGCTGTAGACGCGTATCTGGGTGTTTTCGGTCACGCGGCGCAGGAAGAGTATTATGGCGAGGAGCAGTCCGATTTCTATGGCTATGGTGAGGTCGAAGATGACGGTCAGCAGGAATGTGACCACCAGCACGGAGATGTCGCTCTTGGGGTTTTTGAATATGGCCCTGACGGTGCGCCATCCGCTCATGTTGTAGCTCACCACGATCAGCACGGCTGCCAGGCATGCCATGGGTATCTGGTTGATGAGGGGCATCAGGAAAAGGAATATCAGCAGCAACACTACCGCGTGGACCACGCCGGCCACGGGTGTGCGGCCTCCGTTGGTTATGTTGGTCATAGTTCGGGCTATGGCTCCGGTGACGGGGATGCCTCCGAAAAACGGCACCACTACATTGGCTATGCCCTGGCCTATAAGCTCGGTGTTGGAGTTCGTGCGGCTGCCGGTCACACCGTCGGCCACGGTGGCTGACAGGAGGCTCTCGATGGCGCCGAGGATGGCGATGGTAAACGCCGACGGCAGCAGCATGTTGATGGTGTTCATTGACAGGGTGAATCCGTGGGGCTGGGGGATGTCGGTGGCCATCTTGCCGAAGCGGTCGCCGATGGTCTCTACGCCCCATTCGGGCATGAACCCTTTGAGTATCCATACGGCCACCGATACTATGATGATGGCGATGAGTGCTCCGGGCAGACGTTTTGACACTTTAGGGGTGAGTGTGATGATGAGCAGTGACACTACGCCTACCACCAGCGTGGGTATGTCAATCTGGCCGAGGCTCTTGAAGTAGACTCCCCACTTGGGCAGAAACGCGGCCGGAACGTCCTTGAGGCCGAGTCCGAGAAAGTCGTTGATCTGGGTAGAGAATATCGTAAGCGCGATACCGGCGGTGAATCCTACCACGATGGGATATGGGATAAACTTGATGACGGTGCCGAGATGGAACAGTCCGAGGAGCACCATGATAAGTCCGGCCATCAGGGTGGCCACGGCCAGTCCTTCAAGTCCGAAGTTGGCGATGATGCTGTAGACGATGACTATGAACGCTCCTGTGGGGCCGCCTATCTGTACGGAGCAGCCTCCGAGTGCGCTGACCAGGAAGCCGCCTATGATGGCTGTGATTAGTCCGATTGTGGGACTTACGCCACTGGCTATGCCGAATGCGATGGCGAGCGGCAGTGCGACGATGCCTACCACTATGCCGGCGATGAGGTCGTCTTTCAGTCGTGAGGCCGAATACCCCTTGAGCGAGGTCAGCAGTTTCGGCTTGAAGTCGATTGTGCCCGATAGTTTCATTTCTGTAATCTTTTTTACCTTTTTCCTCAATGCCGCACTGTGCGGCACATTAATATAATATATAATACCGTTGTGTCAGATGCAGGTCTCGATGCCGAGGGGTCCGTACAATGGATGCTGCTAACTTTGGGTGCCACTGACTTAAGTGGTGCACACATCGTTGTAGGGACATGCCATGGCATGTCTGCTAACGCAACCGTCTCATTGGCAACGCATTTGTTGACATGCCATGGCATGTCCCTACAAATAAATTGCCATTCGTTAAAAATTTGCAAAATGAGAGTGCAAATTTAGCAATTTTTTACGAAATGACATAGGTACATATACGAAAAATGCGGAGGCCTCACGGCTACCGCATTCTCGCGCTTCAGGATGGGCTTGAACCAACGACCCCCTGATTAACAGTCAGGTGCTCTAACCAACTGAGCTACTGAAGCATGGTTGTGATTGGGGATTGAATTGAAATGTCGTGCGCTTCAGGATGGGCTTGAACCAACGACCCCCTGATTAACAGTCAGGTGCTCTAACCAACTGAGCTACTGAAGCA
>ERZ1027217.468-NODE-468-length-16299-cov-3.412522_pt1 | contig 16299 bp, 9 predicted proteins | sample MGYA00519268_ERZ1027217 | MGnify/ENA primary metagenome ERZ1027217 (study PRJEB26926, sample SAMN06164537) | human gut metagenome | biome: ENVO:00009003; feature: ENVO:2100002; material: ENVO:00002003 | host: Homo sapiens | place: USA | collected 2012 ...
GGACAGGATAAGGTGGTGGATAATCTGCGTATCTTCGTTAAAGCGGCTCGTCTGCGTGGCGAAGCACTGGATCATGTTTTGTTGCATGGACCTCCGGGATTGGGTAAAACGACACTTTCCAATATTATTGCGAATGAGCTGGGAGTGGGCTTTAAGGTAACTTCCGGTCCGGTGCTTGATAAGCCGGGCGATTTGGCGGGGGTGCTTACCAGTCTGGAACCGAATGATGTGCTGTTTATCGATGAAATTCATCGTCTTTCTCCGGTGGTGGAGGAGTATCTGTACTCCGCAATGGAGGATTACCGCATTGATATTATGATAGATAAAGGCCCGTCTGCACGGAGTATTCAGATTGATCTGAGCCCGTTTACGCTGGTGGGAGCTACTACCCGTAGCGGTTTGCTGACTGCGCCTTTGCGTGCCCGCTTTGGTATTAATCTGCATTTGGAATATTACGATGATGATGTGCTGAGCGGTATCATCCGCCGTTCGGCAGGAATCCTGAATGTTCCTTGTTCTACAAGGGCTGCGTCAGAGATTGCTTCCCGTAGCCGTGGAACGCCGCGTATTGCAAATGCGTTGTTGCGTCGTGTACGGGATTTTGCACAGGTGAAAGGTTCGGGGAGCATTGATACGGAGATTGCCAACTTCGCTTTGGAAGCACTGAACATTGATAAATACGGTCTCGATGAAATCGACAATAAGATACTCTGTACCATTATCGATAAGTTCAAGGGCGGTCCGGTAGGGCTTACTACTATTGCTACGGCTTTGGGCGAGGATGCCGGAACCGTAGAAGAGGTGTACGAACCGTTCCTGATAAAAGAAGGCTTCCTGAAGCGTACTCCGCGCGGACGTGAAGTAACTGAATTGGCTTATAAACATTTAGGACGTAGTCTTTACGATAGTCAGCGTACGTTATTTAATGAATAACGAATAAAAATGAGTGGATTAAAAAGTTTAGCAAAAGAGACAGCTATTTACGGGGTAAGTAGTATTGTAGGACGTTTCCTCAATTATCTGCTGGTACCTGTATATACGATAGCTTTGCCTGCATCATCGGGTGGTTATGGTGTGGTTACGAATATATATGCCTGGGTGGCATTGATGCTGGTATTACTGACGTGCGGCATGGAAACGGGATTCTTCCGTTTTGCCAATAAAGGGCAAGATGATCCGATGCGGGTATATTCCACCACCTTGTTGAGCGTAAGTATCGGCTCAGTGGTATTCGTTGTTTTGGGATTGTTGTTTTTAGAACCTATTGCCGGATGGTTAGAATACGGAGAGCACCCTTGGTATATAGGTATGATGATGATTGTGGTGGCAATGGATGCTATTCAAAGTATTCCGTTCGCTTATCTGCGTTATAAGAAACGTCCCATTAAGTTTGCTGCATTGAAGTTGCTGTTTATCTTTCTCAATATTGCTCTCAATCTTTTCTATTACGTTGTTCTGAAAGGAAATGATGTAGGTTATGCTTTCCTTTTCAATCTGGTATGTACCTCTGTTGTCATGTTGTGCATGATACCGGAACTGAGAGGATTTACCTATGTGCTGGATAGAGAGTTATTGAAACGGATGCTTCGTTACTCCCTGCCATTGGTGATATTGGGTGTGGCAGGTATCTTGAATCAGGTGGCTGATAAGATTATTTTTCCTTTCGTTTATCCCGATGAGGCTGAGGCTACCGTACAACTCGGTATCTACGGAGCTGCCAGTAAGATTGCCATGATTATGGCTATGTTTACCCAGGCATTCCGCTTTGCTTATGAACCTTTTGTATTTGGTAAGAGCAAGGAGAAAGATAGCCGTGAAATGTATGCTCAGGCTATGAAGTTCTTTATCATCTTTACTTTACTCGCCTTCCTGGCAGTGATGTTTTATCTGGACATTCTGCGCCATATCATCGGGCGTGATTATTGGGACGGATTACGGGTAGTACCCATCGTTATGGCAGCGGAAATCTTTATGGGCATTTATTTCAACCTGTCTTTCTGGTACAAGCTGATTGATGAAACCCGTTGGGGGGCTTATTTTTCATTGACGGGCTGCACCATCCTGATATTGATGAATATATTTCTGATCCCGAAGTATGGTTATATTGCTTGTGCCTGGGCTGGATTTACAGGATATGGCGTTGCTATGTTGCTTTCTTACTTTGTGGGTCAGAAGAAATATCCGATACAGTATGATTTGAAGGCAATCGGTATGTATGTGCTTCTTGCTGCTGTGCTTTATCTTGCTGCCGAATATGTGCCGATAGACAATATCTACCTGCGTATGGCATACCGTACAGTTCTGCTGATACTGTTTATCGCCTACGTTGTGAAGCGTGATTTGCCGCTGAACCAAATACCAATCCTAAACCGTATCATAAGACATTAGAATAGTCCGCATGGCAAATTGTAAATTGTAAATCGTCAAATTGTAAATGATATGATGGAAACACCTGAACAAAACCGAAATGTTTTTGCCGTTAAAAAGTTCCTGAGCGAGTATCTTGATCTGAGAAAAGACAAGGACAATGAGCTGGAAACAGTAGACTCCATCCGCAAAGGAGTAGAGTTTAAAGGGGCTAACCTGTGGATTTTGATCTTTGCCATTTTTATGGCATCATTAGGACTGAATGTTAATTCCACGGCCGTAATCATCGGTGCCATGTTGATTTCTCCACTGATGGGACCTATCATGGGGGTGGGACTTTCTGTCGGTCTGAATGACTTTGAATTGATGAAACGTTCACTGAAGAGCTTTCTGATAACGACTCTGTTCAGTGTAACTACGGCTACTGTCTTCTTTCTTGTAAGCCCTGTTGCCGAAGGACAGTCAGAGCTTCTGGCACGTACTTCACCTACGATTTATGACGTATTCATCGCATTGATGGGCGGTCTTGCCGGTGTAGTTGCCCTGTCTACCAAGGAGAAAGGAAACGTAATTCCTGGTGTTGCCATTGCCACTGCTTTGATGCCGCCGCTCTGTACGGCAGGTTACGGGCTGGCAACGGGGAATCTGGTTTATTTCCTTGGAGCATTTTATCTCTACTTCATTAATTCGGTATTTATCAGTCTTGCCACGTTTGCCGGAGTGCGTGTGATGCACTTCCAGCGTAAAGAGTTTGTGGACAAGAAGCGGGAGAAGAAAGTACGCCAATACATAATACTGATTGCCGTGCTGACCATGTGTCCGGCTGTTTACCTGACGGTAGGGATCATTCAGAGCACTTTCTATGAGAGTGCCGCCAATCGGTTTGTTGCCGAACAGCTTTCTTTTGAGAATACACAGGTATTGGATAAAAAAATCCATTATCATGGCAGCAAGGACAATGAGATACGCGTGGTACTGATCGGACAAGAAGTTCCTGAGGCTTCGATTGCCATTGCCCGTAGTAAGATGAAGGATTACAAGTTAGGTGAAACCAAACTGATTGTTCTTCAGGGAATGAATAACGAAGCTGTGGATATTTCTTCTATCCGGGCTATGGTGATGGAAGACTTCTATAAGAACAGTGAAGAACGACTGGTGGAACAAACAAAGAAGATTACAGTGCTGGAACAGAGCCTGGCAAGATATAAATCTTTCGATGAATTGGGCAAAACGATTGTTCCGGAGCTAAAAGTTCTCTATCCATCAGTGAAAACCGTTTCTATCTCTCATGCCATAGAACTGACGATTGATTCGGTACGGACAGATACCATTACACTTGCCGTACTGAAGTTTGGCAAGCATCCCGACGCCCACGAGAAACAAAAGATTACCGAATGGCTGAAAGCACGTACGGGAGCGAAACAATTAAGACTGATTGCAGAATAATTTAATACGAAATAGAATGAAGCTAAAGTATATACTGATTGTTGCTTGCAGCCTCTTCACGTTGACGGGACGGGCGGACGAAGGTATGTGGATGCTGGGAAACCTGAATAAACAGACCCGTAAGGCTATGAAAGAACTTGGCCTGCAAATGCCTGCTGATAAACTATATAATCCGAAGAAGCCGTCGTTGAAAGATGCGGTAGTCAGTTTCGGAGGATTTTGTTCCGGAGTGGTAGTGTCGGAAGACGGGCTGGTGTTTACCAATCATCACTGTGGTTTCAGCAGTGTGCAGCAGCATTCATCAGTGGAGCATGATTACCTGAAAAATGGCTTCGTAGCCCATAGCCGGGCAGAGGAATTGCCTAATCCGGAGCTTTACGTTCGCTTTCTGCTTCGTACGGAAGATGTGACCAAGCGTGTGTTGGGAGCCGTTAAGCCTTCGATGAGCGAAATGGAACGTTCCAGTGCGGTAGACTCTATGATGATGGTAATAGGTGGTGAGGTATCCCTGAAAGACTCCACTTTGCTTGGCGTGGTAGATGCTTATTATGGAGGCAATGAGTTCTGGCTCTCCGTTTACCGCGATTTCAACGATGTGCGGCTGGTGTTTGCACCTCCTTCCTCTGTCGGTAAGTTCGGTTGGGATACGGATAATTGGATATGGCCCCGGCATACAGGAGATTTCTGTGTGTTTCGTATTTATGCAGACCGCAAGAACAGGCCTGCCGATTACTCTCCCGACAATGTCCCGTATCACCCGGAATATGTGGCACCGATTTCACTGGATGGCTATAAGGAAGGCTCTTTCTGTATGACGATAGGCTATCCGGGAAGTACGGAACGTTATCTTTCTTCATTCGGCATCGAGGAAATGATGAATAATTCCAATCAGGCACAGATTGATATTCGTGGTGTGAAGCAAGCTATCTGGAAGCGTGAAATGGACAGCAAAGACAGCATACGCATTAAGTATGCTTCTAAATATGATGAAAGCTCCAACTATTGGAAGAACAGTATCGGTGTCAACCGTGCTATTCGTAAGCTGGGAATCCTAGATAAGAAGCGTGAAATGGAGCAAGAAATCCGTCGGTGGATACAGCAGAACCCGGAAGAACGTGAGAAGCTTCTTCAACTGTTTACCGACTTGGAACTGAATTATAAGAACCGCCGGGAGGTAAACCGTGCGCAGGCTTACTTTATCGAGTCTTTCCTGTATGGACCGGAACTGGTGCAGCTTGCTCTGAAGATTCTGAACTTTGACTTTGAAGGAGAGCAAAAAGCTGTTATTGCTGGTTTGAAGGATATCATCGAACAATATTCTAATTTGGATCTGGATATAGACAAGGAAGTATTTACGGCGCTGCTGAAGGAGTATCGCTCAAAAGTGGATACCACTTTCCTGCCGGAAATCTACCATACTATCGCACAGAAATATGATGGTAATGAGAAAGCTTTCGTAGATAGCCTTTATGCAAGTTCTGAGTTGACTACTCCTCGTGGTTTGAAGCGTTTTCTTGAACGGGACACTACCTATCAGATTTTCGACGATCCGGCTATTTCATTGGGCATTGATATGCTGACAATGTTGTTCGATATGAATATGCAGACGCAGGCACCTACTACGGAAATCATTCGTGGAGAACGCCTTTTGAATGGGGCTATCCGTAGGATGTATGCATCTCGTAATTTCTATCCGGATGCTAATTCCACCATGCGATTGAGTTTTGGGACAGTATGTGGATATACTCCGTTTGACGGAGCGGAATATGATTATTATACAACGACAAAAGGTGTACTGGAGAAGGTGAAAGCTCATGTGGGAGATGTTGATTTTGCAGTACAGCCGGAGTTGGTATCTCTGCTCTCTTCCCGTAATTTTGGAAGATATGCCGATGAAAAGGGCGAAATGAAGGTTTGCTTTATTTCTAATAATGATATTACCGGTGGAAATAGCGGGAGTGCGATGTTTAATTCGAAAGGTGAACTTCTCGGATTAGCTTTCGATGGAAATTGGGAGGCTATGAGCAGCGATATTCTTTATGAACCGAAGATGCAGCGTACCATTGGAGTGGATGTGCGCTATATTTTGTTTATGATTGAGAAGTACGGGAAAGCAGGGAACCTGATCAAAGAATTGAATATTATCAATTAGTGGGCAGGTTCCCGCATTTCCTGGGGGAGACAATTATTTGTTTCCGGACAAAATACCTGTATCAGTATCCTTGTTATTGATTCTTCTGCCTTGACTGTTGCGCTTCTTTCCAAAGTCCAGATTGAAGGATACGTTTAGCATGAACAGAAGCCTTAAGTTCTTGGAATATGCTAACTGGCGATAGGGAGCCGATTTTGAGAGGTTCTCTATTTCCTGTTCATACTTCTTGGTGAACGGGTTCAGTACCCCGGCAGACAAGCTCCATTTCTCCGTATTGTATCCCGCCATGATGGTGTGCAGCTTTTCTTCCTTAGTCAGCGTTTCACCCCACAGGATGTGGTTGCTGGTATTCATTTCTGCCATCAGTACCCAATTCTTATACATTGCCATCAGGCTGCCTCGTAGTCCTGCATTGGTGTGTGTATGCGTGTAGGTGTTGCCGTGACTGATATAGCGGTTCAGGAACGGAGTAAACTTGATAGAGATATACTCCCTGTAAGGTCGTATCTGTATGGCTGTTTCCAGATTGATTCGGTGGAAACCTTTATGATTCTCGGTAGTGCGGATAAAATACCCGTCTTCGTAGTAGGTATTTTCCATAATTGGCTTACTGTCATAGCTATATCTTCCAAATAAATCGACAGATACATACTTGCTTTGCCAGCTGGCAGATAGTGTATTGGCATAGAATGTAACAGACTTTAAGTCGGGATTTCCTTTGCGTATCTGGTACTTATCCATTGCTTGCGAAATGTTGTTCAGGTCGGACAGGGAAGGAGCATACCCCGACACGTATCCGTTGTATCTGAAAAACCACTTCCGTTGATAGAGTACGACAGGCTTAAGGAAGGTTTGACTATATACTTCTCGGAAGAATACTGCTCCTGGCTGTTATAAGTTCTCATGGCTCCAATCCCTACAGTGTAGTTCAGAGCTTTTATCTTTGATTGATATTCGGCAAATAGGTACGTTTCGGCCGTATTCATCGTGATTTTATTCTCTATATTACCCGAATATCTATTTTGCAAATAGGCCTGTGTATGCTTGATACCTCCGGTAAACTTACCTGTATTGAATTGTTTTTCGTAGATACCTTCGCCGATGACGGAGTACTTCTCACCTTTGGTTTCTGAATAGATATCCGTATCGTTATTGTCATTATTAAGGGCTTTCTGAATAAAAGTCCGCTTGTTCTTGCTGTCCAGATAAGAAGCCACTACATCCGCATAGATTGTCTGTTTGTTTTTCAGATTTCTCTGGTAATAGATATCCAAAGAGGGGATCAGTACTTTGGAGGCAGAAAGGTCGGATATGGAGTAGGAGGCATCTCCTTCATACAATGTACTGATTCTGTCCGACATGGAACTGGGAGTATCACTGTATTGGTTTCTGAGAGCAATGTTGAGAAGTTGCTTGTCATGATCCTGGTAACTGTAATTGAGGTTGAAGTTAAGGTTATCGTACTTTACTTTTGTAGGTTCTCCTACCTCTCTATTCTCTTGATAAGCCTCCGGGAAGTGGAAACTTTCATAGTTTTCGCGTGTCCACTTCAGATCTCTCTGTCCCCAATATACGGTAGTACTGAGTTCAGACTTGTTGAAGTGGTATTTGGCAGCGAGGTTATGCTCGCCGTATCCTGTATCAGATACTCCGTTGGTGAGATCAGCAGAGATACTTCCTCCCGATTCCCTTCTCTTTACAATGTAGTTTAATACGGCACCTGCATTTCCGTAGCGTGCGCCGGGATTGTCTATATATTCGATGCGGATCACATCTGCCGGACGAATGGCAATGATTTCAGCTTGAGTCACTTCTACACCGTTCATCCTAAGTTGTACATTGTCTCCTCCGGGAACCGTGATGCTGTTGTCTATCGGATTGACCAGGATGCGCGACAGTTGCAGATTTCTCAGTAAGGAAACTCCGTTGGAAGCGGCTTTAGTCTGCATTTCGGTTGGGAGGATAATTTGCCGGTCAGTCTTTTTGATGATGGGGCTGGCTGTGACGGTAACTCCTTCCAACATTACATTATCGGGCGACAGGGGCAGCTCTCCCAGATTCAGGTTAGCTTGCAGGTTATGGATAGAGAGGTAGGAGTTTTCATATCCGATGCATGAGATACATAAGATATAATCTCCATCGTTTACTTCTTTCAGTAAGAAATAGCCGTCGTTGTTTGTGGCAACTCCGGTGATGAATGTCGAGTCCTGAGCCATCAGGCTGACATTGGCATACTCGATGTTCTGATTGTTATTCTCATCGATGATTTTCCCTGTGATTTTGTTTGTCGCCATCAGGGAGGTGCATAGGAATAATGCTCCTAAAATGATACTTAATCTTTTCATTTTTCTTATTATCTTTAGTGATTATTTCTGTTCTTTGAACATGACAAAGATAGAGCGATAGAAACAGAAAAGCGGTTTATATGCGGCACTAAATAAAGTGCAATGGCTTTTGCAACTATTTGAAAATTAAAGAGTTTTGAACTGCGCTTTATGAAAAAGTTTATATCTTCCCATTTCAGGTTTATATATAAAGAAAAGTGCAAAAAAAGGGAGACCGTAACTTCCGTTAATTGATAAATATCTATCTTTGCAAAGACTTAAAGCAAGAAGGAAGGACGGCATGAAAGCATTGAAACATGGTTTGATAGGTTGGGTATGCGTGTTGGTATTGGCAGCATGTACGGAAGTCCTGTCATTGCAACGCATCCAAATAGAAAAGGCGGAACAGATGTTACAGCAGAATGCAGAGGAGGCGATTGCTCTGCTTCGGTCGGTGAAAGATCCCGAAGTATTACCAGACTCGTTGCGGGCACGGTTTGCGCTGGCTATGGGGCAAGCCCACTATAATGCGCATTGGGTGATGAATGAAGATTCTTTGCTGTTATACGCTCTGGATTATTATGGAAGACCGGATGTGAGTGACACATTGCGCTTGTTGCGTACCTACAAACTGGCGGCGCATTACTTCTACGATAGCGAGAGATATAAAGAAGCTACTGAGATGATGGCTGAAGGGAATCGCATTGCAGCCTTGCGCGGCGATACGGCTGCCCGTCTTGATTTGCTGCGGTCTGTAGCGAATATAGGGGAAGGTAATGATGATTTTGAAGGGCTGATACGCTTACAGAAGCAGTTGATAGCTATAGAGCCTGATTCCACCCGACAATATAATAACTATAACAGCCTGGCGGTATCGTACTACTGTGCAAATCAGAATGATTCTGCGCTGCTGGCTCTTCGTAAAGCTACTGAATGCCTGTATACCTCCACAGACTCTTTGAAGGCATTGTACTATGTGATGCGCAACTACGCTGATATACTGAGTGATTCTGGCAAGAATCGGGAAGCCATCAATTTGCAGCGCCATAGTTTACAAGAATATAAAGAAACTAAACACCCTTTTGAGTCCTTATCTTATTATGCTCTTTCGCGTTATTTCCTGAATATGGGTCAGATGGATTCTGCCCGCTACTATATGCAAATGGGAGATAGCGTGCGTTCGCCCTACATTGATCAGGATTTGTCATTGGCTAACTTTTGGCTGGTACAGAAAACATTGATGGATTATATGGATAGCCGCTCTTTTACCATTCGGGATGTGGCGTTCTTCTCAAACCGGCTGTATAACAACTTTATCCGTGACCAGCGGGTGATAGCCCAAAAAGGAAAGGTACAACTGTTACTTCAACAGCAGAATATGAATCTGCAATTGGAAAAGCAGAAAGAACGGACCTTTTTTGTCGGATTGGTGGCTCTCTGTATTTTGTTGTTGCTGGCTATCGTCTGGTATTTGCAGCGAAGAAAGCATTTGCTTGTGGAAAAGGAAGAAGAACTGGAGGCCTTGCGCCGTCTGCTGCATGAGACGGAAGGCGATGAAAGCGGCAATAATGATAAGTTTGTCAAGAAGATGCTGCTCCAGCAGTTAGGTCTGATACGTATTGTGGCTACGAATCCCAGTTCCGATCATCAGGAGCTATTGGTACAGATGGGACGGATAGCCAATAAAGATGTAGCGGTGGACGATTTGCTGGTTTGGAGTGATTTATATAAGACTATTGACATGGTGCATGATGGCTTTTATACCCGTATCTATCAGAAGTATGGAAATATCCTGAATGAAAAGGAACTGCAACTCTGCTGTTTGTTGAAGTCGGACTTTTCAACGAAAGAGATTAGTGTGGTTATTCAGCAGAGCATACGGACGGTGTATCAACGTAAGACGGTGATACGGCAGAAATTGGGCATGGAAGAAAAAGAAGATATCGCTGAATTTCTTTCTAAGCGGATATGAACAAAGTGTGATAAGGTGGTAAGGTGATAGGGTGATAAAGTGATAACGGGATAACGCTCTGTGATATATAGCGCAGCTACTTTATCACCCTATCACCTTACCACCTTATCACTCCTTTCCTCCCTTTCTTTTATGCTAATGATTACTTTTGCAGTTTCATTAAATGTAATCTGCTTTATGCAATTCCCCGGATTCGGTCATCAAATGCCGACAGTGCCGCCTTCGCACCTTCACCCATTGCAATTACTATCTGTTTGTAGGGAACGTCCGAAACATCTCCTGCTGCATAAACGCCCGGAAGCGTGGTGCGGCAAAAAGCATCGATCTTGATTTCGCCTATTGGTGTCGTCTCCAGCATTTCACGGAAAGGAGCACTATTAGCTGCCAGGCCAATTTGTACGAAGATACCATCCAATGGGAAATCCCGTTCTTCACTACTTACACGGTCTTTGACGCGGATAGCTGTTACCTTATCACCGTTTCCCACTACTTTGGTAGTCTGCGAGGAAGTGAAGATTTCTACATTCGGTAAGCTTTGCGCCTTTTCTTGCAATACCTGGTCGGCTTTTAGCGTATCGGCAAATTCAAAGACAGTCACTTTCCGGCAGATACCCGCCAAGTCGATGGCTGCTTCTATACCGGAGTTTCCGCCACCGATAACGGCTATATCTTTCCCCTGATAGAACGGTCCGTCGCAATGCGGACAGAAGGCAACTCCTCTGCCTATATATTCCGTTTCACCTTCCACATTCAGTTTGCGCCAGCTTGCACCGGTGGCAATTATTACACTGGGAGATATGAATGCTTCACCGCCCACTACTGAAATCCTCTTTTCTTTTCCTTGAAGTTCCGCCTTCTCTATCTTACGGTCTTCAAACAAGTCGATGGGATAATGATTGATATGGCTTCTTAAATTGTCTGCTAACTGTGCACCTGTAGTCTGTGGCACGGAGATCAGGTTCTCGATTCCTACGGTTTCCTTTACCTGACCACCGATCTTTTCGGCTACAATGGCTACCCGTAATCCCTTACGGGCTGAATAGATTGCGGCTGAGGCACCTGCCGGTCCGCCACCTAATACGAGGACATCATAAGTACGTGAGATAGGCTCTGCATTCCCTACTGGTTCGGAACCGAACATTTCTTCCAGCTTTTGCAGAAGTTCGCCTAAAGTGCCACGTCCTACATGAAGCAATTTACCGTTGGCATAGACGGACGGTACGCCTTGAATTTTCAGTGCATCCACTTCTTCCTGGAAAAGGGCACCGTCTATCATTTCATGTGTGGCCTGTCCGTTCAGCAGAGCTATTATGTTCAGAGCCTGCACCACATCAGGGCAGTTGGTACATGTCAATGATACATAAGTCTGCAATGAAATGGGTCCTTTCAACGCCTGAATGCGTCGGTGGATGGCTTCATCGGGAAGATTTTTCCCCTTTCCATCGGCATTCAGTATTGCCAGAAGCAAAGATGTGAATTCATGGCCGTTCGGTATCCCGCGGAATTTGACACCGGTTTCTTTCCCGTTTTTCAGTAAAGAGAATTCCAGCTTCGGTTCTTCAGTTTCAGTTACCTCACAGGAGAGTTTATCGGAACATCCTGCTACATCTTTCAGCAACTCTGTCAGCTCCTGTGCGTTTCCGTGCCGGGGATGGCAGGTGATATGAAAAGTGTACTGTGCTTCTAGGTTTTGGAAGACACTGCGTACTTGATTTAAAATGCTTGTTTCTAACATAACAGTATATGTTTAATTCCAGCCATAAATGCATGCTTATCACATTGTATATTAGGAAAATGTAGTTTCCTGACTGTAGGAAACTGTAGTTTCTGCAGTTGGGAACAGGAGTTTCTGAACCTTGGAACTGCTGTTTCCGGCATTCAGAAACTCCTGTTTCTTATTGCAGGAACGATCGTTTCTTCTAATGGAAACTGTCGTTTCTTCAAAAGGGAACGGCCGTTTCCTCTAATGGGAACTGACAGCAATACATATATGGGACTGATTGATTACTAATGTAAGATAAAAGAGGTCCCCTCTATGTGTGCAATGGATAAAGGGGACCTCGCTAATAAAAAAGGGATGTGAACTTAAATTTTACCAACCAAATCTATACTTGGCTTCAGTGTTTCGCCGCCTTTCTTCCATTTTGCGGGACATACTTCACCGTCGTGCGTAGCTACGAATTGCGCAGCTTCCACCTTACGGAGGAGTTCGTCGGCATTACGTCCGATGTTATTGTCCTGTATTTCGGCAATCTTGATTTTGCCTTCGGGGTTCACGACAAATGTGCCGCGGTAAGCCATACCTTCTTCTTCAATCATTACACCGAATGCACGAGTCAGCACGCCTGTAGGGTCTGCCAGCATCGGATACTTGATCTTGCGGATACTTTCGGATGCATCGTGCCATGCTTTGTGCACGAAGTGAGAGTCGGTGCTTACAGAGTACACCTCTACACCCATTGCTTGGAATTGCTCGTATTTTTCAGCGATGTCCACCAGTTCGGTAGGGCATACGAAAGTAAAGTCTGCGGGATAGAAGAAGAAAATAGCCCATTTGCCTTTTACGTCTTCGTTGGTTACTGTTTTGAAACTTCCGTTCTGGAATGCCTGAACTTTGAATTCAGGAAGCTGGGAATTGATAATTGGTTCCATAATCTTTTTTGTTTTAAAAGGTTTAGTACTTTGTTTTTTCGATGATGCAAAGTTCATGCAAACCGAATGCAGAAGCAAGCTCGCTTGATTATGCTGAGGTACAGCTGATCTTCGCGTTTGCAAAAATATAGCATCTTTTGCCGATAGAACAAAAAAAACGATTGAAAAGATTTATGGGCCGATAGACGAAATCTATACAACGCACTGAGTTGCCCGCAGGGACAGCATTTCGCGGGGTACAGAGGCTTGTATTTCTTTTGTGAGTACCTCCAACAAAGTGTTTCGTATGAAGTGCTCGTTGGTGATGAGAATGATCTGCCGGGTAGGAGTGGGGATGGCAAAGGGGCGCACCAACTCTTTCTGTGTCTCGTTGAGCTGATCGATGGCAAGTTCGGGAATGAAGGTAACGCCTTTACCGCTTTCTACCATACGCATGAATGTCTCCATGCTGCCCAGATGATAAGCGATCTGGCTGGCTTGCGCCGCCTTCATCTGGCAGAAGCGGACTAACTGGTCGCGGAAGCAATGTCCCTCGTCCAGCATCCAAAGCTGTTCGTCGCTGAGATCGGAGGTGCGGATAATCTTATTATCGAACAGTTTGCTTTCGCGCGCGATGTACGCATAGAATTGTTCGTAGAATAAAGGTATCTGGCGGAAGTCATCCTTTTCGGGGAGGGTGGCGATAATGCCGGCATCTATCTCTCCTTTTATAAGAGCCTGCTTGATGTCCTTCGTCTTCATCTCCGTTACGCGGATATCCAGTTTGGGATATTTCTTCATCAGTTGCGGAAAGAAGCGCGGCAACAGATAAGGGGCGATGGTGGGAAGTATGCCTAACTTAAAGACACCCGACAAGGAGTGCTTTTCTTCTTCAATAATATCCTTTATGTGGCCTGCCTGTTCCAATACGATACGGGCTTGCTCTATTACAAGCCGTCCGACGGGAGTAGGGCAGATGGGTTGTTGGTTTCGGTCGAATATCTTGGTGTCTAACTCGTCTTCCAGTTTTTGTATCATGGCACTCAGAGTGGGTTGAGTTACGCGGCAATGTTCCGCAGCTTTGGCGAAATGGCGGAACTGATTAACGGCAAGAATGTATTCCAGTTGTTGTAAAGTCATGATAAATAAAGGGTTTGAACGGGTTATATAGATTCTGTCTATGCAAAGATAGAAATTATCTGTTTGACAAGCGTTGATTTGCCTCTTATCTTTGTACAAAAAACGAAGAAAGGCTGCATCTCAGCATAATCAAGCAAGCTTGCTTCTGCCTTCGATTTGCACTTTCTTTGCAACAGGAAAAAGAAAAACAGTATAAACTATTAAAACCATAAAATTATGAAGACTTTAAATTATATCAAGTTAAATGAATCGGGAGGAGCTAACGTAGTATCTGCATTGCATCAACTTTTGGCAGATTTCCAGGTGTATTACACGAATCTGCGCGGTTTCCACTGGAACATCAAGGGACATGGTTTCTTCGTATTGCACGAGAAGTTTGAAAGTATGTATGACGACGCAGCCGAGAAGGTGGACGAAATTGCAGAGCGTATCCTGATGTTGGGTGGTGTACCCGAAAACAAGTTCAGCGAATACCTGAAAGTTGCAAAGATCAAAGAAGTATCTGACGTGGCTTGTGGTAGCGATGCGGTCAGCAATATTCTTGAAACTTACGGATACCTCATTGGTGAGGAAAGAAAGATCATTGAACTGGCCAATGAAGCAGGTGACGACGTTACTGCCGACCTGATGACAGGCTATCTGAAAGAACAGGAAAAGATGGTTTGGATGCTGGTCGCTTTCAGTACAAAAGGATGCACAGACAAATAATATATAGGTTTAGGTGATAAATGATGGAAAGGTGATGAAGTGGTGGAGACACTGCTTTATCACCTTTTTCCTTGTATATTATTTCTTTTTCGGTGCCCGTCTTGCCCAACCTTCTTCACTGAAGTCAGGTTCTTTATCGCGGAACTCCTTGTTGTCATTTTGGAAGAATTGTCTCCAATCGTCTTTCTTGCCACGAGCGCTAGTATAGCCACGTTCTTCGCGGCTCGGTTTGCCTTTCTTTTTGTCAGCCGGAGCATTGTCAGATTTACTTCTACTGTTTCTGGGCGTATCGTTACGTTTTCCAGATGCATCGCTACGCTTTTCATCTTTGAAGCTACGCTTTTTGCCATCAAACTCCTTTTTGCTGTAACTGCTTCCTTCGCTTTTACGTCTGCCTTTAGGAGCTTCCTTGCCTTCTTCACCGGCAATCTCCACAGAAACCTTACGACCGTTCCAGTTGGCTCGGTTTAAAGCTTTTACTACATTTCCCGCTTCTTTCTCGTCTACCTCAAAAAATGAGAAGTTCTTCATCAGATCAATACGTCCCAGTTCCACACGACCACGGGTATTACTGTTCAGAAGACTGATCAGTTCATTGGGGAAGAAATTATCCATCTTACCCAGATTGATGAACAGGCGCGTAAATCCCGGTTCAGCTTTGCGGCTGCTACTTCTGCGGTCACCACTGCGTTCGTTGCCGCTTCGGCCGTTACGTTCACCACGGCTATCGGTAGGCATTTCTATTTCTTCGCGATTGCGGTAATATTCTGAGAAACGGTTGAACTCGTGGGAAACCATACGTTTGATAAGGTCTTCTTTGCTCAACCAGTCCAGTTTACGGTATATTTCAGGCATAAAGTCAGCCATGTCTTCTTCGTTCACTTTCACCTTTTCCAGATCGTCAATCACTTTCAGGAGCTGTTTCTCGCAAATCTGTTTGCCGGTAGGCATTTCACCAATAATAAACTTCTTGCTGATGATACGTTCTATTTCGCGCATCTTACCTTTTTCGCGCAAGTTGATGATGGCGATAGAAGTACCGGTCTTTCCGGCGCGTCCTGTACGTCCGCTACGGTGGGTGTAACTTTCGGTATCATCTGGCAGACCATAGTTGATAACATGTGTCAAGTCGTCTACGTCGAGTCCGCGTGCAGCAACGTCCGTGGCAACCAGGATTTGCAGATTACGGATGCGGAATTTCTGCATTACGGCGTCACGCTGCGCCTGACTTAATTCACCGTGCAGTGAATCGGCATTGTAACCGTCCTGCATCAACTTGTCGGCAATTTCCTGCGTTTCTTTGCGCGTACGGCAGAAAATGATACCGTATATCTGCGGATAATAGTCTACAATACGTTTCAGAGCCGCGTATTTATCCTTGGCATGAACGGTGAAGACTACATGCTTCACGTTGCTTGTACTTTCATTTTTCCGTCCGATAGTGATTTCTTTGGCGTCACGTAAGTATTTCTTTGAGATACGTGCAATCTCCGGGCTCATAGTGGCAGAGAATAATAACTGTCTCTTATACACATCTGACGCTGCCGACGATAAGGCTC
>ERZ1027217.493-NODE-493-length-15362-cov-20.646698_pt1 | contig 15362 bp, 15 predicted proteins | sample MGYA00519268_ERZ1027217 | MGnify/ENA primary metagenome ERZ1027217 (study PRJEB26926, sample SAMN06164537) | human gut metagenome | biome: ENVO:00009003; feature: ENVO:2100002; material: ENVO:00002003 | host: Homo sapiens | place: USA | collected 2012 ...
TGTATTTAGAGCCTTATAACTAACCATAACTTACTATGACTAACCAAACATAAAACCTTGATTTTCAATACTCTTTGATTTTTAACACTTTCTGAGTGCTTTTTGGCAGTTCCCGATTTTCCACATATTTTTGCAGCGTATTTCTACCGCGGAGAATTTGCGGAGCTTTTATTTTGTCATATCGTGAACGTAGTTGACAAGGGTTTACGAGTGGTTACGATGGAGGACAGATTTGAAAGCTGATAGGCAAAAAGCGTTATATCGCGGACTGGGTTGACAAAGGTTGTCAATGGTTCACTTCCGTTTACTCCATCGGTGGAATACTCAAAGTATGTAGAACATAGCAATATCAAAGAGTATGAGACCGACAAGAAAATGTGAATTTTGTGGCAAGACATTCAGGCCAAGAAGCGGTATGCAGAAATACTGTTCCGAGGAATGCCAGGCAGAGGCAAAACGTCTTAGGAAGAAAAGACAGCAGGACTTGATTAACGGCATTGAGCCTATCATGGATCTGCAACATCAGGAGTATCTTACCTTCTCCAAAGCTGCCATTCTGATGGGATGCACCCGACAGTATATCTACAAACTTGTGGCTAACGGCAAGTTGAAGGCATCACGGTTGAGCAGCCGAATGGCATTCGTAAGAAAGGCTGATATAGAAAAAATGTTTGAGGGTAATCCCTACAAGCGTGTGGTTCCTGTCAGCAAGAGCAAGCCCGGTAAAAAGGCAAAAACAGAAAAGCCAACACAAAACCAGGGACAAATAAAAGGGAAAGTGGAGAATGAGGTGCTTGACTATTATTCGGGCGAGGAAGTGATGTCCATTTATAAGGTTAAGAAGTCTTGGCTCTATACATCCGCCAAGCGCAACCAGATACCGATGTGCTGTATCGCTGGCAAGAACTATTACAGCAAACGGCATATAGATGAGTTCTTCGGAACTGCCGTTGACCTCAACAGCATCACGGAATGGGTGACTGCTGATGATGTAGAGGAAGCCTTTAGCATGAGCAAGTCGGCACTCAGGGCATACACCTACCGCCATAAGATACCGACCAAACGTGAGTATGGTCGTACTTATTACTCCAAGGAGCATCTTGAAGAACTGCGCAGGACTGACCTCATGAGCGATGATAGCTATTATACCACAGAACAAGTGCAGCAGTTGTATGGTCTGACAAGTGCAAATATCTGCCATATTGTGAGAGTTCACCATATCAGCAAGGTAAAAGTGGGTGTAAAGAATCTGCTTTTGAAGACGGATGTGGAGCGAGCTATGGCAGAAAGGGCAGCAAAAGGACTGTGATTTCAAATGATTTCAGCATTATCCATCAATGACTGCAAATAATGGGAGTCACGGAAGTATCATTTTATTCCTTTGCAGCCGTGAAGAGACACTTCACCATGAATATTCATCAATAAATCAATACAACTATGAGTAATATCTGCAAGACCGTATCATTGCGTACACGCAAAATCAAGGACGGACACATGCTGTCCTATTATCTTGACTATTATCCAGGCTATCGTGACGAGAGCACGATGAAAGTCATTCGCCATGAGTCGCTTGGCATCTACATCTATGCCAAGCCGAAGAACCAGACGGAACAGAAGTATAACCTCAACCTTACGGCAAGAGCCGAGGCGATACGCTGCCGTCGCTTCGAGGCTATCGTCAACGAGCGTTACGATTTCTTCGACAAGGAGAAGATGAAAGGCGATTTCCTTGCCTACTTCAAGAGACTGGCGGACAAGAAGAACTCCAAGTGGCAACACGTCTATATGCACTTTCGTACATTCACGCAAGGCAAGTGTACCTTTGGGGAGATAAACGTGGACTTGTGCAACAGATTTCGTGAGTATCTGCTGACAGCACCACAGGGACTGCATAAGAACAGAAAACTACATATCAACTCGGCAGCCAACTACTGGTCAACTTTCCGTGCTTCAATCCATACTGCCTATCGTGACCGCAAGATAAAGGAGAATCCGAACGGTTTCTTGGAGCGTATCGAGACAATCCCGACTGACAAGGAGCATCTTTCACAGGACGAGGTTATCCGCTTGGCATCCACACCATGCTCTGCTCCTGCCTTGAAGCGAGCCTTCCTGTTCTCTTGTCTTACGGCATTGAGAAAGAGCGACATCAAGAAACTCACTTGGGAGGAGATACAGCCATACGGCAGCGATGGTGTGATGTATGTCACCACACGAATGCAGAAGACAAAAGACATCGTGCATAACCCAATCAGTGAGGAAGCCTTGGAACTGATAGGCTATTCACCAGATAAACGAGGTAAGGTGTTCCCTGATTTCAAAGACTCCATGACACAGGCACCGCTGAAAAATTGGCTGAAAGATGCAGGGATTACCAAGCATATCTCCTATCATTGCTCACGCCACAGCTTTGCCTGTCTCCAGTTGGACGCAGGAACAAGTATTGCCGTAGTGCAGCGTTATCTCGGTCACAAGAATGTGGCAACAACAGAGGTGTATGCCAAGATTTCCGATGCACAGAAACGTGCTTCGGTTGGCTGTATCACCTTGAAGAAGTAACCATTTGACAATAACACGCAGAAAAGGACTGTTGGAATAATTGGGTTCCAATAGTCCTTTCCTCGTTTTGTTGGTTCTATTTGTGGTCGTGGATAGAACCAATCCGACAAATTCACTCCAATTTCTGTTGATATTAAAGAGGAACTGCAAATTTCCCTTTTCTTTGCCCTTACCTTTGTAGTCAGCAATTAGCAGCAACTGGCACTAACGAGCTGTTTCAAGTATGATTCAGAGTATGATATCATATTAGAACGCTAATAAAGCGTAAAAGAAAGAGTGCCAAAGAACGTAAATGCGGTTTTTACATGCTTCTGCATCTAACTTTGTGGAAGTTTTTGAACGAATAACAATAAAACGAATACAATAATGACAGTAAACAAGACAACTTCAGATTGTACCATCTACGCTTTTGTTGGTACTGCAATTCTCGCCATCTCTCTTGTCGTGGCTATGTATGTAGGCAATGACTTTCACCAAAGTCTGTTTGTCGAGTCAATCATCTTTGTAGGGAGCAACATCCTGCTTTGGGCGATATTCATTTCTATGGTGAATTATCCCTATGAACTGATGACCATTGGTAGCAACAGCAAGACCAAGAAAAACGTTGTAGAAGCAGAGCCAGCAACAGAACAAGAACAGCCAAAACAAACATTACCACAAACAGAGTCAGCACAATACAGTCATGAGGACTATGCCAAGTGTGTAGAGACACAAGAAAAAGAAGCACAGGAGGAAAAGGACAAGCGAACAAGAGCCGTACTTGACTATGTGCATCGTACCATGTCAAGGTTTCTGTATGAGGAAGATTTGTACAAGGTAATTGAGGCTGTCAAGGAATGGAGCAACGACACCAACTATACCCCGATAGCAATAAACCGTTTCAAGGAAAATGTTGAGAATATCCCTTTAAGGCACTTCGTGTGGAATATTGCAGAACGTTTGGGTAAACGTGATTACACAATGGCCATGCGAATAGCTTTTATCAAGGCATTGTTCCCCAAACCGTTTGAAGGCTTGGACTACAGCACATTGAAGAACCTGAAAGCACCATGTTCCAATGATGTCATTCCTATTGACGAACCTGTCAATGGTGGATATAAGTTTCATGATGTTACAGAGGAAACTTCCGAATAATCCCCATTGTTAGAGTTATTCCTTCGTGAATGACAAATGACTGTCACGAACCTCAGTAACGGAAGCATCATTCTGTTCCTTTGCACCAGTTATTAACAAAGTATCAGAATGAATAAGGAATTAACTTTCAACGACCTTCCAATGGTCGTTGCCCAGCTTCGGGACGAAGTGGTGGGCATGAAGCAGATGATCGTCAGTCTGCAAACACAGAACAAGCAACACAAGGCTAATACGCACATACCTATGAGTGTGGAGGAAGCATCGGCATACCTGAAAATGCCGATGGCTACCCTCTACATGAAACTTGGAAACGGCAGCATTCCAGCCACCAAGCCGGGCAAGCGTTACTGCCTTTATCAAGATGAACTTGACAAGTGGCTGGAGACTAACCGCAAGAATCCGGTACCTCTCACAGCAGAGGAGGAGAACGCAGCCATTCTTGCAGGAAACAAGCGCAAGCCGAAACCCTTAAACTGGTAATATCATGGATGCGCTTGAAATTTGTAACAAGCTACGCTCGGAGGCTTCGGGCGTAGCCACTTCTGGAATTCCTCTTGACGTGTTCCCCCAGAAGATGCAGCAGATGATTCTTGATTTGGCAAGGACGGAGAACTATTCCATTGAGTTTACCGCTACTTCCCTTATATCCGCTATGGCAGCAGCCGTCGGCAACTCCTGCTATATCCGGATTAAAGGCAATTGGATTACTTCACCTATCCTATATGTCATTCTTGTTGGCAGACCAGGAGTCGGCAAGACTCCACCTTTGAACTTTGCCTACAAGCCGTTGCACGACATTGATACTGAGGAGCACCATAAGTTCAAGGCTCTAAAGAATGAGTATGCAGCCATTGTGGAGAGAAACAAGGGCAAAAAACGGACGGAATGGGAATCGTTACCTCCAGTACCAGTCCTGCATAAGAATATCATGAATGACTTCACGCCAGAGATTCTGATGCGCAATCACGATGCCAACCTCAGAGGTGTGGCAGTTGTGGTGGATGAGATAATGGGGCTGTTCAACACCATCAACCGATACAACAACAGTTCTTTTGTACAACAGATGCTGTCGGCTCACAATGGCTTGCCAGTAGATGTATCTCGTTGTAATCTTGATTGTCCTTTACGCATTGACTATCCTTGCATACAGATTGTAGGAACTATCCAGACTGGTATTGTGCATGAACTTTATGATATGGGATTCAAGAAGAATGGTTTTCTTGACCGTTTCCTGATCACATACCCAAAAGGTTTGAAGATTGCTCCTTGGGTTAAGGTTCCAAAACAAGATGCTGCAATCATTGAAAGACCATTCCGTGTATGGAAAGAGATCATAGACAAGGCTGTGGCTCTTCCTTTTACGGAAGGCATCTTCAATGTTCTTGACTTCTCTGATGAAGCCATTGATATATTCTATGATTGGCAGAATGAGGACATTGAACGGCAGAATGCCATTACGGATGAAAAAATGATAGACTCACGTGCTGCAAAAGTTCCTTTGAACACGGCTCGGCTTGCCTTGATATTCCAACTGTTCCGTTGGGCTTGTGATGAGTCTCACAAGGATTTTGTTGATGCGGAGTCCGTGAATGCAGCCATACGGATGAGCGATTACTTTGAGAAGTCATACAAAAGGATGGATGACCTCGTTTTAACCGAGGCTACCGACCCTGTGAAGAAACAGGTACTTGACTCGTTGGGAAATAAGTTCGTAACTGCTGAAGCAGTAAAGGCTGGAGCGGATTTCGGTTTTGCAAGACGTACTGTCATGTATATGCTCAAAGACTTCTGTCAGAGAAACTTTATCATCAAAGACAAGCAAGGCAATTATGAGAAAGTACAGAAGTAGAACCACCACCTTGCACCGTTTGCACTTTGCACTTCTTGCACTCTTGCACAAAAGATGCTGCATTTTGTGCCAAACAAGTGCAAAAGTGCAGAAAGTGCAAGGTGCAACAAGTGCATAGCCTTATGAGTGAGTATAGATTCCATCTACAGAAATACAAGCAGGGCAACCGATATGCTTGCCCTCAATGTGGACGTAAGCGTTGCTTTGCAAGATATATTGACGAGGAAGGACAGATTGTATTCCCTGACAATGTGGGGCGTTGTGACCATGAACAGAGTTGTGGCTACCATTATTCTCCATCTGATTATTTCAAGGACAATCCCGATGCCAACTGCAATGATGATTGGAGATATAAAACACCAATCAAAGAGTGCAGGAAAGAGAAACCTCTTCCAACTTTCATTGAGAATAAGTTGATGGAGCAAACACTGCATGGCTATTCTGTCAATCCTTTGTACCGATACATTTCAACGGTCTTTGGCAAAGAGGAGACAGAACGGCTGTTTGCCTTGTACAAGGTCGGCACTTCAAAGAAATGGGGCGGTTCAACTATCTTTTGGCAAATAGATGTCAATGGGAATGTGCGCACTGGCAAGATAATGAAGTATGATGACAAGACAGGACACCGCATCAAGGAACCTCACAGCTTGGTGACTTGGGTACACTCTGAACTGAAACTGCCAGACTTTACACTTCGGCAGTGCTTCTTTGGCGAACATCTGTTGACAGATAAAACCACGACCAAGACAATAGCCATCGTGGAGAGCGAAAAGACAGCCATCATTGCCACACACTTCATATCTGATTTCGTATGGTTGGCTACTGGAGACATGAACGGATGTTTCAATAAAGATGCAGTCGAAGTCCTAAGCGGTCGGGAGGTTGTTTTGGTTCCAGACCTTGGAGCAACGGACAAATGGAAATCAAAAATTCCATTGCTGCAATCTGTTTGCAAAAGGGTTGTCATAAGCAACATCTTGGAAGACAATGCCACCGATGAACAAAAGACCAAAGGTCTTGACATTGCCGACTTCCTTCTGATGACGGAAACACCGCAGATGGCGCTACAAAGGCTGATAAAGCAACATCCGCCATTCCAGCATCTGATAGACAGTCTTGGGTTGGTGTTGGTGGAAGAGTCATAACAGAGTGGGTAAGGATCTGCGGGCACGCTTGCGTGACGGACTTTCACAAAAGTCCTAAACATAATAGGGACTTTTAGATTCACCTGCTGACGCTGTTCACTTAAAAAGTCCTTCTATTATGCTCAGGCTCCGCCCGAGACCTGTTTCCAATTATACAATAACTACGTTACAAGCTCAAATGAAATTCTTATGGAAAGAAACATACCACGTGCCGCCATCCATGTAGGCACAGACAAGAAATCGTTCTCGTCCCAAGTGGGCAACGAGGCGGAACGCAGAGGTTGGGACGAGAAACGTTACCAACTCAAAAACGCGGACATAGACAAGAACAACCATTATAACTACTCACGCAAGAGACTCAACTTTGAGATAGTCAAGGGTGGAAAGATAGTGCCTCTTGGTTCCCAGTCTGTGCCGTTGCATGAACGCTTGCAGCATCGACTTGATGAACTTGGCTTCAAGCCATATATGGATGCCAAGCGTCACGACCAAGTTTCAAGGAACAGTCCTAACTGCACTGTCGGCATCATCTTCAGTGGTGACCATGATGTGCTTAACATGCTTGCCTTTGGTGAACAGAAACTCAACACGTCAGATCCAAATGCTGACCACAGCAAGGTTGTATTGCAAAAAGGCATCTATGACTGGGCATTGGACACCTACCGCTTTGCATGTGAGAAATGGGGAGAAGAGAATGTCATCGGCTTTGATGTGCATTGTGACGAGACAAGCATCCATGCTCATGTGCAGACCGTGCCTGTTGAACAAGTAAAGAAACGTGGGCGCATCGGAAGCAAGTACATTCACAAGGATAATCCAGAAAAGGTTCTCTCTACAAAGGAATGGAGAGCACTTCCAAAAGAAGAACGTGGCAACTACACAAAATCGGAAGCGGCAAAGGGTGTTGTTGAAAGGGTCTCTTATGCCAAAGTGTGGGGAGAGCGAGCAAAGGACAAATCACAATACCTTTCACAACTGCATACTGACTATTACAACAAGGTAGGGCATAAGTATGGCTTGGCAAGAGGCTTCTCCTATGATGAACTTTCAGAGGAAGAGAAACGAGGACGCAAGCATAAGAACAAGGTGGTGCTTGAAGCGGAACGTCAGGCGAAAGTAGCTCTTGACAAAGTGGAGAAATATGCAGTGCTTGCTACAATCGACAAGAAGGAGCTGACCATTCCTTTACTCAACATCAAGGCTCCAGTTCAAGAAGCGATGAATGCCGTAAAGAAAGAACTTGCCATACCGATTCCTACGCTTATAGGACAAAAGACATGGCGTGAGGAGCGTGTGGCTAATATCTACGCTGCAATCAAGGCTCTTGTAGCAGCCATTAATGCAGAACGTGACAAGCAGAATGAAGATGTACGCAAGTCTGTCAACAAGACATACACTTACTATATGCAGAATCTCAATAAGCAGATAGAGGAGCACAAGTCGCTTCGTGCCGAGAATGATGCGCTAAAGACTGAAAACAACAAAGTCAAACAACGCATCTCTCAACTTGACGAGAAGGCTGTGGAGCGAGTGACTACTCAACTTGTCTGTGCGAAGGAAGAACTCGCCAGTGCCAAAAGTTATAATACTACACTTTTGGAAATGTACAATGATTTGAAGGCTCGTTGGAATGCCATTTGGCAGGAGCCAGAAATGATAGACGCATGGAGACGAGTGGAAGCACGTAAGGAGGAAGATGCAAAAGAAAAGGCTCGGCAAGAAGCCGAAGCCAAACGTGAAAGCATGGCTCGTCAAAATAGATACATAGGAGTGCTTGACAAGTTCATCCATGAGGGACATGAAGCTTTATCATCCTTTGCAAAAACAGACAGAGTCAACTTCAACGAGAAAGAATCGGCTTCCATATACTATGGCATTATGGCATCTGCTGTAAAGCATAATATTGGATTGGACTCTAAAGCTTGTATAGAATCGGCAGCAAAGAGGTTCTTGTCTGATATGTCTTGGCATGGTTTTACAGACTTCAAGCAGGAATGTGTCACCAGTTGGACAAAACTCTTCGCCACGAATGAAGTTCAATTCACAGACAACGCCATTGACAACTTCCTCGCTTTTGTTGACCACATGTCATGTAGCGCAGACACATACGTTTCACTTGGCGGTTCTAACGGATGTGCCGACCAACTTACGAATTGGGACGGAACACAAAAAGTGGGATTGGGTGCGGTTCTAAGAAAAAAGCCAAGAGGCTTCTCACTATAAGTTAAAATAATGAGTATAAGAACTTGCTTTGTTTGAAATTAGACAAAGCAAGTTCTTATGATTGTTAATCAAGGAGGCATAAACGCATTAATCTCCTCCGAATAACACAAGATTGTGTTTAAGTACATGATAGATATAAAGGCAAGTATGATGTTCCCAAAATGTTCCAAAAAACATATTTTATGGTGAGTTTGAATGTACTAAAAGAGTGTGTGTTCAAGAACATTGAAAAGGCTTCAAAAGTGGAATTTGGCGATAAAGACTTGTTAATACAAAATTAAGATTTGATTAACATTTTTATGAACGAGTGACTCGATTTCAAGTGCTGCGGTGAAATGTCTTGAAAATGTAAAATGTTATGGATATTGTTCGTTTTCTCGTAATCTTTCACGTCTGCATTTTTCTCTTCCCTATTTTTGAAATATTAGGGAGAAACAAATAGCGTTACTGTTAAAAATATAATAATTGTTATATATGCCAATTGCACAATTGTTATATATGCCAATTCAGAAAATTGTTGTACCTTTGCAAAAAACATAAATTTTTATGGCAAAAATATGATTGAAGATATTATTTTTGAAACGAAAGGTAGTAATCAGTGTGAGATAAAATTACAGCACTCGACTGGTGAAACAACCACATTGTTGTTTAATAGTACTTTCCCATTGCAAGCCCAGGAATACTATTTAAAAGCAATACAATTATTACAACAAGAAAAACCAGACTTATCTCCAAAAGATGATTTGTTTGGTATATTTACTTTGTGGTTTGTTCAAAATTCATTGGAAATGCCATTGGGGGTAGGTACTTCTAAAAATGACGAACGTATAAGAATTGGTAAACGTATAAAAGAAATTAGGGAAGAAAAACATTTAGAGGCTAAGACTCTTTCTTTGCTTACAGGGATTGATGCCGCAAACTTGTGTAGAATAGAACAAGGAAAGCAGTCCGTTGGTATCGATGTGTTATCTAAAATAGCAAATGCGATGGGGTACAAAATAGAATTTGTAGAACTTAAAAATTAACAACAATGAAGAAGGTGCAACAAAAACATGAAGCCCATATGCTAATATATGCAGTGGGGTCGAAAGGACAGCTTGTCAATGTAGATGATGTTCGTACCGGTAATGAGTGCGGATGTTTTTGTCCTGCCTGTAAAGAACCATTGATGGCTAAAAATCAAGGATTGAAAAGAATTCATCATTTTGCACACCAATCTGGAACAGAATGCGATTTTGCCTATGAGTCTATGTTACACCTTCTTGCAAAAGAGAAGGTTCGTAATGCCTTTTTGGATAATGAAGAGTTTTTAATGGGTTTTGAGTATAAATCATATTGCCCAAAATCTAAGCAATGTGTATATGTACGATATGACGAATGTCGAACAATTCAACAGAAGCTTTTCAATTTAAAAAAATATTATGATTCCTGCGAACAAGAAATATGCTATGACAATATCAGAAGACGTTCAGACTTAAAGATATATTCTTCCACACATCCAGAAAGAGAGCCAATCTATATTGAATTTTGCGTGACTCATGCAAGTGATGAAGCAAAACTACATAGCGGTAATAAAATTATAGAGATTCTTATTGAGGATGAAGATGACATTTCCAACTTGACTAAAAATGGATTTATTGAAAAGATGTCATTCAATATGTATTCAGAACAAGATCCATCAAAAATTAATTTTTATGGCTTCAAAATGGAAGACTATAACAACCATGCAATAAATAGTAACATAGAGTTTGTAAGATATGTTTTGTACCAGTCTGGGAAAACTCGCTGTTATCAAGATGGTGGAAATTGTAAAGAGGCGAGGAAGTCTTCTCCACATTCTCTTTTTGAAATGCGTTTTCACACTCCAGTTTCATTCGAAATATACGACTATGCAAAATATGTGGGCTTTCAAAAGTATGGCATTCTCAATTGTTGCGTATGTAGAAATTATGTTGATAGCTATAATGGATTGGGCAAGATATGCCGTCTTTATAAACATTTGCAAATACCTCAATATGAAACTTTGGATACTTCAAAGGCAAAAAGTTGTCGTTGTTTCATGCTTAATAAAGAAGACATGGAGCAAAAGCTGAAGAATGGCGCTCCTGCACCTTATGACATTTTGTAAGTATGTGTAATCTTAGCAAGATAGTCCTATAAAGATGTTTACTTTTTGATACACAATATGATTTGGTAAGATTATAGTATCAGTGTTCCCATTATGATACAAGACACCCAAAAGTGGATTCTTGAAATGCTGATACAGCATATAGTAACATTGAAAATGTCTAAATTGGGGCATTTCTGAAAAATAGTTATCATAGAATGATTATCTTTTGCCGATTTTTGCTAACTTTGTATCACTAAAAGAGTAGAACTATGTGTAAGGAATACATTAACAGAATAAAAATAGCCTTGGCTGAGCGGAATAAAACAAACCGTTGGCTTGCTGAAAAAACTGGCAAAAGTGATATTACAATAAGTCGATGGGTACAAAATAAAACTCAACCATCACTTGAACAGTTGGTTGAAATAGCAAAAGTTTTAGAAATCAGTCCTAAGGATTTAATAAATGACATAAGGCAATGACAATAAAGGAACGAAATAATACCAACAAGATTAAAACTATCTCGCTTTTCTCTGGAGCGGGAGGTTTAGATATTGGTGCGATTATGGCAGGAGCACATATCATATTTGCCAACGATATGATGAAGGAAGCTTGCATGTCGTATTCAACCAATATAGGAGACCATATCGTAAATGGTGACATAAATTCTGTCATGGATAGACTTGATGGAATAGAAAATGTAGATATGGTTATTGGTGGTCCTCCATGTCAAGGTTTTTCCGTTGCAGGAAAGATGGATGTGAATGACAAAAGAAGCCAATTGATTTGGAGTTATGTAAAGGTCATCTCAAAAGTCAAACCTAAAGCTTTCATTATGGAAAATGTTAAAGCGTTAGGTCTTCTTGAGAAATGGAAACCGATAAGAGAAAAATTACTATCAGAACTCAGACACTTGGGGTATTCTGTGAATTTTATGATTCTGAATGCCTCAGATTATGACGTTCCTCAAGCAAGAGAGAGAATTTTTGTTGTCGGAATTAAAGGCAATTGTAACAACGTGCCAAATTGGGAAGAAATGATAAAACACTATTCTCATAAAGCACCTACAGTTCGAGAAGCATTACAAATTTTGGATAAAGCAGGACATGGTAATAACCCAAGTACATGTAGAGCGAAAATAACATTGGCTTCAAACCCTATATTACGCAAGTCGCCTTATGCAGGAATGTTGTTTAATGGACTGGGAAGACCAACTCGTATAGATGGGTATAGTGCAACATTACCAGCCTCAATGGGAGGAAACAAGACCCCTATCATTGATGAAAAGGAGTTGTATGAGAATTGTGCTCCTTGGATTGTAACTTATCATGATGAAATCATGAAAGACCCTTCAAAGGCTGCATTCAAGGAAGCTCCTTCTTTTTTGAGAAGAATGACAGTAGAAGAAGCTGCTATCTTGCAAACTTTTCCTATAGAGTATGAATTTTGTGGTTCTCAATCATCAAAATATACCCAAATAGGAAATGCTGTTCCATGCAATATGGCTAAGGCTGTTGCTACGATGGTTATTAACGTTCTTAATGGTGAAGAAAATGTGATTTTTGAGCCTACAGAACATAATTTGTTTGATTTTAACTATGCAGAAAGTTGATAAGGAAAAAGCCGAGAAAGTTCTCCGAACGGCTAATGAAAAGCCTGTTTATCAAGATGATACAATAGGAGTCTCGATTGATTCAATATTAAGAGGCTCTCACAAAACATACAGATATGTATTGGTTACAGCCTTATTAGCAAAGAGCACTAATAAGGATGTTGATATTCTGAGTCTCCAAGCAAAAGACAACTCAGTTGGAGCATATGATGCAAGAAGTCTGTGCCATAAAGTGATAGTGCCTTTTGAAAGAAGTACCTATCCTAATAGCCTTGGTGGTTCAAACGAGCCTTTCCTGAATAAGCCTGCTCGTTTTCAACGGTTGTCAAAGACTAACGCCGTTAGAAGTGGCAATGATTCGGAAACTCTTGAAAGCTTGATAAAAATTCTATCTGAAATACATTCAAAGAAACAAGCTTTTAAATATCTTTCGTCCGCTTTATATTCTTTACAAGACATCTATAGTGGAATAGAAGAAAAGTATTTTATCCCAGATTTAGAAATTGAAGACGAAGCTAACCCTCAGTCCATATTGGACTATGTGAACACCCTCATAAAGAACTCATTTGAGGGAGAAATGTGTCCTTTGGTTGTTGCCGCTATAGAACACCTATATTATAAAGGTGGAAAAACGGTAGTTCCACATAAGGTGAATGAAAGTGGTGCTTCATCGAAAGAGGTTGGTGATATTGATGTTTTTGATAATGCAGAGCAGTTGGTATCTTCTATAGAAGTAAAGGATAAAGACTTTACAAAAGAAGATGTAGAACATGCCATTACAAAATTCGCACAAGCTCAGATAGAGAAAAGCCTTTTCATCTTTGGAAAGCATGTAAACTTTGAACAGCATGATGTTTATGAAACAGCAGCAGAACTTGGTAAGAAAGGCTATTTTTGTTCTGTAGTGTCAATCATGGATTTTGTGCGTATGCGTTTATATTCAATGAATGGTGATGTCACTATAAATCAACTGGCTCATTTGCTGTTAGAATATGCCCGACAGATAAACGCAAAAGATGAAACCATTGAATGGATTAAAAAATGTACAACTGAATTTGGATTATAAGACGATGTTAGAGATAAAAACGATAGCTGATTTGCAGAAACTTATCCAAGATGAAATAGAAGAATCTACAGTCTTGGAATACAAAAGTTCATTTGCAATACAGAACAAAAAATGGAAAGAAGAATTGGCTAAAGATGTAAGTGCTTTAGCTAATTCTAATGGTGGTAATATTATATTCGGAATAAGAGAAAAAGAATGTGATGGAGGAAACTCCATTCCAGAAAAATTGCTTCCAGTACCAAATACAGAAATGTCAAAGGACAAACTATCTCAACTTTTATCATCAAATATTCAGCCTAAAATAGATGGCTTGGAAATAACATATATACCATTTGATGAGAAAAGTGGATTCTATGTAGTTTTTGTACCTCGCAGTAACACGGCTCATCAGAATAGACTTTCACATGTTTATTATAAGAGGAGAAATGCTACAGTTGAAGCAATGGAAGATTATGAGATTAGGGATATTATGAATAGAAGCAAAACCCCTGTAATTGACGTTGAATTTACCTTGCTCATAACGAAAGTAAATGTGACTAAAAACAAGACTCCTTTTGGTCTCTTTACCGCACAAAAGATAGAGGAAAAGAGTATAAGATATGAATGCACCTTAAAATTTCGCGCAGTAAATAATGGACAAATTCTTGCAAAATATGTAAATTATTATATATATGTTCCTCAGCAAATAATAGAAAATATTGAGGAGTCTGACTTGCAAGATGGATATTATGTAAGATATGAAGACAATACGATAAGAGACATTGTTGGTATAGAATTGAACAGACCTAAATATGGGCCTGCTCGGTATGATCCTATTCTTCCAGGAATGTGCGATAGAAGACATTCTGTTAAACTGAGTATTGATGACATAAAGACAATTACCGATTTGCCATGTATAAAGTACGAAATGCATGCAGATAATGCTCCTACAAGAATAAAAGAGATAAAATGGGAAGACATAATTGTGGAAGAGCAAAGCAAGGAAGAATATATCGACAATATTCCTCATTTTGCTCCCAATATATAACTTGTAGTTTATCATCTTCTCAAAGAAAGACTCATACACCAATGTGGCTTCTAAGTAACAGACCAAAAACTTTGGTTCATCAATCCTCATTACAAGCAGAAGTTCCACCTTACCCCACGACTCTTGCCACATTGGGTCTGGAAGATGAAGTATATCAGAAATTTCTTCACCACTTCATGTTGGTATATATTGAACATAGCCATAAATAGAACTTACGTTCTTTAGGCAACCATTAAATCTATGAAACAATAAATAAGATATACTTAACCATTTCGGAAAAGCAGACTCCAAAAATCAGTATTGGAATCTGCTTTTCTACTTATATAAAAATGTAGGAAAACAGTATGATAGGCTACATTTCTATTGGTTCTTATAGAATAAAAGGGGATGATTGGCAATCACATCCTTTAAGGGAAGTCGTTTCACCCCTACCTCTCTAAAATATCATTTGATAACTTTTGTTTGTCACATTTTGAGTTCGGTTGAAACATTCCTATTCAAACACTATTTGGTAGTTTTTAATGTAATCTAAAGTTAAATACGTTAAATTATTACCTTTTCGTATCTAAACAGAATCCACACAGTCACTTTTCTACCGTTTAGAGTGTATAATACTGATAATCAACTAATAATACATTCT
>ERZ1027217.513-NODE-513-length-14912-cov-13.247627_pt1 | contig 14912 bp, 12 predicted proteins | sample MGYA00519268_ERZ1027217 | MGnify/ENA primary metagenome ERZ1027217 (study PRJEB26926, sample SAMN06164537) | human gut metagenome | biome: ENVO:00009003; feature: ENVO:2100002; material: ENVO:00002003 | host: Homo sapiens | place: USA | collected 2012 ...
ACCCGCGACCCCAACCTTGGCAAGGTTGTGCTCTACCAACTGAGCTATTTTCGCATATATGCGCTTCAGCACAGAGGGGCTGTAGATGCCGTGGTGGCTTGACCTGCAAGCCTGCTGAATGTCATTGTTCTCTTTTGGAGCGAAAAACGGGACTCGAACCCGCGACCCCAACCTTGGCAAGGTTGTGCTCTACCAACTGAGCTATTTTCGCAAGCGTTTTTCGTAATTGCTCTGCAAAGGTAGGGGCTTTTTCTGAAATCTCCAAATTTTTCCGCGATTTTTTATTCAAAAATCTGCAAAAATGCTTCATATAGCCCATAATCGGCCTGTTTACCACACCACGGAAGAGGCTTTTCTCTCCACAAAAGTGGTTTTTCACACCTCCGATATAGCTTTACAACCCTGAAGCGGTCACAAGCTGCAAGTCGTCGACCTGAAGGCGCACCTCAAGATACTTCTTCAACTCGTTGCGACGGCTGGCCGAAATCGGAGCACCATAGCTGACGAGTGCCACCTCCACGGTGTCAAGATGCTGGTTAGCCACATTGCCCACTATCATCCTGTCTACAGCTATATCCCTGACTTGCGGAAACAGCACCTTAAGCTCAGGGACTATGCGCCCCACTATGGTGTCACGCTTGCTCTGCATGGCCAGCACAGCCCTCAGCGAATCGACCTCTATCTGCTTACGCGACAATGCGGCCTGTGCTATGTCATACATGTCTCTGACAGAGCCATGGCCCAGTTCGGTCTCCAGCGGCAGCTGCTGCGAATCGCTCTGATAAATGTCAAGCGACGCGCCGCTCAGGCCGTAGAAGCGCAATTTGCCTACAAGTTCCATTTTCAGGCTGTCGGCCGGCAGAATCTTGCCTATCAGCGTGACCGATATTCTTTCCTTGCCATGCTCCATGGTAGCGTTGTGGCCAAGCACCTGAGTGGACGGAAACTTCATCTCCGAGGAGATAAACCGGCTCACATTCTGCTGGAAACGTTCGTAGCGCAGCATATTGTATGTCAGATAGACGCTTGGCAGCATCGTCAGTATGGCTACGGTGTAGACTATGCGTTTTATGCGACGCGCCCGAGCACTGTCGGCCACATCGGCTTTATGGTAGTTCATCAGCTTGACGCCGATAAACGTGGCAAGCCCTATATATATGGAGTTGATCAGAAACAGGTATGTCGCGCCGAAGAAATAGTTCATCTGCCACGTAGCAAGCCCATATCCGGCAGTGCAGAGCGGAGGCATAAGAGCCGTGGCGATGGCCACACCGGGTATCACATTGCCCTTGCTTTTTGAAGCTATGGCAAATATACCGGCAGCACCGCCGAAGAAGCCTATGAGCACGTCATATATGGTGGGCGATGTACGAGCCAGCAGTTCGCTGTGGCCAGAGCTGACCGGAGAGATGAGGAAATAGCAGGTGGATGCAAGCACCGACAGGCCGGCGGCCACGGTCAGATTGCGGAGCGACCGTTTGAGCAAAGCGAAATCCTCCACACCCACCGCCAGACCGAGACCGATGATAGGCCCCATCAGCGGCGAGATGAGCATCGCACCGATTATGACAGCCGTGGAGTTGGTGTTGAGTCCGAGCGAAGCAATCAGAATGGCGAATACCAGAATCAGTATATTCGTGCCCTTGAACGATACGCCTTCGCGTATCGAACGCTCGGCCTCATCCTGCGAAACAAGATAGCCATTAAGCGAAAAATAGCTCTTAAGAGCCTCCTTGACGGTATCAAACGGCGGTTTCATCATCGCGACTCATCATATCGGTAACAATTGCAATGCACTCATAGCAGTAGGGACATGCCATGGCATGTCTGCTGACGCGATACCCCTTATCAGTATGGCTTCAGGCGACATGCCATGGCATGTCCCTACTAAACAAGAACGTCATTAGGGCATTTACAACTGCTTAAGTTTGTGACATTGCATGGACTTACGTACCATGCAGTTAATTAGTCAACAATCCTATCAGTTGAAAAGATTTCCGTAGCTCTTAAGCAGGGCATCGAAACGGGCATCGCCACGCAGAGGGGCGACGTTTATGCCACCGTCAACGGCTTTGGTCCAGTTGTGATACGAGGCATAGCCGGCCTTGAGGGCATCTTCCATATATTTAAAAGCCTTGTCCTTGTCGCCACGCTGCGCCCAGTAACAGGCTGCATAGTAGGCGATTTCGCCGTCTCCGTCCTTCACGCCTGATGTAAGAGCGTCAATCCACGCATCGCCTTCGGCAGTCTTGCCAAGGAACAGGTCGGCAAAGCCCTTAAGCGACGCCACCTGACCCTCGGGATATTCCATCTTGAGCACGTCCTCATAGAACGGCTTGGCCTGTTCAGGCATATTGAGATATGAACGGAGCACGTCGGCACGGAAGAAATAATACATCGGATAACGTCCGTCAATCTGCAGTGCGCTGCCAAATGTAGAGCTGGCTTCGGGGTAGAGCTTGAAACCCTGCTGGGCAATGCCCTTGGCTATGAAAGCCGGAGCATAGGTCTGGTCTTTGAGAATGGCCTTGTCGGCGTTTTCAATAGCTGACTTGTAAGCTCCCTGGGCGCTCTTTATCAGCGACTTCATCACGTATGCGTCACGGTTATTGCTTGACGACCCGATGGCATAGTCAGCCTTTTCGAGGGCCTCGGCATATTTACCAAGATTGTAATAGCAGTCGGCCAGCTCTGTGTAGAGGCTCGGAAGATTGAGGAGGTTGTTCGTCTCGATATAATTGAAATCGGCGATGGCCGGCATATAGTGGAAATGCGCCTTGGCTATCATGGCACGGATGTAGTACATCACACCGTTGCGCGGATTCTTGTCAATCGCTTTCTGAAGTCCGGTCATCACTGCCGCATAGTCTGTAGTAGCCAGTTCGGCCATCTCGCGCAGAGCCGCAGGCATCATATTGCGGTCAAGCTGCAAGGCTATCGCATAATCGTCGACGGCATCGGCATTATTGCCCATCATGCGGTAGACCGAAGCCTGACGCATATAAGATACGGCCTGTGAAGGCTCCAGCTCCACGCCCTCCTTGCATAGTTTCTGTGCCGTGGCGATGTCGTTTTCCTTGATAGCCACGCGAGCCAGTCCGAAGAGAGCCTCCTGACTGCGCGGATTCAGCTTCTTCAATCCCTGATAGTCTTTTTTGGCCGATGCGTAGTCACCCTTTTCGAAGTCAAGATTGGCTATCTGATACATAGTGCCGTAATCCTTGGGCGAAAAGTCGAGAGCCTTCTTGTAGTCGGCAAGAGCCTCGTCATACTTCTTCATCTGCTCGTAGATGCCTCCGCGCAGACTGTAGGCATCAAACAGGAAACCCTTGTCGGTGGCTGGAGCTGCATGGATGGCAGCATTGACATCGCTGAGAGCCTTGCCCAACTGGTTCTGACGGTAGTAACCGTTGGCACGGCTGTAGAGAGTCTTGAAGTCCTTAGGATTCTCGGCGATAAGCTTGTCATAGGCTTTCATCGTGGCTTGCTGCATCTCTCGTCCTGTACGGGACACCACCTGTGCCTCAACACCTGTCGACGAGGCAAAAAGCATGGCCGCCAACATACCGGCGGTCAGTAGTGATTGTAGTTTCATTTACTTGTTTGATATGAATGGTTGTTGTTTTATTTTATCCTAATTGATTCGGATTCATGGCCTTTACGTGGCATGGGTCACATGCTGTCGGCTTCGTTGACGGCTTGGCGAATCACCGTCAGGCGGCGCAACAAGTCAGGAAGCCTGTCGAGAGGGAGCATGTTGGCACCGTCGCTCTTGGCTACTGACGGGTCCTGATGGGTCTCCATGAAGAGGCCGTCGACTCCGGCTGCTATGCCGCAACGGGCTATCGTCTCTATCAACTCCGGGCGCCCACCTGTGACACCGGCCATCTGGTTGGGCTGCTGCAGGGAGTGGGTAGCGTCAAGGATGACCGGGCATCCGTTGGTTTTCATCACCGGGATGCCGCGGTAGTCCACTATAAGGTCCTGGTATCCGAATGTGGTGCCGCGCTCAGTGATGGCCACATCCGCGTTTCCGGCCTCGATGACTTTCATCACAGCATGGCTCATGGCCTCCGGCGAGAGGAACTGCCCTTTCTTGATGTTGACAGTGCGGCCGGTACGGGCTGCTGCCACCAGCAGATCGGTCTGACGGCACAAAAACGCCGGAATCTGCAGTATGTCAACATATTCCGCAGCCATGACAGCCTCTTCGGGGGTGTGTATATCCGTCACCACAGGCACATTGAACGTGTCACGCACCTTGCGCAATATTGCGAGTGCCTTTTCGTCGCCTATGCCGGTGAATGAGTCAAGACGCGAACGGTTGGCTTTGCGATACGACCCTTTGAACACGTAAGGGATGCCGAGCTCTGATGTAACCGCAAGGACCCTTTCGGCTATATCCATAGCCATGGATTCTCCTTCGATTACACACGGACCGGCAAGCAGGAAAAAATTCTTAGAGCTGTCTTTCAGATGTTTGAGCCCTTGATATTGCATATATATGGATTGATTATGGCGATTGGAAGAAAGATTACATGCAAAAATACGCAATAATATTAAATTAACTGCTATCAGTCTGCTAAAAAAAGACTTACACGCATTCCTCTGACACCAATTCGCGCATAGCCGTCAACAGATGCGACAGCTCGCTGTCGTCGATGACATATGGGGGCATTATATATATGCGAGTGCCAAACGGGCGTATCCACACACCCTTGGCCACGCAACGCTTCTGGAACTCGCCGACATTTACCTCGCGCTCCATCTCTACGACACCGATGCCTCCGAGCACCCTCACGTCTCTCACTCCGCCAAGGGCTGCAAGGCCTGAGAGACCGTCACGCATCATCTGCTCGAGATGCGACATACGAGCCGACATGGCGGCGTCATCGCCCAGCAGCGACAGAGAGGCTATCGCCACGGCACACGCCAGGGGGTTGGCCATAAACGTGGGGCCATGCATCATGCAGCCGGCCTCACAACGGCTGACATCCTCGGCCACGCGGCGCGATGCCATCACTGCGGCCATGGTCATGTAGCCGCCTGTAAGCCCTTTGCCCACGGTCATTATGTCAGGCTCCACACCGGCATGTTCCCACGCCATCTTGCGTCCTGTGCGCCAGAATCCGGTGGCTATCTCATCAAAAATCAGCAATACGCCATATCGGTCACACAGCCGGCGCGCCTGGCGCAGATATTCCGGATGGTAGAACCACATTCCTCCAGCCCCCTGCACTATCGGCTCAAGGATGAGGGCGGCGATGGACTGATGGTGCTCACGCAACACATCCTCAAGCGGCGAGATGTCCGATGGTTTCCACTCCCCGTCAAACCGTGACGAGGGTTGCGGCACAAAATATCTCACAGGCAACGCGCTGCCGAAGAGTCCGTGCATACCCGTCACAGGGTCGCAGACGCTCATGGCGTTCCACGTGTCACCGTGGTATCCGGAGCGTATGGTGACAAAATTGGTCTTCCCACGGTCGCCGGTGCGGCCTATGGCGGCCTGAATAGCCATCTTCATCGCCACCTCTATGGCCACGGACCCCGAGTCGGCATAGAAAATGCAATCCATCGACGGAGGTGCCATAGCCAGCAGCATCTTGCCAAGAGTGATGGCAGGGTCATGCGTAAGCCCCCCGAACATCACATGGCTCATGCGTCCGAGCTGCTGCCTGACGGCCTCATTGAGCACAGGATGGTTGTAGCCGTGGATTTCGCACCACCATGACGACATGCCGTCGATCAGTTCCCGGCCGTCAGCGAGCTTGAGCCGGACTCCCTCGGCGCCCACCACCTTATATGTAGGCAGAGGCTCCGAGATGGACGTGTAGGGATGCCACAGATGCTCCCTGTCCCAGCTGTCATGCAGCGTATCCTCCGCCAAATAATTAATATCATCCATATTACATCGCAAAAAAAATGATACGTAAAGTTACCCATTTACCCCGTAGTTTACAAACTCAATATAATTCCGCTCCATCACTCAAAGTTTTTTTCGTAAATTTGTAAGCTAATGTAAAGACAGTTTCACTTCATACAATACTGCACTACATGGACTTGCGCCCTTATTCCGACACCCCATTCGATAAAACCGATCCGTTATCAATATATGATTACAGCCAACGGTTAATCGGACATTCTCTACGATCTCTGCTCGGGGAGGAAGTCGTGGCACAAAAGCGTAAGGGTAAGGGAGGCCTCGGGCAAATGGTTGAAGAATTATTCTTTAGATATGACATAAATTCCAATCCTGAAGCTGATTTTAAAGATGCAAACTTAGAATTAAAGAGCACTCCATTGCTCAAGTCAAAGTCTGACGGCAGTCTCCGCATCAAGGAGCGGCTGGTGTGCACGATGATTGATTATTTTGATATTGTCAACACAAAATTTGAGGACTCGCATCTTATTTTGAAATGCCGCCTGATGCTCATACTCTTTTATCTGCATATAAAAGGGTCGCAGGTATATGATTACAAGTTCTTATTCAGAGTTCTATGGCAGCTTCCCGATAAGGATCTATTGCTGATAAAGAAAGACTACGATACAATCGCCGACAAAGTTCGGCGAGGGGAGGCCCACCTGTTATCCGAGGGCGACACTATATATCTCGGTGCATGCCGCAAAGGGCAGAAAGGGGATTCTCCGCAGTCACAGCCATATTCTGATGCCAAGGCCAACAAAAGGGCTTTTAGCCTGAAACCTGCCTATATGCGCTATCTGCTCGGCCACGTCACGGCATCAGACAATGGATGCTACACGAATTACACCAGACCGTCCTCCGAATCCTTTGAGCTGGTCAGTTCCGTAGAATTGGCCAACCAGACATTTGAAAAGATAATCCTGAACAGATTTGACCGTTTCAAGGGTCTGAACTATGTACAGATATGTGACATACTTGGTATCCAACCATATCAGGCCAAGAACAAATACGCAGATATTGCCGCCCTTATTGCGTCAGACCGACAAAGTAAAAGAATCTCCAAATCAGAAGAATTCATAAAGTCAGGCATAATAATGAAAACAGTGAGGCTTCGCAACAACGGCATGCCTAAAGAAGCGATGTCATTAAAAAACATCGACTACCAGGAGGTTTATGACAATAGTGATTGGGTGGAGTCTGAGGCCTATGAACTGTTTACCAATCGCTTCCTGTTTGTAATCTTTAAACCTGACCCAAATCACACCATAACATTTAGCAATCAGGCTGACGGAAAGGACGTTACCGAAGATGCATACATTCTGGACAAAGTATTTTTCTGGACGATGCCATCCGACGATTTGGAAACGGCCCACAAATATTGGGAAAACATCCGCCAAAACATATTGGAAAACAACATCTGCTTAGATGCTTTTTGGAGCATCTCTGACAACCGTTCGTTTCACGTGAGACCTAAGGGAAAGAATAAAACGCAACTGACAACCAATCCTCATGGAGGATATGCAGAAAAATACTGTTATTGGTTTAACGCCGCCTTCGTAAAACAGATTATCGACAGCAACTCATGAAGTACGATACCATAAATGATAACGACACCCATAGGCTCTGCGAGCCTTTGGCTTCATATAGTCATTGCTGCAAGGACTCATCGCTTTTTTCGAATGCAATGGCAGACACCGCACCTCACGACATCAGAGTAATAGAGCTCTTTGCCGGTGTCGGCGGTTTCCGAATCGGATTGGAGAGAGCTTCCTCCCACTTCAAGACCATATGGAGCAATCAGTGGGAACCATCAACCAAAAGGCAAGACGCATCTATGATATATGTCAGGCAGTTTGGCTTAGAAGGGCATTCTAATGCTGACATCAACACTATAGACACCTCTCAGATTCCCATGGCCGACATGCTTGTGGGAGGTTTCCCTTGTCAGGATTATTCCGTAGCCACTACGCTCAAAAACTCCGGAGGCATCGAAGGGAAGAAAGGGGTCCTGTGGTGGCAGATACACCGTATTCTCAGGGACCATCCTGCTCCGCCCAAGTATCTGATGCTTGAAAATGTAGACCGTCTTCTCAGTTCGCCGGCCTCTCAAAGGGGGCGTGACTTCGCCATAATCCTGGCATCACTTTCAAATCTGGGATATGCCGCCGAATGGAGAGTAATAAATGCGGCTGAATACGGTATGCCTCAGCGAAGGAGACGCACATATATATTTGCTTTCAAAGACGACACACCGATAGCCTCGTCAATCAAGAATCCCTCAGACTGGATTTATGATGATGGCATAATGGCCGCAGCATTTCCGGTTGACGTAAACCGCGCAGCTCTTTCCATATTTCCGCTTGGAAGAGACCTGTCAGAAGTTTCACAAAACTTCAATCTGGGCAAAAATACGACTCCTTTTAAAAATTCGGGGTTGATGATTAATCATACTGTCCACACCGTTGCCACCACACCCACGTATGATGGCCGCACAGTAACGTTAGGAGACATCCTTATAGATGAAGCAGATGTCCCGGACAATTTCTTTATACATGATACAGATATTGACAAATGGCGTTACGCCAAAGGCGGAAAGTCTGAAAAACGCATCAACAAGACCACCGGATTCGAATACAATTACTCCGAAGGAGCCATGGCATTCCCCGACAGCGTAGAAAAGCCATCCCGTACAATAATTACTGGAGAAGGCGGAGCTGCCCCATCGCGCTTCAAACATGTAATACTCACACCGAGCGGACGTTATCGCCGCCTTACACCTGTCGAATTAGAGCGACTCAATATGTTTCCTGACAACCACACATATGGAGCATCAGATATGCGCAGGGCATTTCTGATGGGCAACGCTCTTGTCACAGGCATTGTCGAACGGATTGGGCTGCAACTCATTCATCGCATCCAATCCAATACTGACAGTGCATCAGTAAAAAAATGAGTAACTTTGCAGTATTATGACTTTTATTGATATTGTCATCGTTATTGTGCTGCTCGGAGGGCTCGGCGTGGGCTTTTCGAGGGGCATCACGCGCAGCCTGGGGAGCGTGGCGGCTATAGTGGTGGCTGTAATCGCCTGCCATACCATCGGACGCGGACAAAGCGTGCCGACCAACATGCTTATTTTCGCCGTGGCCTACATCGTGGTCCTGCTGCTGTCGTCGGCGTTGCACAATCTGATTAAGATGACGTTTCTCAAGCCGCTTGACCGCCTGCTCGGAGCCGCTTTCGTGGCCGTGGAATACATGGTGGGGCTGAGTCTGCTGATGAATCTGTGGATATGGCTCCGCTCCATGACAGGCACACCCGAGACGTCATGGATAGGCGATGTATGGGCACAAAAAGTCATAGCGTTAGGTCCATGGCTGATGGGCTGCCTGTCAACTTTGGGTCACTGACGCGCGTTATATATCTGTTAACCCCCTACAAGGAAGATGGACAACGAATTAGATAAAGACAAAATGGACGCGACACCGGATGACGGCAAGAATAAAGCCGCACACCCCGACGACATCATACACGAGGTCACCGGGAGCGAATACAAGTACGGTTTCACGTCAGATATAGACACCGACATCATACCTGTCGGCCTCAACGAGGACGTCATCCGCCTCATCTCAGCTAAAAAAGAGGAGCCGGAGTGGCTTCTGGACTTCCGTCTGAAAGCCTACCGCAAATGGCTGACGATGAAGATGCCGACATGGGCGCACCTTGACATCCCCCCTATCGACTATCAGGCCATCAGCTACTTCGCCGCCCCCAAGAAAAAGGAGGGCCCGAAGTCTATGGACGATGTGGATCCCGAGCTAATCAAGACATTTGACAAGCTCGGCATACCGCTTGAAGAGCGTGCCGCCCTGACCGGCATGGCCGTCGACGCGGTCATGGACTCGGTGAGCGTCAAGACCACCCACCGCGAGAAGCTGGCCGAACTCGGCATCATATTCTGCTCGTTCAGCGAAGCCGTGCGTGATTACCCCGACCTGGTAAAAAAATACCTCGGCACGGTGGTACCACCGACCGACAACTACTTCGCGGCTCTCAACTCGGCTGTATTCTCCGACGGCTCATTCGTCTACATCCCCAAGGGTGTGCGCTGCCCGATGGAACTGTCGACCTACTTCCGCATCAATGCTGCCGGCACAGGCCAGTTTGAACGCACACTTATCGTGGCCGACGATGACAGCTACGTCAGCTACCTCGAGGGGTGCACCGCCCCGATGCGCGACGAAAACCAGCTCCACGCCGCCATCGTGGAAATCGTCATCGAGCACCGCGCCGAAGTCAAATACTCAACAGTGCAAAACTGGTGGGCCGGCGACAAGGACGGCAAGGGCGGTATCTACAACTTCGTGACCAAACGCGGACTCTGCCGCGGCGACCACAGCAAACTCTCGTGGACGCAGGTGGAGACCGGCTCGGCCATTACATGGAAATACCCCTCCACCATACTCAAAGGAGAGTCGAGCGTCAGCGAATTTTACAGCGTGGCCGTCACCAACAACTACCAGCAAGCCGACACCGGCACCAAGATGATACATCTGGGCAAAAATTCTCGCTCCACCATAGTCAGCAAGGGCATCTCGGCAGGACACTCGCAGAATTCCTACCGCGGACTTGTCAAGGTGGCTCCCAAGGCCACCGGGTGCCGCAACTACACCCAGTGTGACTCCCTGCTGCTCAGCTCCACATGCGGCGCCCACACATTCCCCTACATCGACGTGCTCAACGACTCGAGCGTAGTGGAACACGAAGCCACAACCTCCAAGATTTCCGAGGACCAGATTTTCTACTGCAACCAGCGCGGCATCTCCACCGAGGACGCCGTGGCCCTGATAGTCAACGGCTACGCCAAAGAGGTAATGAACAAGCTCCCAATGGAGTTTGCCGTAGAGGCACAGAAACTCCTCGCCGTAACCCTCGAAGGCTCCGTCGGCTGATACATATACAAAATAACAAGACATCCCACCACATCATATAAGACGATGAACGAACTTCTTCTCGACGTAAAAGATCTGCATGCCTCGATAGAAGGCAAAGAGATACTCAAAGGCATCAACCTCCAGGTACGCCCCGGCGAGGTGCATGCCATCATGGGACCCAACGGCTCCGGCAAAAGCACCCTCAGCGAGGTGCTTGCCGGCGATCCGGCATTTACCGTCACCTCCGGCGAGGTAGACTTCCACGGCATGGACCTGCTGAGCCTCTCTCCCGAAGACCGCAGCCACGAGGGACTTTTCCTCTCGTTTCAGTATCCGGTGGAGATACCGGGCGTGTCAATGGTCAACTTCATGCGTGCAGCCCTCAATGCCAAGCGCAAATACTTCGGACAGGAACCGATGTCGGCCGGCGATTTCCTCAAACTGATGCGTCAGAAACGCGCCATCGTAGAGCTTGACAACAAACTTGCATCGCGCTCGGTCAACGAGGGTTTCTCAGGCGGCGAGAAGAAACGCAACGAAATCTTCCAGATGGCAGTCCTCGAGCCGCGCCTGAGCATCCTCGACGAGACCGACAGCGGCCTTGACATAGATGCACTGCGCATAGTGGCCGGCGGCGTCAACAAGCTCCGCAGCGACTCCAACTCCACCATCGTAATCACCCACTATCAGCGTCTGCTCGACTACATCAAGCCCGACTTCGTACACATCCTCTACAACGGCCGCATCGTGATGACCGGAGGACCCGAACTCGCCCTGGAGCTTGAAGAACGTGGCTACGACTGGATTAAGGAAGCTAACTGATTACGGACATGAGCAGTCTACAACAATATATCAATCTCTACCGCGACAATCGCGACACCCTTGACCGCGGCAGCGCACCTGTCATCAACGCGATGCGTCCCGCAGCCCTGAAGGTGCTTGAAGGGTCGCGCCTTCCCGACACCTGCGACGAGCGGAGCCAGCACACATCGGTCGAACAGATGTTTGCCCCCGACTACGGCGTCAATCTCGGGCGTGTCAACATCCCGGTGGATATAGCGGCGACTTTTGCATGCAATCTGCCCAACATGTCGACTCTGATGGGCATAGTGGTCAACGACTTTTTCACCCCGACCTCCACGCTCGTCAACCGTCTGCCCGAAGGTGTCATATTCGACTCCTTGCGCAAAGTGGCAACCTACCGTGCCGACATACTTGAGAAATACCTCAACAAGATAGCCCCTCAGACCGACTGCGGCGTGGCTCTCAACACCCTGCTGATGCAGGACGGCGTGGTAATCTACATCCCGGCTCATGTGGAGCTGGCCAAACCGCTCCAGCTGGTCAACATATTCAGCTCGCCCACTCCGCTGATGGCCGCACGCCGTCTGCTCGTCATACTCGAAGACGGGGCGAAAGCCGATGTGGTGATATGCGACCACACCCAGGACGATGCGCAGCAGTATCTCGCTTCGCAGGTCACAGAAATCAGCCTCGGACGCGATGCGTCACTCGGGCTGTACTCCCTTGAAGAAGCCTCGCTACGCACCTCACGCTATGCCCAGACCTATGTCAGACAGCATGAGAACTCGCGTCTCAACCACCACTACGCCGCACTGGCCGCCGGTGTGACACGCAATGAGTTTACCGTCGACCTCATCGGCGAGCACGCCGAGTCACTGCTGACCGGCATGGCCATAGGCATGGACCGCGAACACATCGACTGCAACACAGCCGTCAACCACCGTGTGCCCCGCTGCCAGAGCAATCAGGTATTCCGCTATGTCATGGGTGGTACCTCGCAGGGCGTATTTGACGGAGGCATCGTCGTGACCCCCGACGCGCCTTTTACGGTGGCTTACCAGAGCAACCGCAACGTGCTCGCATCGACCGAAGCCCGGATGCACTCCAAGCCGCGTCTGGAAATATACAACGATGAGGTCAAATGCAGCCACGGAGCCACCATCGGCCAGCTCAACGAGGAAGCACTATTCTACATGCGGTCACGAGGCATACCTGCCGCCGAAGCACGTGTGATGCTGATGCAGGCTTTCATGGCCGATGTGATTGATACAGTAGGACTCGAGTCGCTGCGTGACCGTCTGCGCCATCTCGTGGAGATGCGTTTCAATGGACAGGCCGCCTCATGCCGCCGATGTTCCGAACCGTCTGACAATTAAACCATTAGAGCAACATGTTTGATACCGCTGCATACCGCAAGGATTTTCCGATACTCGAGCGCAAGGTCTCGGGCTACCCGTTGGTGTACCTTGACAACACCGCCACCACCCAGACCCCACGTCAGGTGGTGGAAGCGATTGACAACATGTACTACCACACCAAGGCCAACGTGCACCGTGGTGTCCACACCCTGTCACAAGAGGCCACAGACCTCCAGGAGGCGACCCGCGAGAGGGTTAGAGCCTTTATCAACGCTGCATCGACCGATGAAATCATCTTCACGCGAGGCACCACCGAGAGCATCAACCTCGTGGCCTCGTCGTTCGGCAGCATGCTTGAGGACGGTGCGGAGATAATACTGACCGTGATGGAGCACCACGCCAACATAGTCCCCTGGCAGCTGCTCCGCCGCACCAAGGATGTCACCCTGGTGCCGGTAGGCATCAACCCCGACGGCTCTTTAGACATGGAAGCCCTGCACAAGGCTTTCAACGAACGCACAAGGCTCGTCAGCATATGCCACATCAGCAATGTGCTCGGCACAGTCAACCCCGTCAAGGACATCATCAGGCTCGCACACAGCCACAGCGTACCCGTACTCATAGACGGCGCACAGGCCATAGGACACATGAAAGTCGATGTCCGGTCCTTGGATGCCGACTTCTACGTGTTCTCCAGCCACAAGATGTACGGTCCGGCCGGCGTCGGAGTGCTCTACGGCAAAGAGAAATGGCTTGAAAAGATGCCGCCCTACCAGGGAGGAGGCGAGATGATAGGGCATGTGACCTTTGAGAAGACCACTTTTGCCGAACTGCCTTTCAAATTCGAGGCCGGCACACCTGACTTTGTAGACATTTCGGCATTCAATACGGCCATTGACTATCTCGAAGGTATCGGCCAGGAGCGCATAGAAGCCCACGAAACCGAATTGCTCGACTACACCACGGCCAGGATGCTTGAAATCCCCGGGATGCGCATCTTCGGCACCGCTCCGGGCAAAGCCCCTATCATATCTTTTCTCGTGGGCAATATCCACCACTACGACATGGGGATGCTCCTTGACAAGCTCGGCGTGGCCGTGCGCACAGGCCACCACTGCGCCCAGCCGCTGATGCACGTCCTCGGCATCGAGGGCTGCGTCCGCGCATCGTTCGCCCTCTACAACACCCGTGAAGAGGCCGACGCATTCCTTGCCGCCCTCCACCGCATCATTCCTATGCTTTCATAAAAGACTATGAGATACACGCCTGAAAACATCACCGCACTCGGGCCGGATGAGATATTCGTGTTCGGGAGCAACCTGCAGGGCATCCACGCCGGGGGAGCGGCACGAATGGCCCACAAGCATTTTGGTGCCATACTGGGTCAGGGCGTAGGGATGCAGGGACAGTCCTATGCCATACCCACGATGCAGGGAGGAGTAGATACAATACGTCCGTATGTCGACGATTTCCTTGAACTCGCCGACGAGTGGGACCAGAATACATTTCTGGTCACGCGCATAGGGTGCGGCATAGCCGGTTTCACCGACGAGGAGATAGCTCCACTGTTTGACCGTGCCTTGGATATGTACAATGTCGTACTCCCGAAATCCTTTGTAGAGATTCTCGTGCGCCGACGCAAAGAGTCAGGCCGGCCACTACCTGAGGGATTCAGCATGTAAAGGCCGGGGTTGCATAACTTGTATTCAGTCCCTCAAACTTGTCGGGATGCACCACGGTGCAATTTCGCTGACTTAAGGAATACACACATCGCAGTAGGGACATGCCATGGCATCTCCCTACTACAAAGAGAGCCATTATAGTTCAACGATTGCTTAAGCTATAAAATCCCTCAAATAGACGTAATATTCGACAATTACATGATAATCA
>ERZ1027217.521-NODE-521-length-14441-cov-5.040943_pt1 | contig 14441 bp, 10 predicted proteins | sample MGYA00519268_ERZ1027217 | MGnify/ENA primary metagenome ERZ1027217 (study PRJEB26926, sample SAMN06164537) | human gut metagenome | biome: ENVO:00009003; feature: ENVO:2100002; material: ENVO:00002003 | host: Homo sapiens | place: USA | collected 2012 ...
CTGAGATGTCTCGTGGGCTCGGAGATGTGTATAAGAGACAGGTATAATAGATAACTATGAAAAGTGTGCCTATCAGAGCTCTATCAAAACCGGGCATACTGCATCATGAGCGAATACAAATTACCAGACCGCTCAAATAGCGCGGAAAAGGTTGATTTTTTGTGCTGAACCTGCTATAATGAACGGACTTGTCAAAGGATAACCGGAAAAGGATTTTTGTTATGCTGAGAAGATTCAAATCGTCTGTTACCTTTTTAATGAAGCTGCTGGCCTTTCTGCTGTGTGCCGCCTGCTTTTTCGGCCTGTTCGGACTGGAATATTTCTTCCTTCTGCGCCCCAGCCGCACCCTGGGCGTCACGGCGGTGGCCTTTGTGGTGGTCTACATCCTGATGACCAAGGTCTACGGCGGCTTCGACATCGGAAAGCGTAAAAGCAAGCCCATCGTGTTCTCCATGGCCCTGACGCTGCTGCTGACGGACCTGGTGACGCACTTCCTGCTGTGCATCATGAATACCACCGTCATCCACGGGGGACGCTTTGTGTATGAGTGCCCGCTGCTGCTGCTGGCGGTCTATATGCTGCAGGTGGCCCTGGTGATCATCATGGCCTACGGCGGCAACGACCTGTACTTCAAGGTCAACAAGCCCCAGCGCTGCCTGATGGTGGCCCGCCGAGGCGAGTGCATCGAGGACCTGATCAAAAAAGTGGGCCGCTACAAAAAGCAGTACAACATCCAGCAGGTGGCCTGGCTGGACCAGCCGGACCTGCTGACCTGCGTGGACCACGCCGACGCCGTGTTCCTGTATGAGCTCTCCGTCCGGGAGCGCACCGACCTGGTGGAATACTGCTACCAGACCCGCAAGGACCTGTACTACAGCCTGGAGATGTCCGACGTGGTGGCCATGGCCGGGGAGCGGGTCATGTTCGACGACAAGACCATGATGTACTGCCCGGTCCGGGAGCTGCGGTTCGAGGAGCGCATCGTCAAGCGTCTGGGGGATATCCTGGTGTCCGTGGTGGGCCTGGTGCTGACCTCCCCCATCCTGCTGGCAACGGCCCTGGCCATCCGCCTGGAGGACGGCGGCCCGGTGTTCTACCGCCAGAAGCGCGCCACCTACGGCGGCCGGGTGTTCGAGGTGTACAAATTCCGCTCCATGCGGGCCCAGGACGGCAGCATCCACGTCTCCGCCAAGAAGGATGACGACCGCATCACCAAGGTGGGCCACATCATCCGCAAATTCCGCATCGACGAGCTGCCCCAGCTGATCAACGTCCTGAAAAGCGACATGAGCATCGTGGGCCCCCGGCCCGAGATGCTGGAAAACGTGGAAAAATATACCGACGACCTGCCGGAGTTCCGCTATCGCCTGCGGGCGAAGGCGGGGCTCACCGGCCTTGCCCAGATTTACGGCAAATACAACACCTCTCCCCGGGATAAGCTCATCATGGACCTGGCCTATATCCAGCAGTGCAGCGTCTGGCTGGACCTGAAGCTGATTCTGCGGACGGCTCTGGTGCTGCTGACGCCGGAGGAGAGCACCGAGGCCTTCGAGGACAAGAAAACGGAGGAAAAAGCGTAATGCATACCACAAAGCGCGCTGTGCTGCTCAGCTGCTCCGACCACTATAACCACCGCCTCTATGTCATCGACGGCTACCTCAGGTCCCTGGGCTACGAGACGGTGTACTACACCAGCGACTTTGACCACACCTCCAAAAAGGTGTTCCGCTGCACGGTCCCCGGCTGCCGCCAGATCCATGTGCGGCCCTATCAGAAAAACCTGTCCCTGTCCCGGATTTTGTCCCATCGGGACTTTGCCCGCCTGGTGTTCCAGGAGCTGGAGCAGGACCCCCCGGATGTGGTGGTGGCCCAGCTGCCCCCCAACTACCTGGCCCATTATGCCGCCCGCTTCAAGGCCCGGTACCCGGAAACCAGGCTGATCTTCGAGATTTTCGACATGTGGCCGGAGACCTTCCCCTCCGGCTCCATGAAGCGCCTGCTGGCCCTGCCCTTTTCCGTGTGGGCCGGTCTGCGGGATAAGAACCTCTCCGCCGCGGACCGGGTGATCCCCGAGTGCAGGCTGTTCTGCCGCAAGCTGGGTCTGCCGGAGGAAAACGCCATCTACCTGGCCTCCCGCCGCGACCCGGACCAGACGCCGGAGGCCCATCTGCGCTCCGACGGGCTGGACCTGTGCTACCTGGGGGCCATCAACAACATGGTGAACGTCGACGCCATCGCCGATCTGACGGCCCAATTGGCCCGGCTGAAGCCCGTCACCGTCCATGTCATCGGCGACGGCGAGAAGTGCCCTCAGCTGCTCCAGGCCCTGCGTGACGCCGGGGCGGAGGTGGACTGGCTGGGCGTGGTGTTTGACGAGAGCCGGAAGCACGAGGTCATGAGCCGCTGCCACTTCGGCTTCAACCTGATGAAGCCCGACGTGTGCGTGGGCCTGACCATGAAGTCCGTGGACTATTTCCGCCACGACCTGCCCATTCTCAACAACATTCCCGCCGACACCGCCGAGCTGGTGGACCGGGAACAGGTGGGTCTCAACGTGGGGGAGGACACGGCGGCCCGGGTGGCCGCCATGACGGTGGAGGACTGCCTGCGCATGCGTAAGAACGTCCGCCGGGTCTTTGACGAGAATTTTGACCTGCCGGTGGTGCAGGCCCGATATGCCGCCCTGCTGCAGGGCATTGTGTGAGGATACGACCGTGGAAAAACAGATATTGATCCTGCTGGCTGCCTACAAGGGCGGCCGGTTTATCCGGCCCATGGTGGACTCCATCCTGGCGCAGGACGTGGGGGGTTGGAGGCTGATCCTGTCGGACGACGGGGAGGATACCGCCCCCATTTTGCAGGAATACGCCGATAAATATCCGGATAAAATAACGCATTATCGTTCCGGCCGCCGGTTCGGCAGCGCCCAGAAGCACTTCATGCACCTGCTGGAGCAGTTCGGGGGCCAGGCCGACTACATCATGTTCAGCGACCAGGACGACGTGTGGCACCCGGACAAGGTGCGCCTGACCCTCCGGCTCATGGAGCAGGCGGAGACGGACCCGGCCCTGCCGGTGCTGGTCCACACGGACCTGCGGGTGGTGGACGGCCAGCTGCATGAGATGGACCCCTCCTTCCAGCACTATTCCGGCCTGGACGGCCATCGTCTGGCGCTGGAGCAGCTGCTGGTGCAGAACGTGGTCACCGGCTGCACCATGATGATCAACCGCTCCCTGGCCCGGCTTGCCTGCCGCCCGGTGGGGGAGGGGGACATGCTGATGCACGACTGGTGGCTGGCGCTGATCGCCGCCGCCATGGGCCGTGCCGTGTTCCTGGACCGCGCCACCATTGACTACCGCCAGCACGGCGGCAACGTGGTGGGGGCCAAGGATCCCCGCTCGGCGGGCTATGTGCTGCAGAAGCTCAAGGGCGGCGCGGTGCGCCGTTCCCTGGTGGATACGGCCCGGCAGGCCGGGGCCTTCCTCTCCTGCTATCGTCAGGAGCTGACCCCGGACCAGCAGGCCCTGCTGGCGGACTATGCCGCCGCCCCTGAAAAGGGAAAACTGGCCCGGCTGACTCTTTACCGGCGGCGGGGCCTGTGGAAGTACGGCCTGAACCGCCGTATCGGACAAATTCTTTGGTGGTGAATCTTTTGCAAAATCGAATCCGTAACATAACGGAGGAGTTCCGGCGGGGTACCTTTACCCAGCGGTGCAGCCAGCTCTCCTTCGGAATCTTGTGCCTGTTCCTGCTGGAGTGCAGCATCACCGGCGGCGGCCGCTATTGGGAGGTCGGGCCTGTCAGCATCCGCATTCTGCTGGGGGGCCTGGCCGCTGTGCTGGCCCTGCCGGAGCTTTTCCGGCATTTGGGCGCATACCTGAAAAAGCCCGCCGTCTGGCTGACCCTGGCCTTCGTGGCCTGGCTGGCCTTCTGCGCCTGGCGGGGCGTCCGGGCGGAAAACCGCATGGACGTGCTGCTGACGGACATCAAGGGCTTCATGTGGCTGTTCCTGGTGCCTGTGCTGGTGGCCACGGTCCGGTCGCGGCAGCGCCTGCGGGTGCTTTTGAGCTGGGTCCTGGCGGGTGCGCTGATCCAGGCGGCCCTGATCCTGGCGGTGAACGCCGCCGTGGTGCTGATGGACGACCCTGCCCCTCTGTGCCGGTGGCTGAACGAGCACACCGTAGGCATCGTGGACGTGGTGTCGGCGCGGCTGGTCCGTGTGTTCTTTAAAAGCAGCCCCTATATGATCGTGGGCTGTGTGGTGGCCCTGTTCCGTCAGGCCCGGGCCCCCAAGCTCCGCTGGCGCTATGTGCTGGCAGTGGGCCTGCTGTTCAACGCCCTGCTTTTAAGCTATACCCGCTCCCTGTACGGAGCTTTGGGGCTGACGGCCCTGATCAGCATCATCGCGGTGCTGGTGCTGTGCCCGGAGGGCCGCAAGCGGACGCTGGCGTTTCTGCTGGCTGCCGTGGTGTGCTTCGGCGTGCTGGTCACGGTGCAGGAGTTTGCCCTGGAGGGCAGCTATCTGAGCTTTGCCGTGTCCCGCACCATCGGCAGGGAGGTTCCCACCTCCTGGGCCTCCCAGCTGCGGTCCCAGCTTCGGGGCGAGGACCCCGGCGATTCCCCCGACGACGGCGAGATGGACAGCCAGCGCTCCTATATCGAGGTCACCGAGAAGTCCGACCAGCTGCGGCAGGAGACCAAGGACAGCCTGAATGTCTACATTCAGCGCAGTCCCATCATCGGCTGCGGCCTGGGCGCGTCGGCGGCCAACCGCGACAAGGGCGTGGACGAGTATTTCTATCTGGACATGCTGGCCCGGACGGGTGTCGTGGGTCTGCTGCTGTACATGCTGCCTTTTGGCTATGTGGTGGTCTGGTGCCTGCGGCGGCGGGAGCTGCTGCGGGAGTGCCCGGAGGGGGCGGCCGTGGTCTGCGGCCTGTGCACCTTCTGGATCGTCACCTGGTTCAACCCCTGGATGAATGCTGTGCTGGGCATCGCCTGGTACGCCGTCACCCTGTCGGTGCCCACGGCTTTAGAGGAGCACAGCATCTGAATCCCACGCAACAGGAGATGTTTTCCCCATGGCGAATGAATCAAGCGGAAAAAAAGCCCTGAAGGCCGGACTTGGCTACACGGTGGGCAATATGCTGGTGAAGGGCCTGTCCTTCCTGGCCATCCCCCTGTTTGCCCGGCTGATGACGGTGGAGGACTTCGGCATTTACAGCACCTTCAGCTCCTATGTGATGATCATGACGGTGCTGGCGGGCTTCACTCTGCACACCAGCGTCCGCAACGCAAAGCTGGATTATGTGGACCTCACCGGTTCCTACTGCTCCTCCGTGACCCTGCTGGTCATCGGCAACTCCCTGCTGCTGCTGGGCCTGAGCCTGGTGTTTGCCTCACCGCTGGCCCGGTCCCTGAGCCTGGAGCAGCCGTATCTTCCGGCGCTGATCGTGCTGGAGAGCTTCGGCATGGCCATGCTGACCTTCTACAACTCCGTCCTTTCGGTGGACTATAAGTATAAGGAGTACCTGGTACTGAGCCTGGTGTATGCCGTGGCCGGCATCGGCGGCTCCGTGCTGCTGATCCTGACCCTCTGCCGGGGCCAGGGATACCTGGGCCGCATCCTGGGCACCCTGATCCCCGCGGTGCTGGTGGGCATCTATGTGGTGATTCGCCTGTGGCGGAAGGACCGCCCCCGCATCAGCCGGGAATACTGGCGCTACGGCATGGCCATCAGCCTGCCCACGGTGCCCCACGGCCTGAGCCAGCTGCTGCTGAACCAGTTTGACCGCATCATGATCAAGTCCATCATCGGCAGCACCGAGGCCGGGCTTTACAGCTTTGCCTACAACGTGGGCATGATCTTCCAGGTGATCACCAATTCCATGGACACCGCCTGGGCGCCCTGGTTCTTTGAAAAGATGAAGGCCAAGGAGTATCCGGCCATTCGCCGGGCGGCCTCGGCGTATGTGGTGTTTGTGTCCATCGGGGCCATGGCCCTGGCACTGATCTCTCCGGAGGTCATCCTCATTGCCGGCGGCTCCAAATACAGCGACAGCCGCTACGTGACCATGCCCATCGTGCTGTCCATGTACTACGCGTTTTTGTATACCCTGCCCTCCTCGGTGGAGTATTACTATAAGAAAACCAAGCTCATCGCCCTGGGCACCATGCTGGCGGCGGGCATGAACATCCTGCTCAACGCCGTGTTCATTCCGGCCTTCGGCTATGTGGCGGCGGCCTATACCACCGTGGCCTGCTACCTGCTGTATTACCTGCTGCATGTGGCATTTTCCTGGTGGGTCCACAAGGGCATGGTGTATGACATTCTCCAGCAGTTCCTCTGGCTGGGGGTCGTGTCGGTGGTGTCGCTGGTGACGGTGGCCCTGACGGACCTGTTCTGGGTCCGGATGGGACTGCTGGCGGCCCTTCTGGGCGTGTGCGCACTGTGGGCCCTCCGCCACCGGGACCAGGTGGCCCGGACCCTTGCGGTGTTCCGCCGGAAATCGGCCTGAAATCGGGACAAAACCCCGGGTTTTGCGGGACATCCCGCCCTGTCCCGGGACGGAAATATAAGAGAAGTTACGAAATAACGGATAGGAGTGAGATAAGTGGAGGAACTGACGCTTCGGCAAATGCAGGAGGGAGCTCTGAACATTCTCAAGAAATTGGACGGCATCTGCCGGGAGCAGGGACTGCGGTATTTCCTGTTTTACGGCACGCTGATCGGGGCCATCCGCCACAAGGGCTTCATCCCCTGGGATGACGACCTGGACGTGGCCATGCCCCGGCCGGATTTTGACAGGCTGGTGGAATATTGCCGCCGGCACCGGCAGGAGCTTCAGCCCATGCAGCTGATGACCGTGGACGACAACCCCCAGTATGTGTACCCCATTGCCCGGTTCAGCGACACCCGCTACCGGGTGAAATACCAGGGCATCCGGGATTACGGCCTGGGCCTGTTTGTGGACATTTATCCGCTGGACGGCTGCGGTGACACGGAGGAGGAGGCCAGGGCCTGGGTGCAGCAGCCCATGCGGGATGTGAAGTTCATCAACTGCTGCGCCGCCGACCGGTTCACGCCCAGCCGCCGGGGCTGGCTTCACACCCCCGCCAAGCTGGCGGGCTTTGCCTGGGCCCGGCTCCACGGAAGCGCCCATTACATCCACCGCATCGAGGCCTGGGCCCGGCAGAAGGACTATGAAAACTGCCGGTATGTGGGCTGCACCATGTGGGATACCAACTGGAACATCGTGTACCCGCGGGAGGACCTGGAAAAAACGCTGTACGTCCCCTTTGAGGACGGGGAGTTCCCCATTCCCGCCGGATATGACCGGGTGCTGCGCCATACCTATGGCGATTACATGACGCCCCCGCCGCCGGAACAGCGGATCGGGCAGCATTTTTACACCGTATGGCCCAAGGAACAAGGGGCCGCGGAGGAACATAAGGAAGGAGCCATCTCATGAAAGGTATCGTTTTGGCCGGCGGAGCCGGTACGCGCCTGTACCCCCTGACCATGGTCACCAGCAAGCAGCTGCTGCCGGTGTATGACAAGCCCATGATCTATTACCCCCTGTCCACCCTGATGATGGCGGGGATCCGGGACATTCTCATCATCTCCACCCCCACGGATCTGCCCAATTTCGAGCGTCTGCTGGGGGACGGAAGCCAGTTCGGCATCCGGCTGAGCTATAAGGTGCAGCCCTCGCCCGACGGGCTGGCCCAGGCGTTCCTGCTGGGCGAGGAGTTCATCGGCGACGACTGCTGTGCTATGGTGCTGGGAGACAACATCTTCTACGGCAGCGGCTTCCGCACCCGCCTGAAGCAGGCGGCGGCGGACGCCCAGCAGGGCCGGGCCAGTATTTTCGGCTACTACGTCAACGACCCCGAGCGCTTCGGCATCGTGGAGTTCGACGAAACCGGCAAGGTCATCTCCGTGGAGGAGAAGCCCCAGCACCCCAAGAGCAACTACTGCATCACGGGGCTGTACTTCTATGACAACCGGGTGGTGGACATGGCCAAGCGGGTGAAGCCCAGCGCCCGGGGCGAGCTGGAGATCACCGACCTGAACCGCTTCTATCTGGAGGACGGCACCCTGAACGTGCAGCTGCTGGGGCGGGGCTATGCCTGGCTGGACACCGGCACCATGGACTCCCTGGTGGATGCGGCGGACTTTGTGCGCACCATCGAGACCCGCCAGGGCTCCCAGATCGCGGCCCTGGAGGAGATCGCCTTCAACGAGGGCTGGATCGACCGGGAGACCCTGCTCCAGTCCGCCCAGCGCTATGGCAAGTCCCCCTACGGCCAGCATCTGATGCACGTGGCTGAGGGCAAAATTCGTTATTGATAGGTGGCCTGTATGAAAATTCTGGATACGAAAATTCCTGAGGTAAAGATCATCGAGCCGGACGTGTTCGGCGATCACCGGGGCTGGTTCATGGAGACCTGGTCCCTGCCCAAGTATGAAGCCCTGCACTTCAACAGCATGCAGGACAACGAGAGCTTCACCGCCAAGAAGGGGACCCTGCGGGGCATCCACTTCCAGCAGGACCCCATGGCCCAGGCCAAGATCGTCCGGGTGGTGCGGGGCGCCGTGATGGACGTTGCGGTGGACCTGCGGAAGGGGTCCCCCACCTATCTGCAGTGGGTATCCGTGGAGCTCAGCGCCGAGAATAAGCGTCAGTTCTACATTCCCCGGGGCTTCGGCCACGGGTTCGTGACCCTGACGGATGACGTGGACTTCTGCTATAAGGCGGACAACCTGTACGACCACCCCAGCGACCGGTCCATCCGCTTTGACGACCCCGCCATCGGCGTGGACTGGGGCGTGACGGACCCCATTCTGTCCGACAAGGACAAGAACGCCCCCCTGCTGGCGGACAGCGACTGCAACTTCGTTTACGGAAAGGGAGAATGAGCCATGACCATTATCGTTACCGGCGGCGCCGGCTTTATCGGCAGCAACTTTGTGTTCCATATGCTCAAGGAGCACCCCGACTACCGCATCGTATGCCTGGACAAGCTGACCTATGCCGGGAACCTGTCCACCCTGGCCCCCGTGATGGACAACCCCCATTTCCGCTTTGTGAAGGCGGATATCTGCGACCGGGAGGCCGTTTACAAGCTGTTTGAGGAGGAGCATCCCGACATGGTGGTGAACTTCGCCGCCGAGAGCCATGTGGACCGCTCCATCGAGGATCCCGGCGTGTTCCTGCAGACCAACATCATCGGCACCGCCACCATGATGGACGCCTGCCGCAAATACGGCATCCAGCGCTATCACCAGGTGTCCACCGACGAGGTGTACGGCGACCTGCCCCTGGACCGGCCCGACCTGTTCTTCACCGAGGAGACCCCCATCCACACCTCCAGCCCCTACTCCAGCTCCAAGGCTGCCGCCGACCTGCTGGTGCAGGCGTATCACCGGACCTATGGTCTGCCTGTTACCATCAGCCGCTGCTCCAACAACTACGGGCCCTACCACTTCCCCGAGAAGCTGATCCCCCTGATGATCGCCAACGCCCTGAACGACAAGCCCCTGCCGGTGTACGGCGAGGGCCTGAACGTCCGCGACTGGCTGTATGTGGAGGATCACTGCCGGGCCATCGACCTGATCATCCATAAGGGCCGGGTAGGCGAGGTGTACAACGTGGGCGGCCACAACGAGATGCGCAACATCGACATTGTGAAGCTCATCTGCAAGGAGCTGGGCAAGCCCGAGAGCCTCATCGTCCATGTGGCGGACCGGAAGGGCCACGATATGCGCTATGCCATCGACCCCACCAAGATCCACAACGAGCTGGGCTGGCTGCCGGAGACCAAGTTCGCCGACGGCATCAAAAAGACCATCGACTGGTATCTGAATCACCGGGAGTGGTGGGAGACCATCATCTCCGGCGAGTATCAGGACTATTACGAGAAAATGTACGGCAATCGCTGAGCCATGGAGCAGCAGGCAGTAGAAGTCCGGATGGGGCAGACGCACCTGGGCTTTGTGGACGCGGCAAAGGGCCTGGGCATGCTGGCCATCATCTGGGGCCACATGGACTACCTGTGGAGCACCAGCTCCGTATGGTTTTCCTCCTTCAAGATCGCTGTGTTCTATGTGGTGGTGGGCCTGCTGAAGGCATACCGCTATGGGGAGCGGGGCCAGAGGGATTCCTGTGCACAGGTGATGAAAAAACGCTGGTATTCCCTGGTGATCCCCTATGGCGTGTTTTCGGCTCTGGCGATTCTGGCGCACCTGGCTTTTCTCACCATACACGGCGGCAGCAGACTGGCGGCCCTGAAGGGGGACGTGATCCTGACGGTGACGCTGCGGGGTGTTGCCACCCTGTGGTTTCTGCCTACGCTGCTGATCGCCGAGCTGCTGTTTGCGGCGGTGCGGCCGGAGGGCTGGTCTGCCGCCAAGCGCATACTGGTGTGTGTCCTGGCGCCGGCTATCCTGTGCGTCATCGGCTATTTCTATCAGGGAATGGATATTCCCGGGGCGGATCGCCTGTGGGTGCAGGTGGTGCGCAATCTGTTTATTGTTTTGGCCAAGAGCGTCAGCGGCTTTTGGTTCATGCTGTGCGGGTATCTGCTTTACCGGCGGGGGAAGCCGCAGCGGCTGGGAAGGCTGCCGGTGCTGGCGGTCCTGCTGGCGGTGAATCTGGGCCTGTCGCTGCTGAGTCCGGACCTGGATTTCAACTCCTTTAAGCTGGGGTCCTTTGCTCCGGTGTTCTATCTCAACGGTGTGTTGGGTTCCGTGGCCGTTCTGGAGCTGCTGCGCTGGCTGGAGGCCCGCATATCCCTGAGGCCCCTGATCTGGTGCGGCAGGCACTCCATGTTCCTGATGGCCACGCATCTGCCCTGGCAGATCGCGCCGGAGCTGGTGATGCTGGGCAAGCGTTTTTACCTGGCACAGACGCCGACGGCGCCGTATTTCCTGATGATGCTGGCGGAGTTCGCGGTGCTGATGCTTATTGAGGCTGCACTGGTCTGGTGCAAAGAGAAGGTCAAAGCCGCCATGACCGGGCGCAGGGGAAAAGAGCGGCCCATCTGCAAGGCGGTCAAGTATCTGTAACGAGGAGGTTACAAGCAATGAAGGTATTGGTAACGGGCGTGGGCGGTCAGCTGGGCCACGACGTCATGAACGAGCTGGCCCGCCGGGGCCATCAGGGCGTGGGCAGCGACATTGCCCCGGTATACAGCGGCATCGCCGACGGCTCCGCCGTGACGGGGATGCCCTATGTGGCCATGGACATCACCAATGAGCAGCAGGTGCGGCAGGTGATGGACCAGGTGCGGCCCGACGCCGTGATCCACTGCGCCGCCTGGACGGCGGTGGACCTGGCCGAGGACGCCGACAAGCAGCCCAAGGTCCGGGCCATCAACGTGGACGGCACCGCTCATCTGGCGGCGGCGTGCAAGGCCCAGGACTGCAAGATGATGTACATTTCCACGGACTATGTGTTCAATGGGCAGGGCCAGACGCCCTGGCAGCCGGACTGCAAGGACTATCAGCCCCTGAATTTCTACGGCGAGACCAAGCTGGGCGGCGAGCTGGCCGTCAGCTCCCGGCTGGAGAAGTATTTCATCGTGCGGATCGCCTGGGTGTTCGGCCTGAACGGCAAGAACTTCATCAAGACCATGCTCCAGCTGGGCAAGACCCACGACAAGCTGCGGGTGGTGTGCGACCAGATCGGCACGCCCACCTATACCCTGGACCTGGCCCGGCTGCTGGCGGATATGATCGAGTCCGACAAGTACGGGTATTACCACGCCACCAACGAGGGCGGGTATATCTCCTGGTACGACTTCGCCTGCGAGATCTTCCGCCAGGCGGGGCTGCCGGTGCAGGTGGACGCCGTGACCACGGCGGAATACGGCGCGTCCAAGGCGGCCCGGCCCTTCAACAGCCGCCTGGACAAGAGCAAGCTGGCGGAGAACGGCTTCACGCCGCTGCCGGAGTGGAAGGACGCCCTGAGCCGGTATCTCCGGGAGCTGGGCGACAATCAGTAAGCGAAAAAATACCGGCTGCGCAGCAGCCGGTGTTTTTTTGTCCTTTTCAGCGGAAGAAAAATGCGCTATACTGTCAGATGAGAGTTTTTCGGGACAGCGGAGGTGGTATCCTGCTGTCGGAAAGGAGGCGCGGCGAATGCTTCATATATGGGTGGGCCGGGCCGGTTCCGGGAAATCCCGGCGGGTGCTGGAGGCCATGGAAAAGAACCGCCGTCTGCGGCGGCAGGTGCTGCTGGTGCCGGAGCATATCTCCCACGAGGCGGAGGTGGACCTGTGCCGGGCCCTGGGGCCCACGGCGTCCCGGGACGCGGAGGTGCTGAGCTTCCGGAGCCTGTCGTCCCGGGTGCTGGCGGAAACCGGCGGTCTGGCGGAGTTTACCTTGGACAACGGGGGAAAGCTGCTGACCATGCGGCGGGTGCTGCAGGAGCTGGCCCCGGAGCTGCGGGTATTCGGACGGCCCAGCCAGCGGGCGTCGTTCCTGCGGCAGCTGACGGACCTGACGGAGGAGTTCTACGCCTACGAGATCGGCCCCCAGGCCCTGTACCGGCAGGTGGAGGACCTGGACGGGGCCATGGGCGGCAAGCTGCGGGACATCGCTCTGATATACGCCGCCTATGACGCCCGGCTGCGCAGCGGCGATTTCGACGCCCGCTCCCGGCTCCAGAAGCTCCGGGAGCATCTGGAGGGAAGCGGCTATCTCCGGGGCTGCGACGTGTATCTGGACGGTTTTTCATACTTCAACCGCCAGGAGGAGAGCATTCTGGAGCTGGTGCTGCGGCAGGCCGAAGGCGTCACGGTGACGCTGCTGGGAGACCGGAGCAGCGACCGGCTGTTCCAGAACGCCCTGCGCCAGCGGATGCGCCTGGAGCGCATGGCCCGCCGGGCGGGGCAGGAGACGGACGTGCTGTGGTGCGAAAGCCGGGGGCAGGGCCCCCTGGGGCACCTGGAAGCCCACTTTTTCGGCCAGGAGGTCCCCTACGGCGGGGAACCGGAGGGCCTGGGCCTGTACCAGGCGGCCACGGCCTTTACCGAGGTGGAATGGGTGTCCCAGCAGCTGCGGCAGCTGGCGGCGGAGGGCTATCGCTGGCGGGACATGGGTGTGTGCGCCCGGAATATGGAGGTCTACGGCCCGCTGCTGGAGAGTGTGTTCCGCCGGGACGGCATCCCGGCCTATATCAGCCGCCGCAGCGACCTGCTGGAAAAGCCCCCCATCACCATGCTGCTGGGGGCACTGGACGCCGTCACCGGCGGCTTCGACCGGGAGGACGTGTTCCGCTGCCTGAAAACCGGCCTGGGCGGCATCACCCCGGACGAGTGCGACATTCTGGAAAATTACGTCATCCTGTGGGACATCCGGGGCAGTTCCATGTGGCTACGGGAGGGGGACTGGACGGCAAGCCCCGACGGATACGGCCGGGAGCCGACGGAGCGCAGCGCCGCCCGGCTGGAGCGAGTCAACGGCATCCGGCGGCGGGTGCGCCTGCTGCTGGAGCCTCTGTACCGGGGGATGCGCACCGCCGGGGCGGCCCGGCAGAAGGCGGAGTGCCTGTATGGGTTTTTGCAGGAGGCCGGTGTGCCGCAGACCCTGGAGGACACGGCGAAAAAGCTCCTGGAGGAGGACCGGCCCCAGCTGGCGGAGGAATATGTCCAGCTGTGGGCGATCTTCTGCGGGGTGCTGGACCAGTTTGCGGAAATCCTGGGGGATACGGAGCTGTCCGGCGAGGAATTCGCCCGGCTCCTGCGGCTGGTGCTGACCCAGTACAGCGTGGGCACCATCCCGGCCACCCTGGACCAGGTGAAGGTCAGCGAGATCACCCGCAATGACCGGCACCGGGTGAAGTGCCTGTTCCTGCTGGGAGCCAACGACCATGTGCTGCCCATGCCCCCCAGCGGCCACGGCCTGCTGGACCCGGAGGACCGGGCCGCCCTGCAGCAGCGGGAAATTTTGCTGTCGGACGCCAGCTTCGACCCGCTGGACAACGAATTGCAGAATATTTACGCCTGCCTGGCCCAGCCCACGGATCGGCTCACCGTCAGCTGGCCGGTGGGGGACGTCAACGGCAGCCAGCTGCGCCCCTCCTTTGTGGTGCAGCGGATGGAAAAGCTGTTTCCCCGGCTGCGGGTGACCCGGGAGGACGGCAGCTACCGCCGCAGGCTCCCCGCCACGGCCCTGGAGCTGGCGGGAGAGGACCCCGCCCTGCGGCAGTATTTCCGCCGGCGGGGGGACTATGACCGGGTGCTGGACGCCATGGACCGGGGACGGGCCCTGGGCCGGGGACGGCTGTCCGGCCCGGCGGTGGAGGCCCTGTATGGCCGCTCCCTGCATATGTCCGCCTCCCGGATGGACCAGGTAAAGCGGTGCCATTTCGGGTACTTCATGCAGTACCTGTCTCTTATACACATCTCCGAGCCCACGAGACATCTCAGGATCT
>ERZ1027217.542-NODE-542-length-13955-cov-5.363669_pt1 | contig 13955 bp, 8 predicted proteins | sample MGYA00519268_ERZ1027217 | MGnify/ENA primary metagenome ERZ1027217 (study PRJEB26926, sample SAMN06164537) | human gut metagenome | biome: ENVO:00009003; feature: ENVO:2100002; material: ENVO:00002003 | host: Homo sapiens | place: USA | collected 2012 ...
TCATCCAGCTGCCAAAGACGGCCTGGATGGCAAGGCGCAACTGAAGCTCCGGATCGTGCGGGAAGACGGGCTTGCCGTCGGCGACCTCGAGCTCGGGATACAGGGCGACCTCGACGTTCTCGGAGAAAATGCTCTTAAAGGTCTCGACGAGCTCCTGCAGGTCTTCGGCCGAAAGCTCGGAATCGACGCGAACGCCGGAAACCAGGCGTGCCTGGGTCAGCGCGTTCTCGAACAGGTCGGCGTCGACGCCCATAACGACGTTGGAGAACATCTGAATAAAGCGGCGGTAGCTATCCCAGGCAAAACGCGGGTTTTGCGTCTGGGCGATGAGTCCCTGAACGGAGTCGTCGTTGAGGCCTAAGTTGAGGACCGTGTCCATCATGCCGGGCATGGAGAACGGAGCGCCCGAGCGAACCGACACGAGCAGCGGATCGGAGGCGTCGCCAAGCTTCTTGCCGCAGCGGGCCTCGAGGTCGGCCTCGGCAGCAACGATCTCGTCGAGTGCGCCTTCGGGCCAGAGGTTGCCGGCACCGGAGTACTCGACACAGGTCTGGCAGGTAATGGTAAAGCCACCGGGAACCGGCAGGCCGATGCGGCTCATCTCGGCAAGGTTTGCGCCCTTGCCGCCAAGCACAAAGTTCATGGACTTGTCGCCCTCAGTGACACAGGTGCCCTGGGCGTCGGTTCCAAAACGGTAAACCCTCTTGCAATCGCTCACGATACTTCCCCTTCCATGCGCTCTCGCGCACGACCGTGGTGACGAATCGACCCGCCGGATGCGGGCCGTGAGGGAACTATACGGCGGACGTTGAGCGGGCTTGCGTAGAGGGCGAGGGGTTTGGTAAACGTGATAAATGCGGCGGTAAACGGTAGGTAAAGGTGGTTACCTTATGAAGATACCACTGCAAGAAAATTGCAGGTCAAATGCAAGTTCTTTGCTAAATCGCTTTATCAAAACTAGTCAATTTGAGACGGGACAATTTTAGCTGCTTTGTCATCTGGGATGATTACTGCTGTTGAGCTCGGCGGGCGGCGCGGAGGGCACGGGCTTCTTGGATTTCCATCAAATGACTGATGATCTCGGAGGCGCTCTCCTCGATTGCCTTGCCGTCGGTTCGCACCACAAAGCAGCCCAGTCGCTTCATAAGGGCGCGGGCCTCCTCAAGCTCACTGCGCACGCTCTCGGGCTCGGCATAGGAGCCGGCAACGGCGCGAGCGTAATCATCGCCCAGGCGGCTATCGCGAATCTCGGAAATCACATCCACGGTCGAGATCAGGCCAAACAACCGCATCGGATCAACCTCGTAAATTGACTTCGGCGGCTCCATGCCATGTGCCAACGGAACATTGGCAACCTTGTAACCCTGATAGGCCAAATACATCGACAACGGCGTCTTGGACGTGCGGGATACGCCCAGCAGCACGATATCGGCACCCGATAGATCGTCGCAGCCGCGCCCGTCATCGTGCTCAACAAAATACTCCATGGCCTCGATGCGATGGAAATAGCGGTCATCGGTCTTATGAATCACGCCTGCAACGCCCTTGGGCGACGCACCGATGAGCGACGAAAGCACGGCGAGTGTCGGGCCGATCAAGTCGACCGAGCGGATATGCAGCATGCCCAGGTAGTCGAGTACGCGGGCGCGAAGCGCCGGATCGACGATGGTGTGGAATACGGCAATATCGCGATGGTCCGCATCGACACGCGGACCCACAAACGACTTGACCTGTTCCACCGAGTTCACCTTGGGCAGGCGCAAGAGACGAAAAACCCCTTCATCAAATTGCCCGGACGCCGCAAGCACCACCTCACAAGCGGTATCGCCGAGAGAGTCGGAGATAACGATAACGGTGGGACGAGCGGTGACCGGGCAATCCATGCGGGGCTCCTTTTGCGCTTATGCGCAGGCTGGCTTACTTTTTGCGAGCAAGCTCACCGATGTTGGCAATGCCGGAGAAAACGACCTCGAAACGGTTGAGCATCTTAAGGCGATTATCGCGGAGCTGCTCGTCCTTGTCCATGACCATAACCTCGTCGAAGAAGCGGTCGATGGGGGCACGCAGGGCGGCAAGGGCCGCAAATGCGGCAGGATAATCCTCGGCGGCAAGGGCGGCATCGACAGCGGTCTGTGCAGCCTCGGAGGCGTCGGCAAGCGCGAGCTCGGCCTCGCCCATCAGGCTGCGGTCGTACTCCGCACCCAGCTCGGGCTTGGAAATGTGCGCGGCGCGGGCATAGGCGGTAGCCAGGTTGTCGAAGGTCTCGGCATCGTTCTTGCGAGCCTCGTCGAGCGCAGCGCAGCGAGCGAAAAAGACGGACGGAGCGATGATGTGCACCGCGGAGACGGCGGCGACGGTATCGGCAGGAATCTTCTCGTCGCGGGCCATGCTCCCCAGGCGGCACTTGCCGACCCTGCAGCCGGCTCCGTTCTTTCCGTCAGCGAAGCATTGACCAACTTGGTTTGGGCACCGCTTGCCGAAGGTCTGGACAGCGTTTCCCTTTCTGCCAACTGGATGTGGCCTTGCCGTTCGCAAGAAGGTGAAGATGCCCGTCTGTACACGGCAGTAAAGGCCTTGAGTGACTTCTGCTGTTCCCTGCAAATCAATGTACCGACCGGTAAAGACTCTCTTTCCATGACACAGAAATACCCCGACGGCAGCAAAGTAATTTCTCCGGGCACGGTAATTGTTTCTGCCGGTGGAGAAGTTTCCGACGTCAAGAAAGTCGTATCTCCGGTGCTGGTTAACAATGAAAAGACTACCATTTATCATATAGACTTCAGTTTCGACAACCTGAAACTCGGCGGTTCCGCCTTTGCTCAGACCCTGGGCAAGGTAGGTGACGAAGTTCCCAGCGTGCAGGATGCCGAATACTTCCGCGATGCTTTCCTTGCCGTGCAGGAACTGGTCAACAAGGGACTGATTCTTGCCGGACATGATATTTCCGCCGGTGGTCTTATCACTACACTGCTTGAAATGTGCTTTGCCAATGTGGAAGGCGGTATGGAAATCAACCTGGATAAAATCAAGGAGCAAGACCTTATCAAGATTCTGTTTGCAGAGAACCCGGGTATCGTTATCCAGGTGAGCGACAAGCACAAGGAAGCTGTAAAGCAAATACTGGAAGATGCAGGCGTAGGTTACGTGAAGCTCGGCAAACCGACAGACGAACGCCATATTCTTGTATCAAAAGGCGATGCTACTTATCAGTTTGGCATCGACTATATGCGTGATGTATGGTACTCTACTTCTTATCTCCTTGACCGTAAGCAGTCCATGAACGGCTGCGCCAAGAAGCGTTTCGAAAACTACAAGATGCAACCGGTGGAATTCGCCTTCATGCCGGACTTCAAAGGCAAGTTCTCACAATACGGCATTAATCCGGACCGCCGTACACCGTCAGGTATACGCGCCGCCATCATCCGTGAAAAAGGAACCAACGGCGAACGCGAAATGGCCTACTCACTCTATCTGGCAGGCTTCGATGTGAAGGATGTTACAATGACCGACCTTATCAGCGGCCGCGAGACGCTGGAAGATGTAAACATGATTGTTTACTGCGGTGGTTTCTCCAACTCCGACGTTCTTGGTTCTGCTAAGGGTTGGGCAGGTGCTTTCCTCTTCAATCCGAAAGCAAAAGAAGCGCTCGACAAATATTATGCACGCGAGGATACGCTTTCACTGGGTGTCTGCAACGGCTGCCAGCTCATGATGGAACTTAATCTTATCAATCCCGAGCACAAGAAAAACGGCAAGATGCTTCATAATGACTCACACAAGTTTGAATCCAGATTCCTCGGTGTTACCGTCCCCACCAACCGCAGCGTAATGCTCGGCTCACTGAGTGGCAGCAAACTGGGTATCTGGGTAGCTCACGGTGAAGGAAAATTCTCCTTGCCATACGACGAGGACAAATACAACGTCGTGCTGAAATACTCATACGACGAATATCCTTCCAACCCCAACGGCTCAGATTATTCCATAGCCGGATTGGCAAGTGCCGACGGACGTCATCTGGCCATGATGCCCCACTTGGAACGTGCCATCTTCCCCTGGCAGAACGGTTGCTACCCCGCAGACCGCGTAAACAGCGACCAAATCACTCCTTGGGTAGAAGCATTTGTCAATGCACGCAAGTGGGTGGAAGCCAATAAAAAATGAGCTGAACTTCCTTTTTTATAGAAATGTAACAAGCGCGGGTTATGAATAATCTCGCGCTTGTTACATTTCTATTCTTCGCTTTCTTTTTGTTTTTCTCAAACAAAAGCATTATTTTTGTGTTTATTTTCAACTCTCCCTCAGTACAACATTCAAAAAACCGTTCGACAATTATGAAAAAGTACTTCTTTTTCTACATACTACTATTATTGCCAATTATAGGCATTGCACAAACATACAAATACATCGGTGTGGAAGACGGTTTGAGCAACAGACGGGTATATGCAATTCAAAAGGGACCTAAAGGTTACATGTGGTTTCTTACCCACGACGGCATCGACCGATACAACGGAAAGGACTTCAAGCCGTACAAATTGATGGATGGAAATGAAGAAGTGAATTCCATGATGAACCTGAATTGGCTCTATGTTGATCCCAAAGGCACCATATGGGAAATAGGCAAAAAAGGACGTGTGTTCCGCTATGATACAAAACACGATCGCTTTGTCCTGGTATACAAGCTACCCGAAAGCGAAGTGAAAGGACGTCCAACCCCTATCAGTTACGGTTTTGTGGATGCCAACAGCGTAATATGGCTTTGCAATGAAGATGCCCTATATCTGTACGACAGCAATACCCAGAAGGTAACATTCATTCAAAACGAAATAGGAGAACGAATTACGGATATCGCACAGATTGATTCGACCCACTTCTTCATCGGAACCGACATCGGTATACACTATGCTGAACTGGCCAACAACATCCTCACCCTCAGCCCCTGCAACCAGTTGGATACCTTGAAGATACAAATCAACGAACTATACTATCACAAACCATCCCACAAGGTTTTTATCGGTACTTTCCAGCGGGGAATATTCTCCTATGACCTAAACAAGCACAAGGTCATGCATATACCATCCGGACTGATGGACATCAGCATCAACTGTATCCGTGCCTTCAATGACAATGAGATTCTCATCGCAACGGACGGAGCCGGTGTCTACAAGATGAATACCGATACCTATGCATCCGAACCGTATATCGTTGCCGACTACAATCGGTACAACTCAATGAACGGAAATACTATCAATGACATTTACATCGACAGCGAGCAGCGTATCTGGATGGCCAATTATCCCATCGGCATAACTGTACGCAACAACCGATATGCCGATTACCAATGGATAAAACACTCTATCGGCAATAAACAATCACTCATCAATGACCAGGTAAACGCCATCATCGAGGACCATGACGGAGATTTATGGTTTGCCACGAACAACGGAATCAGCCTCTATTACAGCAAGACGAAACAATGGCATTCTTTTCTCAGCACCTTCGACTTCGAAAGCCATAGCAAAAATCACACCTTCATCTCACTATGCGAGGTGGAGCCCGGCATCATCTGGGCCGGAGGGTATAGTTCCGGCATCTACCAGATAAACAAGAAGCAACTGTCCATAGACTTCTTTACCCCATCCTTATTCAGCAATCTGAATATCCGGCCAGACAAGTATATTCGTTCCATTATGAAAGATTCTTCAGGAAACATCTGGTCCGGAGGGTATTATAACTTAAAAGAAATAGATTATTCCAGAAAAAAACATACGGCACTTCCCGGGCTTGAATGGTATCACCGCTATCATAGAGAAGGACTCCACACATATGTGGATAGGCACTGCCACCGGCTTGTACCTATTGGAAAAAGTGACCGGTAAGTATAGCTATATCCAGATGCCGGTAGAATCCTATTACATCTATTCTCTATACCAAGCTTCCGACGGAATGCTGTATATCGGTACCAACAATGCCGGTTTACTGGTATATGATACGACCAAAAACACATTCAGACATTATCATAGAGACAACTGCGCTTTGATTTCCAATAATATCTATACACTATTGTCCGATGGTAAAGGAAATATCTTCCTGAGTACAGAACACGGTCTGTCCACCTTCTATCCTGCCGAAGAGACATTCCATAACTGGACCAAAGAACAAGGACTGAAGTCTGACCATTTCAACGCAGCCTCAGGCACCTTGAGGAAAAACGGCAATTTCATTTTCGGCAGTACGGATGGAGCCATAGAGTTCGACAAGGACATGGTCCTGCCTCGCGACTATAAGTTCAAAATGGTATTCAATGACCTGCGGGTATTCTATCAGACCGTTTATCCCAAGGATGAAGGTTCTCCACTTATTCTGGATATTGACGAGACAAAAACCTTGCGTTTGAAGTACAACCAGAACATCTTCTCATTGCGGGTCTCAGACATCAACTATGACTATCCTTCCCTAATTCTGTACTCCTGGAAACTGGAAGGCTTCTATGAGGGTTGGAGCCGTCCGGGAGAGGAAAACGTCATCCGTTTTACCAACCTGAGTCCGGGCAACTATACCCTCCGCGTACGTGCCATCTCCAACGAAGACCGTCGTATTGTCCTGGAGGAACGCAGTATGGACATCATTATCGAGCAACCCCTCTGGCTCAGTTTCTGGGCGCTGATACTCTATGCAGTAATTATCATATCCATTGCAAGCATCACTCTGCGAATAATAGTCTTGAGAAAACAGCGGAAAGAATCCGATGAGAAAATACGCTTCTTCGTCAATACGGCGCATGATATACGTACTCCACTGACGCTCATCAAAGCACCCTTGGAAGAAATCACCGAACGCGAGCAACTGACTTCCAGCGGACAGAGCAACATCAATACAGCCCTGCGAAACGTAAATGCCTTGTTGCGCCTGACCACCAACCTTATTAATTTCGAGCGCGCAGACACCTATTCCGGAAGTCTATACGTATCCGAATACGAACTGAGCACATATATGGAAGAGACGATCGATGCTTTCCGTTCATACGCAAACATAAAACACATCAACCTGACCTACGAAAGCAGCTTCCGTTATCTGAACGTATGGTTAGATAAGGACAAGATGGATTCCATTTTGAAAAATATCATATCCAACGCACTGAAATATACACCGGACGGCGGCAATGTACATGTCTTTACTTCCGAGACAGAAGATACCTGGAGTATTGAGGTGAAAGATACCGGTATCGGAATTCCGGCTTCAGAACAGAAAAAGCTGTTCAAGATGCATTTCCGTGGCAGTAATGCTATCAATTCCAAAGTTACCGGCAGCGGCATCGGACTACTTCTGGTAGGGAAACTTGTACACTTACATAAAGGAAAGCTCAACTTCAGCAGCATGGAAGGGAAAGGCTCTTGCATCAAAATCACGTTCCCCAAAGGGAACAAGCATTTCCGCAAGGCAATCCAACGCCCTCAGCCCCAAAACGAACGTATTGTTTATTCGGCTTCCGGAGTGCCTATCAATGCCTCCGCCACATCGTCCCCTGCTTCCAGCGACATCTACGACAAGACGCAGCAACAGTCGCAAAACAACAGTAGCCACCAGAAAATTCTTATTGTAGAGGACAATGACGAACTAAGGGAATATCTGCGCAGAACATTGTCTGAACAGTACAACATACAAGTATGCTCCAATGGAAAAGAAGCACTGACCATTGTCAAGGAGTATATGCCCAACCTCGTCATTTCAGACATTATGATGCCGGAAATGAGAGGAGACGAATTGTGTCATATCCTGAAGAACGACATCGAGACATCACATATCCCCATCATCCTGCTCACAGCACTGAATACCGACAAGAATATCATCGAGGGACTGCAAAGCGGAGCGGATGAATATATTGTGAAACCCTTCAATATCGGTATATTGCGAGCAAACATTGCCAACCTGCTGACTAACCGGGCACTGTTGCGCCACAAATATACCAGCCTGGACCTGAACGACGAGAAGAACAATACGGATTGCATCAACTGCTCCAACGACTTGGACTGGAAATTCATTGCAACCGTCAAAAAGAGCGTCGAAGACAATATGGACAACCCAAGCTTCAACGTCGACGTGCTCTGCAACCTGCTGAATATGAGCAGGACCAGCTTCTACAATAAGATAAAGGCACTGACCGACCAAGCTCCGGCTGACTACATCCGGCTGATTCGACTGAAACATGCCGCCCAACTTCTGAAAGGACAAAAGCATACCATCACCGAGATTTCAGAACTGACCGGTTTCAGTGATGCGAAATATTTCCGTGAAGTATTCAAGAAACATTTCAATATGAGCCCAAGCCAGTATGCCAAGAGAGGGAAAGAAGGGAAAGATGATGAAGAAATAAAGTAAATTACAACATTTTGAATATGAATATATATCTTGAAGCATTCTCCATTTTCTTTAAGATAGGAGCCTTTACCATCGGCGGCGGTTATGCTATGGTACCGCTGATAGAAAACGAAATCGTAACCAAACGAAACTGGATAGCCAAAGAAGATTTCATTGACCTGCTTGCTATATCACAGTCCGCTCCGGGCATCCTTGCCGTCAATATATCCATTTTTATAGGGTACCGGCTACGGGGAATACGAGGGAGCATAATCACTGCATTGGGAACCATACTTCCTTCGTTTCTCATCATCCTCGCCATAGCGTTGTTCTTTCACAACTTCAAGGACAACACCATTGTGGAACGTATATTCAAAGGTATTCGCCCGGCAGTGGTTGCATTGATTGCAGCCCCTACATTCAGCATGGCTAAATCGGCCCGGATAAACCGATACAACATATGGATACCGGTGGTTTCAGCACTGCTCATCTGGCTGTTGGGCTTCTCTCCCATCTGGATTATCATTGCGGCAGGTGTAGGGGGATACGTCTTCGGACGTTGGAAACATCCGAAGAATTAAAAATGAAAGAATTAAAAAATGAAAGGTGCAACAACACTAATCATTAATCACTAACCATTAATCACTAACCATGATTTTCTTACAGTTATTCTATACATTCTTTAAAATCGGCCTTTTCGGCTTTGGCGGCGGATATGCCATGCTGTCCATGATACAAGGCGAAGTAGTCACCCGTTATGGCTGGCTTTCCCCTCAAGAGTTTACTGATATTGTGGCAATCAGCCAAATGACACCCGGTCCGATAGGTATCAATTCGGCAACCTATGTAGGTTTTACGGTTACTGGTAGTGTATGGGGATCTATTGTCGCCACTTTTGCCGTAGTGCTCCCCTCTTTCCTACTGATGCTGACCATCAGCAAATTCTTTCTGAAATACCAGAAACATCCTTCCGTGGAAGCGGTATTCAGTGGGCTCCGCCCGGCAGTGGTCGGTCTGCTAGCCTCAGCCGCGCTGGTATTGATGAATTCGGAAAACTTCAGTTCTCCCAAAGAAGACATATATTCCTTCGTCATCAGCTGCCTCATCTTCCTCGTGGCATTTATAGGCACAAAGAAATATAAACTGAACCCGATAGGAATGATTGTAGCTTGTGGAATAGCAGGATTGATACTTTATTAAGGATTAAGGATTAAACGTTAATGATTAATCCCTAATCCTTAATCCCTAATTTTTAAAGTTTAATCTTCTTTCCAACGGATTTCGATTCATTATGCAGACGGTCCAAGGCTGTCACCACATAGCGGTACTTTGTCTTTCCGTCTTCGTAAGGAAGTTTATAGAAATTATCGCGCGTGATGGCTACAATATGGGAAGGGTCATCTATATTCACTTTCTCTTTGTCATTAAAGCGATAGACCACATATTGGACGGCACGGTTCATTTCCTCTTTATACTTGGGAGCTGTCCAGAAAAGAATATATCCGTCTTCCGTCCACACCGGTTTCATCTTACGTACCTTTGCCGGGGCTTCGTTATCCATGAAATCGAAAACGGGAGGTAGCGCCGGATACTTATGATATTCGGCAATCAGGGCATCGCGATACTTGCCTGCATTCTCTACAACCGCACTGGCAGGCCACTGGCAACTGCCACCGATGGTCTGATAGGCCCGTTGCAAGGCCATTTTGCGAGGAAGCTGATTTATCGACGGGTTCTTGGGGTCGGCATTCTGCACGGTGTTCATCACGGACTGGCCGATAAACAAGGGGCGGTTTTCCGTATTCCTGGCCCACCACTTCACCAGTGTCTCATAGTCGGCAACCGGATGTCCTATATGCCAATAAATCTGCGGAATATTATAGTCTATCCAACCTTCACGGGCCCACAGCAACACGTCCGCATAAAGGTCATCGTAGTTTTGCAGGCCTTTGGTCTTACTGCCAAGCGGGTCACTGCTTTCATTCCGGTAAATGCCAAACGGAGAAACCCCGAACTTCACCCACGGCTTGATTTCACGAATTGTTTCATGCAGTTTCTTAATCAGCACATTCACGTTGCTCCGGCGCCAGTCTCCTTTATTGCTGAAACCTCCGCCAAAACGTGCAAAACTTGCATCGTCAGGGAAATCCTTTCCCTTAATGGGATAAGGATAAAAGTAATCGTCCATATGAATGGCATCCACATCATAGCGGGAAACGATGTCGCTCACCACCATGCAGATGTGCCGGCGGCTCTCAGGCAGTGCCGGGTCAAAATACAACTGGTCGCCATAAGTGACAAACCATTCCGGATGGATATTGTACACATGATTGGGAGCCAACTCACTCTTCAAGGTCGTCTTCGTGCGATACGGATTAATCCATGCATGAAACTCCATACCACGCTTATGGCATTCATCAATCATAAACTGCATAGGGTCCCAATAGGGTTCGGGCGCTTTACCCTGCACTCCGGTAAGGAAACGACTCCACGGTTCCAGTCTGGAAGCATACAGAGCATCCGCTTCGGGACGTACCTGGAAAATGATGGCATTGATTCCCGCCTTCTGCAAGGAATTCAACTGCCCGATCAGATTCTGCTTCAGCTTTTCGGTCGGCATTCCACGGAACTGTCCGTTTACTGACTGTATCCATGCTGCACGAAATTCACGTTTAGGATAGGCAGACCCGGTCTGCACTTGCGCAAATACTCCTCCCGCCATTAGCAGCAAGAAGAATACACATAAAAGGGATTTTACTCTCATTCTCTAATTACAGCTTTTTAATACTTAAAATAGTTTATAATTAAGGTTTGTCCTTCATCGGCCATTCCACAATAAAGCGGCATCCTCCGCAATAGGTGTCATCCAGATAAATCCGGCCTCCCACCAACTCCATTATCTCATTGGCTATGGCAAGCCCCAATCCGGACCCTTTGGTAAACGTGTCCACTTTATAAAAACGTTCGAAAATACGGTCCGATTCGTCCGGCCTGATGCCTATACCGGTATCCTCTATCACGAAGCGCAATACATGTCGGGACTTATCTTCCTCGCAGGAAACGCGTATATGACCTTCTTCCGTAAACTTCACCGCATTATCCAACAAAGACACCAGCACCATTTTCAGCCATTGCCGGGCTGCATAAAAGGCCGTAATACCGGAAGCAGGCACATATTCCAGTTCAACTCCCGGCTTCAGTTCCAGACGGAAGCCCTCAATACATTCCTTGCAACACGCATCCACTTCTATCTCCTCCTCCTCCCGCGGCATCTCCCACACTCGCGAATCCATATCCGCAATATTGAGTATGTTCTCCATCAGGCTCAACAGATATGTATTGTTGCCCTCCACTTGTTCAACATACTCGCGCTTCTCCACATCATCCAGCTTCTCTTGAGCCAGCAAGGTAGAAAAGCCGACGATGGAATTCAACGGAGTACGGATTTCATGGGTGATATGCTGTATAAAGGAACTTTTGACCTGGCTCATTTTTTCCACCGCCCTGCGTGCAGCTTCCAACTTGCGGTTCATGGAGAGGGTGCGGATGTACAGATAAGTAATGAGCAGCAAGAGCAGCAATACCAGTCCGCCAACGGCCAAGGCTATCATCAGTCTTTCCTCGTTCAATCTGGCACTCAGTTCCAGTTTCTCCATCTTCAGCCGGTCCACCTCAAACTGTGCCGTATATTTGCTTAGCTTGTCATCCATCTCAGCCGTACGTACAGAATCACTCACGGCACCATATCTGGCATAACTGCGGCAAGCCGCACGATAATCGCCCAACTGTTCCTGCAGTTCTCCTTTCATATAATGGTTATAAGGATAGCAAAGCCCCAGTGAATGCTGATAATCCATGAGTGAATCCACGTAAGCAATGTTACCTTTCAAATCACCGAGGATACGGCAACACATTATCTTATAGCCAAACCATGCTTCGGGCGTCGAACTCTCCGGATGTTGACGGTAGAAACGGTCAGTCTCCTCAATATAAGGCTCAGCAGCCTTTCTACCTTCATTGGCCAATAAGCCTATAACCCTGAATTCACAGAAACGCAGGTGCAGGGAAGGGTCTATGTCGACTTGTTTACGGTTCAGTTCATCCTCCAGTTGCGACAATTTACTCAGATACTCGCCGGCTTCTGCATACTCACTGCGTGAAAGATAAGTCTGGATAATATTAAGCAACACCACGTATGCGTCACGATAGTAGCTGCCTTCCTCGAAAAGTTTCAGTGCATTGTTGTAATTCTCTATACACAGTTTCACATTGTTTCCAAAGACCCGATGGTTATACCCGATGCACATTTCGCCACAAGCCAATCCGTATTTGTCCCGGGCTTGCTCGGCATCCTGGTGGAGCCTGACGGTTTCAGCCATCGCCTCCTCTTGCATACCTTTCTCCGTCATGCGCTGAATGTACTGCCGCCACGCCATATACCGGTCTCGTGTCCGTTGGTATTTCCGGCACCAGTCCATATATTCATAGGTTGCGGCTTTCAGGTGGTCAATGTCCCCCAACTGATAATAATGAGAAATCAGGTTGTTGTGGGCATCGCTAATCTGTACCGTATCGTTCAGTTCGCGGGCAAGTTTCATCCACCGGGCATTGACGGAAGGCAGCCGGTCTTGTCCCAACACTTTCCGCGCACTATCTGCCAGAGCTTTCATCTCTCCATAAGGGTCTTCGGCATGCAGGATTGAGGGGTATAAACCTAATACCAGCACAACAAGAAGCCATTTTATATTACGCTTTACCATGTTCGGACATTAAAAGGAGTCGGATGCGAATTTAGTGCTTTTATTTAATGTAAATTAGCAGTCATCCTAAAGTATAACAAATCTTAACCTTGCCTGTCTGATACGATTTTTCCAGCAGGTTCGTTTTATTCTACCCCGGTTTGCATTATCTTTGCAAATCCTAAATCACATAAGTGACTTTTATATGGCAGAAAATACATCGATTATCATAAAGGGAGCTCGTGTCAATAACCTCAAGAACATTGACGTAGAGATTCCCCGTAACAAACTCGTAGTCATCACCGGACTGTCCGGTTCCGGAAAATCCTCACTTGCTTTCGATACATTATATGCCGAGGGGCAGCGCCGCTACGTGGAGAGCTTGAGCAGTTACGCCCGCCAATTCCTGGGACGCATGAGCAAGCCCGAATGCGATTTCATCAAAGGCATCCCGCCTGCCATTGCCATCGAGCAGAAAGTTAGCAGCCGCAATCCGCGGTCCACCGTGGGCACCTCCACCGAAATATACGAATACCTGCGGCTGCTCTATGCCCGTGTGGGGAAAACCTTCAGCCCGGTCAGCGGACAGGAAGTGAAGAAGCATTCGGCGGAAGACATCGTGAAGTGCATGCTGGAATATCCGGAAGGAACCAGATATACCGTGCTCGCCCCGATATTGCTGCGCGAAGACCGCACGCTGCAACAACAACTGGAGATAGACATGAAGCAAGGTTTCACCCGTCTGGAAGTGAACGGTGAGATGATGCGCATCGACGAATACAAGCCGAAAGAGGGAGACACCGTTTTCCTGCTGATTGACCCTGTCTCTTATACACATCTCCGAGCCCACGAGACATCTCA
>ERZ1027217.577-NODE-577-length-13365-cov-3.580466_pt1 | contig 13365 bp, 5 predicted proteins | sample MGYA00519268_ERZ1027217 | MGnify/ENA primary metagenome ERZ1027217 (study PRJEB26926, sample SAMN06164537) | human gut metagenome | biome: ENVO:00009003; feature: ENVO:2100002; material: ENVO:00002003 | host: Homo sapiens | place: USA | collected 2012 ...
TCGTCGGCAGCGTCAGATGTGTATAAGAGACAGTCCGTATAATGATGGCGTTTTATTCCTGACACAAAAGAGTGGTGGTTTTGTTTATCAAAGTGGAAAGATACTGAAGTGGCATACAGAATGTGATGCCGAGCTTGAAAAGTACTCTGTGAACCGGGCTGTAATGACAAAAGACAGTTGCTATATTATCGGTACGCTTTCTAATGGGATTTATGCAATAGATAAAAAAGGACGTTTACTTTGGAAAGAGAATACGGACAGCCGCTTACAAAATAATACCATATTAGGGCTGTACTGTGATGCCGATAACAATGTTTGGGCAGCTTTGGATGAAGGTATAGCCTATATACAAAATAACTCCCTGGTATATTATTATGAGCCCCCTTACCGGAAAATAGGAATGGTCTATGATGTGCTGGTGAAAGAGGATGAGGCTTATATCGCTTCCAATCAAGGACTTTACAGGATTAGGAACAGAGTCCCCGAACTTGTGCCGGGACTGGAAGAGCAGGCATGGTTCGTTGGTGAATGGGGAAAACAGATTTTATGCGGACATAATAAAGGAACTTTTCAGATATCGGGTTCGCAGGCATCGCTGATTTCGGATGTGAGAGGAGCGATGTGCATGAAAGAAGTCAATCTGGAAGGACGTTCGTTCTTATTGCAAGGTACCTATACGTTTCTGAATTTATACAATGAGGAGCCTTCGGGTATCTGGAGGTTTCTGCGGTCGTTAGGCGGGTTTACCCACATGGTGCGGGAGATCGAGATGGATCCGCAGGGGAATATCTGGGTGAAGCATTTACGGAAAGGATTATTCCGTTTTCGGATTAATCCGGATCTGAAACGGGTAGAAGATGTCAGAACCTATATGGAACTGGGTGATGTGAAAGATGGGGACTTCTCTTTGTTTAAGATCAACGGACGGGTTGTTTTTTCAAATGGGGAAACGTTTTACACTTACGAAGATATGAATGATTCTATTATTCCTTATGAATCGATGAATGAACAATTGGCGGATTTGAAAGGAATACATAGTGTGAGTCATGCAAAAGGCAATCTATACTGGTTTGTCAGCAGTAAGATGGCATATTTAGTGAAATGTGAGATGAATGTTTTCCGGATTGAACATAGTATTCCGTTTTCTTTGTTTGATGGTTTGTCGATAGAGGAGAGAGCGGCGATGGTTTATGACAAGGAGAGTGGCAGTTCTTATCTCTGCTTGAATAATGCTGTTGCCCGGATTGATTCAGATAGTTCTCTTTTGTACAAGTCCTCTATTAGGCGCTCTTTGTGGATCTCAGCTATAACGACTGAGTCGGAGTGGACGGGAAAAGTAAAACGATTGTCGGTGCAAAAAGAGAACAAGATTGATGCAGATTTGAATACCGTATGCTTCTCTTTATGCTATCCGGTTTATAATGACTATACTTACAAGGTAAGGTATAAATTGGAAGGACTATCTGATCAGTGGGTGGAAGGTGACCGCAGCCTGCAGAAGAAATATACCCGTTTGCCATTTGGGGCGTATGCTTTCAAAGCTGAGATTTATAATGAGAATGAAGTATTGGCATCGGTAACGCTACCTTTTGAAGTTTTGAGGCCTTGGTATCTATCATATTGGGCTATCACCGGTTATGTTCTGATTGGGGTGTTGCTGTTATTGTTGTTGCAATACGTCGTTTATCAGTCTGTGAAGAAGAAGAAAGACAGGGTGATTGAACAGCAACGCATTGCCCATCAAGCTGAGATAGAAATACAGGAAAAGAAGATTATTGAATTGGAAAAAGAGCAACTGGAAGCTGATTTACGTTTTAAGAGTAAAGAGCTGTCCGGAGTTGTGATGACCAATATTGCCCATCAGGAGTTTTTGAATTCGTTGAAAGAAGAAATACAACAGCAGAAGTTATCAGGGCAGTATACGCGGAAGAATCTGGATAAGCTCTTAGTATTGATTAATCAAAGTATCGTTTCAGATGAGGAAAACTGGAATATGTTTCAGGCGAATTTTGACCGGATACATGAGAACTTCTTCCGAAACCTGAAACAACAATATCCGGATCTGACAGCAGGTGATTTACGTTTCTGTGCTTTACTCCGCCTGAATATGCCGACAAAGGAGATTGCCAAGCTGCTGAATATATCGGTGAGAGGCGTAGATGCAGCAAGGTATCGCTTGCGTAAGAAATTTAATCTATCTCAGGAAGATAGTCTGACGGATTTTATGATTAATTTTAAATAGTTGATTCTTAACGTAATAATGTGAAAGGAAGTACTAAAATAGTACCTCCTTTTTTTGTGTTTTGCACTAAAGGTACTTTTGTTGTAGCTCTGTATTGTGGCGGTTTAAGGTGCTTTCTCTTTATTTGCAGCGAAATCATTTTTCTCCAAAAATAATAAAGAATGAAAAGCATGAGACAATTAATCCTTAAGGTACAATCGTTTTTAATTTTATTGGTGCTGGTATCTGCCAATATGCAAGCACAAAAATCTCCTGTCGATATGGATCGCTTTATTGATGATCTGATGAAGAAGATGACTCTGGAAGAGAAAATCGGCCAGTTGAACTTGCCTGTTACGGGTGAAATAACCACCGGACAAGCCAAGAGTAGTAATGTGGCTAAGCGTATCCGTGCCGGTGAAGTGGGCGGACTCTTTAACTTGAAAGGCGTGGAGCGTATTCGTGACGTTCAGAAACAGGCAGTAGAAGAAAGTCGTCTGGGTATTCCTCTTTTATTTGGTATGGATGTAATTCATGGATACGAAACGGTATTTCCTATTCCTCTGGGATTATCCTGTACCTGGAACATGACAGCTATTGAAGAATCTGCACGTATTGCTGCTATCGAAGCCAGTGCTGATGGTATTTGCTGGACATTCAGTCCGATGGTGGATGTTTCCCGTGATCCCCGTTGGGGACGAGTTTCCGAAGGGAATGGTGAAGATCCCTTCTTGGGAGCGGAGATTGCGCGTGCTATGGTACGTGGTTATCAAGGGAAAGATATGAGTAGTAATGATGAAATTATGGCTTGCGTGAAGCACTTTGCGTTATATGGGGCATCAGAAGCCGGACGCGACTATAATACAGTGGATATGAGTCATCAACGTATGTTCAACGAATATATGTTACCTTATCAGGCTGCCGTGGAAGAAGGTGTGGGTAGTGTGATGGCTTCATTCAATGAAGTGGATGGTGTACCGGCTACCGGAAATAAGTGGCTGATGACCGATGTACTTCGTAAGCAGTGGAATTTTGATGGGTTCGTTGTGACGGACTATACCGGTATCACTGAAATGACCGATCATGGTATGGGTGATACACAAACAGTTGCAGCCCTGGCTCTGAATGCAGGTGTCGATATGGATATGGTGAGCGATGCTTTTACAAGCACACTTAAAAAATCTCTGGAAGAAGGAAAAGTTTCAGTAAAGGCTGTTGATGCTGCTTGTCGCCGTATTCTGGAAGCTAAGTATAAGCTGGGGCTTTTTGATAATCCCTATAAATATTGTGATATAACCCGTCCTAAAAAACAAATCTTTACAAAAGAACACCGCGCTATAGCCCGTAAGACAGCTTCGGAAAGCTTTGTTCTCTTGAAGAATGAGAATAGTGTACTCCCTCTGGCAAAGAAAGGTACCATTGCTGTAGTAGGTCCTTTGGCCGATAGCCGTAGCAATATGCCGGGCACGTGGAGTGTGGCCGCTGTGATGAACAAATATCCTTCTTTGATTGAAGGCTTGAAAGAAGTAGTGGGAGGCAAGGCTAAAATTCTTACGGCTAAAGGAAGTAATCTGATGAGTGATGCCGAATACGAAGAACGTGCTACTATGTTTGGCCGTACTCTGCATCGTGACAATCGTACAGATAAGGAACTGCTGGATGAGGCGCTTGCTGTAGCTGCCAAGTCTGACGTGATTGTTGCTGCTTTGGGTGAGTCTTCCGAGATGAGCGGTGAAAGTAGTTGCCGTACAGACCTCGAAATGCCGGATACGCAACGTGTACTTTTGCAGGAATTGTTGAAAACCGGCAAACCGGTGGTATTGGTGTTGTTTACCGGTCGTCCGTTAGTATTGAATTGGGAGCAGGAAAATGTACCTGCTATTCTGAATGTGTGGTTTGGTGGTAGTGAAGCTGCTCTTGCCATTGGTGATGTACTGTTTGGAAATGTAAATCCGAGTGGCAAACTTACTACTACTTTTCCGAAGAGTGTAGGACAGATTCCTTTGTTCTATAACCATAAGAATACTGGTCGTCCTTTGCCTCAAGGGGCCTGGTTCCAGAAGTTCCGTAGCAATTATCTGGATGTAGATAACGAACCGCTTTATCCGTTTGGATATGGCTTGAGCTATACTACTTTCTCTTATAGTGATATTACATTGGATAAATCGTCCATGAATATCAATGGAGAGATTATGGCAACTGTAACGGTAACCAATACAGGTAAGTATGACGGTTCGGAAGTAGTGCAGCTATATATCCGCGATCTTATAGGCAGTGTAACACGTCCGGTGAAAGAACTGAAAGGCTTTGAAAAAATCTTCTTGAAAGCCGGTGAATCCAAACAAGTGTCTTTCAAGTTAACAGCTGATATGTTGAAGTTCTACAATTACAATCTGGATTTTGTGTGCGAACCGGGTGACTTTGAAGTAATGATAGGTGGTGATAGCCGTGATGTGAATAAGGCCTTATTTTCGCTTCAATAAGCATCTGCCTGGTAGTAGATAGATAAAGAGGGAATACAGAATCTTTATTAAAAATAAATATCTGATAACTAATTAGTTCTGCGAGCATGTAGTAGTTATAAAGTAGTACCATGTTTAGGCGTGGTACTCTTGTGGTAGCCTGTTTTTTGACTTAAATCAATTATTGCTATACGTTTGCAGAGCAATTTTAAATCAATACAAAATGAAAAGAAATCTATTAATTACATGTGTGATGTTGCTGTTTGCTGTCGTTTCGATGGCGCAGAACAAGATTACAGTTTCGGGTGTCGTTACAGATAAGACAGGCGAAACTGTTATAGGTGCTTCTGTTCGGGTAAAAGGACAGGAGAATATGGGAACTATTACGGATATCGACGGAAAATACCAGATTCCTGGCGTACCGGCGAATGCCACTTTGATATTCAGCTATATTGGTATGAAGGAACAGGAAGTGGCGCTTAATGGGCGTTCTACAGTGAATCTTATGATGGAAGAGGATAGCCAGCTCATTGAAGAAGTTGTAGTAGTAGGTTATGGTAGCGCCAAGAAGCGTGATTTGACCGGTTCTATTGTAACAGTGAAAGCTGCCGAGATTGCTTCAAAACCATCTACCAATCCTTTGGCTTCTATTCAAGGTAAGGTCGCTGGTGTGCAGGTTATCAATACAGGACGTGCCGGGCAGGATCCGGAAATTCGTGTTCGCGGTACAAACTCTATCAATGGTTATACTCCTTTGTATGTAGTGGACGGACTGTTTACGGATAACATCAACTATCTGAATACAGCGGATATTGAATCTATGGAAATCCTGAAAGACCCTTCTTCCTTGGCTATTTTTGGTGTACGTGGTGCTAATGGTGTTATTATCATTACTACTAAGAAAGCGAAAGAAGGTAAGACTCAGGTCAGCATTAATGGTTCGGTGGGTTGGAAAAAGGTTACAGACCGCGTTAGCCTGACTAATGCAGAGCAGTTCAAAATGCTTTATAATGAACAACGCATGAATCAGGGTGGCGATCCGTACGATTATACTGTATGGAATGCAGATACTGACTGGCAGGATGAGATGTTCCAAACAGGTTTCCTTACTAACAATACGGTTAGCATTACAGCCTCGGGAGATAGAAGTAAGTTTTATCTGGGCTTGGGATATGTAATGGAAGAAGGTTCCATCAAGAGTGAAAAGCTGAATAAGTTTACTGTGAATTTGCATAGTGAACATAAAGTAACCGACTTCTTACGTTTTGGTTTCCAGGTGAACGGTGTACGTGCATTATATCCTGATGCAAAAGGTGTAGGTTCTGCTTTGAAAGCAGCTCCGATTGCTCCTGTTTATGATGCAGAAAGCGGACTTTTACATACTCTTCCTGATTTTCAGCGTGCTCAGGTCTGGAATCCTATGATTGAACCTGTGTTGAGAGGTGCTCATAATAAATCTGCAAATTATCGTATGGCAGGAAATATCTACGGAGAACTTGATTTGATGAAGAATTTAACCTTTAAGGCTACTTTCTCCTTGGATTATGCTTCCAGCCAGTCACGTTCTTATTCTCCGCTTATTTATGTGTATAACCCGGATGTAGAAGGTGGTAAAGAAAGATTGACGGATAAAGAAAGTATCAGTCAGTCGAAGTCTACATCAATGGCTGCACAGTCCGATTATGTATTGACTTATATTAATCAGTTTGGTGATCATGGTCTAACTCTGACTGCCGGTCTTACTACGAATTATAATGAATATTCTGATTTATCGGGTGGTCGCAGCCAATTGCCGGGTTATGGTGTTCCCATTGGCGAAGATATAGATAAGTGGTGGATTACTATGATTGATGATGCTACATCAGCTACTAATGGTGGATCCCAATACAAACGGTTTACAATGTCCTATCTGTTCCGTGCATTGTATAACTATAAAAATCGTTATTTGCTGAATGCTTCTTATCGTCGTGACGGTTCTTCCGTATTTAAGAGAACAGGAAATACATGGGATAATTTTTATTCATTCGGTGCCGGTTGGGTTATGAGTGAAGAGGCATTCATGAAGAAACAGAATGTAATCGATTATCTGAAGCTGAAAGGCTCATGGGGTGTTTTGGGAAGCCAGAATACAGGAGGTTCCCGCTATCCGGCCTATCCTAATATTACAAGTTCAGGTTCTGCTGTCTTTGGTGATAATGTTATTGCAGGTAAGGGACCGGATAAACTGATTTCACAGACATTGGGTTGGGAGCGTAACTATTCATGGGAAGTTGGTTTTGATATGCATCTGTTGGATGGTCGCATGCAGATTTCTCCTGTTTATTACAATAAGACAACCAAAGACTTGCTGACAAGTGTTCCCGGTCTTTCAGGTACGGTTCCTGCATTGCAGAATACAGGAGAGATTCGTAACCGTGGTTTTGAGTTGGCAGCATCCTGGAGCGATAAAATCGGTGAAAACTGGCGTTATGGTGTTTCAGCCAATCTGACGACTATTGATAATGAAGTTGTATCATTGATAAGCAAGGATTATTCAATAATTAATGGCGTTTCCCGTGTATCTGAAGGATATCCTATCGGCTACTTCTATGGATACAAAGTGGCAGGTGTTTATCAGAATGAAACTGATATCGAAACTTCAGCACCTAACCAAGTAGCTTCTGTGAAGCCGGGCGATTTGAAGTTTGCCGATGTAAATGGTGACGGTATTATCTCAGAGAAAGACCGTACTATGATTGGTAATCCTACTCCGGATTTTACTTATGGTTTTAGCGTAAATCTGGGTTACAAGAATTTTGATTTGAGTGTAGATATGATGGGAGTTTATGGAAATGAGGTTTATCGTAACTGGGATAGTAGTGCTTACGCACAATTCAACTATCGCACAGGACATTTGAATCGTTGGCATGGTGAAGGAACATCCAACTGGGATCCGATTCTTGATCCATCCCGTTCTGTAAACCTGGAAGCTTCTTCTTATTATGTAGAAGACGGTAGTTTCTTCCGTATCCGTAACATAGAGCTGGGATATACTTTTGATCCCCGTTTGTTGAACCGCATCAAACTGCAATCTTTACGTATCTATGGTAATGTGCAGAATCCTAAAACATGGAGCCGCAATACCGGATATACTCCTGAAGTTGGTGGTAGTGCAACAGCGTTTGGTGTAGATGGTGGAGGTTATCCGATGCCTGTAGTTTATACATTAGGCTTTAACTTATCATTCTAAACATGAAATCTAATAAAAGAAAAACGATCAGTATGAAAAAGATATTTTATTATGTGATGGCTTTGGCATTGGGATGTTCCCAGATGTCATGCAGTGACCTGTTAGATCAAAAACCGCAAGGAGTATTGACTGAAGATGATCTGACTGGGGGTACTTATGAAACACAGATTTTTAACATGTATGCCTTGCTTCGCGGTTATCATATTGTTTCCGGAAATACGGCATTGGCTATTCATGGTATGCGTTCGGAAGATGCGGAAAAGGGTAGTACACTGTCTGACGGATCTGCAACAGGAAAAATGTTTGATGATTTTGAATATGCTGCAAGTAACGGCATGGTAAAAAGTTACTGGAATGCCAATTATACCTTGATTCATAAAGCAAATGATGTATTGGAGGAGATGAAGTCGAATCCTTCATTGACAGGCGGTGACTTAGTTAATAAGGGAGAGGCTTTATTGATGCGTGCTTTCTGTTATTTCAATTTGGTACGTGCTTTTGGCGAAGTGCCCTTGATTGATTTTAAAGTAGGGAGTGTAGCAGATGCCAATATTCCCAAATCTTCTGTAGCTCAGATATATACTTTGATTGATGAAGATCTGACGAATGCAGAATCTTACCTGCCGAGGACTTGGGAAGCACAATATGTCGGTCGTCTTAGCTGGGGAGCGGCTCGTGCCTTACATGCCCGTACTTATATGATGCGTAATGATTGGAACAATATGCGTGCGGCAGCAGAGGACGTTATTTCTTCCGGTTTATATAATCTGAATACACCTTATGAAGATATTTTCCGTGAGAAAGGTGAAAACTGCGGTGAGTCTGTTCTGGAACTTCAATGTACTGCTACTGCTGCTCTTCCGGGGTCCAACGAAATTGGTAGCCAGTATGCTCAGGTACAGGGCTGTCGTGGGGCCGGTGAATGGAATTTAGGTTGGGGCCAACATACTCCTACTCAATTATTGGCTGATGCATTCGAAGAAGGTGACCCGAGAAAGGATGAGACTTTATTGTATTTTATTAGAACAGGAGAAGATCCTTCAACCATTCCTGCAAATAAGCCTTATGGAGAAAAACCGGTTGCCAATGCCGATGTGATAGCAAAGTATTTTAATAAGAAAGTGTATACAGATCCGGCTTTGCGTGAAAAGTATACGAAGAGTGGGTATTGGGTGAATATTCGTCTGATCCGTTATTCGGATGTCGTACTGATGGCTGCGGAAGCTGCTTGCGAACTGGGTGATAATACAAGTGCAAGAAGATATCTTGAGATGGTACGTGCCCGTGCCCGTGGTACGAATGCTAATATCTTGCCGGAGGTTACCACTGATAATCAGAGTGAATTGCGGGAAGCTATTCGTCATGAACGTCGTGTTGAGTTGGGTATGGAATTCGATCGCTTCTATGATCTTGTACGTTGGGGAATAGCGAAGGAAGTGCTGCATGCAGCCGGAAAGACTGGTTACCAGGATAAGCATGCATTGTTGCCTTTGCCTCAGGACGAAATTGACAAATCAAATGGCGTGTTAGTTCAAAACCCTAATTATTAATTCATATAGTAATGACCATGAAAAGATATATTAATTTATTGTTGGCATTTTGTGTGTCAGCACTCACTTTGCAATCTTGTTTTCAGGATATGGATCATCCGGCTTTTGATTATCTGGATAGTTCTGCTCCCAAAGTGTTCTCACCAATGAAATTGTTCTTGCCTTTTGAGAATGATATGCGTGATAAGGGTAATTACACCTTCCTCATGAGTGCCGGAGGGGATATTACTTATACTGATGGAATCAACGGACAAGCTTATCAAGGTACAAAAGATACGTATCTGTTAGCCCGTGTTCCTTCTTATCTGACCGATTCTATACCCGATTTAGGAAGTTGTACAGTGGCTTTCTGGATGAAAACAACGAGAAATACTTCTGCATATGGTGTCTTCAGTATTCCTAATACCAAGACTTTCTGGGGTAATTTTGATATCTATCTGGAAAATACAAGTAGTGAGACCCAGGCTTTCTTCAAGATGCATCTGTATAACTGTACATCCGTGAAGGATAATGATGAGAGATGGGTAGAAGCTAAGATAGACAATGTTTTTGGTACCGAATGGGTTCATATGGCATTTGTTTATGATGGTAGTAATTCGACAGTAACAGTTTACCGGAATGGTGAAAGTGCATTTACAAAAGAGCTACCCGGTTATGGAAAGCTTAAATTTAAAGATTTGGGTACATTTGCTATCGGAGCATTTCAGTTTAGCACAAAACCCAGTTTGACAGAAGGTGCAGGAGCACAGAGTTGGGCATCCAATTTTCCGGGACAGTTAGACCAGTTCCGCTTCTATGACAGAGCTATATCTGCTTCTGATATCAAGCAACTTTATTCAGGTAAAGAATGATGACCGTTAGAAATAGAGTGAATATGAGAGCTGTTTATTTCATACTGTCCTTATTACTGATTGCTTGCAGTAAAGATGATGCTTCGGAAGCACCCGGAAAATTTGAACTGCAAAATATATCCATTGGTGAAAAACAGGATCAGAGTTCCTTTGAAAATGTAGCTCCCAATGCCAGTATTGTGCTTACATTCACAGATGCAGTGGATGAAGCTACGATTCAGAGTAATATCATATTGAAACTGAATGATCAGGCGGTGGCATATGATTCAAAACTACAGGGAAAGGATAAACTCTCATTGACTCCAACAGGTGGCTTTAAAAGTTTTTCCTCATATAAACTGGTGATCAATCCGGGGGTGAAATCCACCTCCGGAGTATCTCTTACCAATGGCAAAGTCTATGAAATCCGTACAGGGATGGATGATTCGGATAAGTTTGATCGCATTCCTGACGAGGATTTATTAACTTTGGTGCAGAAACAAACTTTTAAGTATTTCTGGAACTTCGGTCATGCACATTCCGGTATGGCACGCGAAAGAACAACTTCCGGTGATGTTGTTACTACCGGAGGAACAGGATTTGGAGTGATGGCGATGCTGGTAGCGGCTGAAAGAGGATTTGTAACCCGACAGGAAGCTCTTGAAAGAGTGCAGAAGATTGTAACTTTCCTGGATAAAGAGTGTACGAGTTATCATGGAGCCTATGCACACTGGATTAACGGTGCAACCGGTGAGACAAAGCCATTTGGTGATAAAGATGATGGTGCGGATCTGGTAGAAACCTCTTTACTTTTCCAGGGACTGCTTGCAGCACGTGCATACTTCAAGGAGGGTTCGGAAGCTGAGAGTAAATTGCGTTCTGATATAACCCGCCTGTGGGAAGCTATTGAATGGACTTGGTTTCAGAAAAGTGGAGAGTCTGTTCTGTATTGGCATTGGAGTCCGAACTATGGATTTGAGAAGAATCTTCCGATCAGAGGTTGGAATGAGTGCCTGATAACTTATGTGCTTGCAGCTTCTTCTCCTACTCATCCTATCGATAAGGCGGTTTATGAAGCTGGATGGGCAAGGAATGGCGGTTTGAAGAATGGTAATACCTACTATGGATACAAGCTTCCGCTGGGAGCTGATAAGGGTGGGCCGTTATTCTTATCTCAATATTCCTTCTTGGGCATTAATCCGAAAGGACTGAAAGATAAATATGCTGATTATTGGGAACAGAATCAAAACCATACTCTGATCAATTATAATTATTGTAAGGAGAATCCTAAGGGATATGCTGGTTATGGAGCCTCTTGTTGGGGGTTGACAGCTAGTGATGGTGATAATGGTTATTCGGCACATTCACCTACAAATGATAAAGGAGTGATTGCTCCTACGGCTGCATTGTCTGCATTTCCTTATACTCCGGAAGAGTCGATGTCTGCATTGCACTTCTATTATTATAAGATGGGTGATAAACTCTGGAGAGATTATGGTTTTGTAGATGCTTTCAACCTGACAGCTAATTGGTATGATAACCAGTGTATAGCTATCGACCAAGGACCGATCATTTGTATGATAGAAAATTATAGGACAGGAATGCTTTGGAATTTATTTATGGCTATTCCGGAAATTCAGCAGGGAATGAAAAAGTTAGGTTTTGAAAGCCCTGCACTAAACTGATAAATAGAATATATGATGAGACTTATAATATATGTGATGCTTCTGCTTTACCCGTTTAGCCTGCTGCCGGCAGCTTCTGGTGGTAAGAAGGAGAAGAACTTGTCTGATGAAGAACTGATGACCCTCGTGCAGAAACAGACTTTCCGTTATTTCTGGGATTATGGACATCCGGTTTCGGGCTTGGCACGCGAACGTAGTAACGGTAATGACGATATTGTTACCATTGGTGGTTCCGGCTTTGGGGTAATGGCTATTATTGTCGGTGCAGAACGTGGATTTGTAACGCGTGAACAAGCGGCAGAGCGTATGCTGAAAATAGTCAGCTTTCTGAATGATAAGAATACGGACAGTTACCATGGCATTTGGGCGCATTGGATAAATGGGCAGAACGGAGAAACCATTTCTTTCAGCAGGAAAGATGATGGTGCCGATCTGGTAGAGTCTGCTTTCATGTTCGAAGGGTTGTTGGCTGCACATCAGTATTTCAACAAAGATAATCAGGTGGAAAGACGTATCCGCGGTCTTATTAATGACCTGTGGCGTCAGGCTGAATGGAATTGGTTTACTAAAGGTGGTGAAGATGTACTCTATTGGCATTGGTCACCCAATAACGGTTGGTCGATGAACCATCAGATAAAAGGGCATAATGAGTGCCATATTACATATATACTTGCTGCTTCTTCACCCACTTATCCCATTGCAGAGTCGGTATATCATAAAGGGTGGGCCAATTCTATCGTTTTCAAGAATGGTAAGAAGTATTACGACATAACCTTGCCATTGGGAAGTGATTATGGCGGACCTTTGTTCTTTACCCATTATTCTTATATGGGACTTGATCCGCGTGGCTTGAAAGATTATTATGCTGATTATGAAGAACAGATGAAAGCACATACTCTGATTAATCGTGCTTATTGCATAGATAATCCGAAGGGGTATAAAGGGTATGGAGAACAGTGCTGGGGACTGACAGCCAGTGATGGTGATAAAGGGTACTCTGCGCATTGTCCTGGTAATGACCGCGGTGTTATTACTCCAACAGCCGCCTTGTCGTCTATTCCTTATGCACCGGAATATTCATTGCAGGCCATGCGCTATTTCTATGAAGAGCTTGGCGATAAGCTTTGGGGAGAATATGGTTTCAAGGATGCATTTAACCTGACTGCTGACTGGTTTGCGCCATCTTATCTGGCTATAGACCAGGGACCTATTATTGTTATGATAGAAAATTATCGTACAGGTTTAATATGGAAATTGTTTATGAGTCATCCGGATGTACAAAAAGGACTGGAAAAGCTGGGATTTACAAAAAAGGATAAAACTTAAGGTTTTATTTAGAACTAAAGGTTCTATGCACCATGGAGGGCATAGAACCTTTAGTTCTAAAT
>ERZ1027217.585-NODE-585-length-13254-cov-5.539208_pt1 | contig 13254 bp, 7 predicted proteins | sample MGYA00519268_ERZ1027217 | MGnify/ENA primary metagenome ERZ1027217 (study PRJEB26926, sample SAMN06164537) | human gut metagenome | biome: ENVO:00009003; feature: ENVO:2100002; material: ENVO:00002003 | host: Homo sapiens | place: USA | collected 2012 ...
TCCCCACCCTGCACCGTCGGCAGTAAAACCTTCGGTCCAGAAAGAATCGTGCAGAGTAAGCTGGGAAGTCACGCTGATACCTCTCCGGCAAACTTCTGCCAATACATCCACCATAGGCACCGAACCGTACATTGCAGCTACGGGCAATAGCGAACGGTATGCCAACGCGTTGCCGCCCACCCACCATACATGATTGCGGAAACGTTCTATCGAGACAACGTTCTTGTCGGTTTCATCATGACGCAACGGCTGCGTATAGGCTTGCAGCCCCAATACCTTCAGCATATCGCAAGCGGCCTCCAGCAAAGGAGTTGCACCGCCGCGTTCGGCAAGCTCCATTTTATCCAGCCAGGCGAAATAGATGTTTACCGCAGCCGTAGGAATGGCAAAGCAGGAAGCGTGAAAACGGGAAACGGCGTTCGAGCGTCCGGCTTCCAGCATGCCGTAGTACACCACCGCTTTCAGCACTTTGTCGCTCAACGACTCGTCTGCCGTCAGCGTACCGCGGCGGTATGCGTCGGCAATGCAACACAAGCGGTCAAGAGCGTTTCCGATGAAAATGCCCACCCGGTCATCGGCCGTTGTATGAAAGCCCTTCCGATAGGCATTGCTACGTTCGAACTCAGCTTCCAAAGCGTCCATATCCGAAAATGTCCCCTCCGGCGTAAGCAACTCCAGACACCTGGCGGGCGGCACGGACATGTTCACCTTAGACAGCCTGTAAGGATGCTCATGAAAATAAACACGCAATTTCTTCATTGCCTCCAATTTTACACTATCGGTGCAGAGGCGCGCCTCGCGGTAATAACGGCGATAGTTATCGAAAGCAAACTTAACTTCCTGCTCTTGGGCAGAGGCAGCCAATGCCGGCAAGCATAGGCAAAAAAATAAAACAAGTCTCTTTATCATAGTCAGTCAATACATTATATTAATAAAGGCCGGTATGATGATTAAAAACCGGTTGAGAAAGACAGCCTCTAAACGACTCCCTGAAAAAATGCCGGACAAAATTCAAACAAGCTCTAAAATCTTTATTTGAACATGATAGCGATACCACATTTTTCAGAGGATAAAGTTACGGAGATTTATCGTATAGCAAATGATTTTTACCGGGAATTTACTGTGCAACGGGCAAATACATGGTTGCAAACAGTATATGCAATCGTTTGCACAAACTTATAATCCGATATGTATCAACAGAAAAGTTTTATTAGACGCATTCCGCTATTTTTGCAGCAGGATAAATAAGAAGCCCGGCTACGGTCTTCGTATATCTTCCTATTTTTATTACCTTTGGCTGAAAATTGAAATCATACTGATGAACAAACCGCAGATAACCATTAAAGATATTGCCCGGGCATTGAATGTCTCGCCGTCCACCGTGTCGAGAGCGCTCAAGGATAATCCGGACATCAGCCGGGAAACCCGTGACCTCATCCATGCCTACGCCCGCGAACATAACTACAAACCCAATGTGCTTGCCGTGAACCTCCGTTCGAGCCGCAGCAATACGATTGGCGTGATTGTGCCCCAACTGGTGCATCATTTCTTCTCGTGCGTGCTGAGCGGCATCGAGACAGCGGCGGCCAAAGCCGGCTATAACATAATCGTGGCTCAAAGCAACGAGTCCTACGAACAGGAAGTCAAAATCGTCCACTCTTTCCTTGCCGCCCGCGTCTGCGGCGTCATAGCCTCCCTTGCCAAAAACACGGAGCAATACGACCACTATCAGGAGCTGCTGAACAACGACATACCGATTGTGTTTTACGACCGCATCTGTACGGAGCTGAAAACGGAACGGGTGGTTGTGGACGACTATGCCGGCTCGTTTGCTGCCGTAGAGTACATGATTCAGACCGGATGCAAACGCATCTTCTTCTACGGCGCATCTCCGCATCTGGAGATTACCAAGAACCGGCGGAACGGCTATCTGGATGCCATGAAGAAATACAAAGTGCCGGTGGACGACAGCATGATAAAGCTGTGCGACAACCGTGAACGCGCCATTGCCATAACGCCCGACCTGCTGGAGAGCGACAACCGTCCCGACGGTTTCTTCGCCATCAATGACGAAACGGCATCGGGCATATTGTATGCCTGTAAGCTGGTAGGACTGAAAGTGCCGGACGAGGTTTCCATCTGCGGCTTCACCGACGGAGCCATTGCCCAAAGCACCGACCCGAAGCTGACTACCGTGGAGCAGCATGGCGAGGAAGTAGGTAAAAGCGCTTTCAGCATTCTGACCGGAAAGCTGGAGAGAGAAGAGAAAAGCAACAACAAGATAGTACGTACCAATCTGGTGATAAGAGGAACTACGAAATAATAAAACATATTAAACCATCATGAAAGTAAAACCCGATTTAAGTTTCTGGAAGCTGTGGAACATCAGCTTTGGTTTTTTCGGCGTACAGATTGCATATGCTTTGCAGAGTGCAAACATCAGCCGTATCTTTTCCACTTTGGGTGCAGACCCGCATAATTTGAGTTATTTCTGGATATTACCTCCGTTGGCAGGTATCATTGTACAACCCATCGTGGGGGCCGCCAGTGACAAGACCTGGACACGCTTCGGACGGCGCATCCCTTATCTGTTTATAGGTTCGTTGGTGGCCGTACTCGTCATGTGCCTGCTACCCAATGCCGGAAGCTTCGGCATGGCAGTAAGTACAGCCATGATTTTCGGACTGGTATCGCTGATGTTCCTCGACACCTCCATCAATATGGCCATGCAACCCTTCAAAATGATGGTGGGCGACATGGTGAATGAGAAACAAAAAGGACTCGCCTACTCCATCCAGAGTTTTCTCTGCAATGCAGGCAGCCTGGTGGGATATCTCTTCCCGTTCATCTTTGCATGGATTGGCATCAGCAATACAGCTCCCCAAGGAGTAATCCCCGACTCGGTGATTTACTCATTCTACATCGGAGCGGCCATCCTTATCTTCTGCGTCATCTACACTTCGGTCAAAGTAAAAGAGATGCCGCCTGCCGAATATGCAGAGTATCACGGCATCACCGAAGAAGAGGAACATGAAAAGACCAACATGCTGAAGCTGCTCATCAAGGCTCCGAAAGCATTCTGGACTATCGGACTGGTACAGTTCTTCTGCTGGTTTGCTTTTATGTTCATGTGGACCTATACCAACGGCAGCATCGCTGCCAATGCTTTTGACGCTCCTACAGTAGAGCACCTGGTAGATGGTGTCACCAAAGTGGTACTCGACACCAAGAGCCTGCAATATCAGAATGCCGCCGACTGGGTAGGCGTACTGTTTGCCGTACAAGCCATCGGCTCTGTGCTTTGGGCCATCTGCATACCGATGTTCAAGGACCGTCGCCGGGTCTACTCACTCAGCCTTGTTCTGGGAGGTATAGGTTTCATTTCCACCTACTTCATACACGACCCTTATATGCTCTTCATTTCCTTCTTGCTGATAGGTTGTGCATGGGCTGCCATGCTGGCACTGCCGTTCACCATCCTGACCAACGCACTGAGCGGAGGACACATGGGTACTTATCTGGGACTTTTCAACGGTACTATCTGTATCCCGCAGATTATAGCAGCTGCTTTGGGCGGCACCATCCTTGCCTTGTTTACCCCCCAAGGAGGACTGCCTCCTGAAATCAATATGCTTGTGCTGGCAGGAATCATGCTGATAATCGGCGCCGCCTGCGTATACCTCATCAAAGAGAACCAAGGAGAAAAAAGCAAGTAAGCACACGCCTCCGAAACATAACACACAAAGAACCGAGACCGGCACACCGTACAAAGGACAGCCGTTATCTTTGTAATAAAGACATGAATCATACCGTATGATTACCATAATCATATCGTATGATTCATGCTTTCATACCGTATGATTGTTACCTCTTCTTCTGACCGTACATAGCATCTGTTATTGACGAGCCTACCAGCCCTCCGGCAAGAAAGCAGGTAAAAAAAAGCCTACCGCACGTTTGTTTTTTTCCTTTCCATTTCTTCTTTATTTCCGCATATTGCTTAACTTTACGGCGATAACTACAGAAAACACGTCGCCATGAAGAAATACCTCAAGACCGATGAATGGAACATCATCGAAGACCAATTCCACCCCGACCGTCAACGGATGTCGGAAAGTATATTCAGTCTCGGAAACGGACGTTTCGGGCAACGGGGGTATTTTGAGGAGCCTTACAGCAGTGACAGTTACCGTGGTTCATTTGTGGCCGGCATCACTTTCCTGGACAAAACCCGCGTAGGATGGTGGAAGAACGGATTTCCCCCATATTACACCCGTATACCCAAGGCTGCTGACTGGAGCCGCATCAACCTGCGCCTCATCGATGAGGAACTCGATTTGGCAGGCTGGGATGTCGACAGCTTCAACCGCCGCCTGGATATGAAGGAAGGTATCTTCTACCGGGACATGGAGGTGACGTCTCCTCGCGGAAACCAGCTCCGCATCCATGTAGAGCATATCACAAATATGGCAAGACCCAACCTCTGTCTCATCAAGTACAGCGTGTCTTCCATCAACTATACCGGCAGAATCTCACTCGTGCCCATCCTTGACGGGAATATAGTAGACGATGCCGATCTGCCAAACCTGAAAATATGGAACATACTGCGTTCCGGTTCTACCAGCAGCTGTGCCTATCTCTGGACACAGACCCGCCGGGAAGATGCACAAGTGTGCTACGCCATGACTTACCAATTCTTCAAAAACAACAAGGAAACCACTGCCAACCTCATACGGATAGAAAAGGAAAAGCAGACCGGTTTCAGCGTAGGTGCCGACGTGAAACCCGGAGACAACGTGACACTCATCAAATACACCGCCATTGCTTCTTCTCTCTACCACGAACGGAGTGAATTGGTGGAACACTCCGTGGCCGAGGCACGCGAAGCCAAGAGCATAGGCTGGAATACGCTGGTAGAAGAGCATCGAAGGGCCTGGCAGGAAATCTGGGACGAAACGGATGTCGTCATCGAAGGGGATCCGGAAGCGCAACAAGGTATCCGGTACAACATATTCCAGCTGTATCAGACTTACCGGGGAGATGATCCGCGCCTAAACATCGGCCCCAAAGGATTCACCGGAGAAAAATATGGCGGAAATACTTATTGGAACACGGAACTGTGTTGTGTACCGTTTTTTCTGCTCTCCACTCCCAAAGAGATTGCAAAGAACTTGCTGGCATATCGGTACAACCAGCTTCCCAAAGCCATCGAAAACGCCCGTAAACTGGGTTTCAAGGACGGTGCAGCGTTGTTTCCGCAGGTAACCAACAACGGAGAGGAATGCCACAGCGAATGGGAAATAACCTTCGAGGAAATCCATCGCAACAATATCATTGTTTATGCCATCGTTCAGCATGCAGTACTGACGGGTAATATGGACTATATCGCCCAATATGGCCTGGAAGTTATGATTGCCGTCAGCCGCTTCTGGAGCCAACGGGTATCCTTCTCCCAACCCAAACAGAAATATGTCATACTGGGAGTTACCGGCCCGGATGAATACGAAAACAATGTGGACAACAACTGGTACACCAACTATTCCTGCATACAATGCCTCAAGATGACCCTCCGTTTTCTGGAAATGATAGCACAGCAATATCCGGACGAATATGCCCGCATACGCCGCATCACCAATCTCGACCAAGTAAAGGAAAGCGCCCGGTGGAGAGACATCATCGAACACATGTATCTGCCGGAAGACAAGGAACGGGGAATTTTTATCCAGAATGACGGCTATATGGATAAAGTACTGGAAAGTACAGATAACATTCCTGCCGAAGAACGCCCCATCAACCAACATTGGTCATGGGATCGCATTCTGCGCTCTTGCTACATCAAGCAAAGCGACGTGTTGCTCGGACTTTACCTTTATTATTTCTATTTCGACACGGAAACCGTCCGCCGCAATTTCGAGTTCTATGAGCCGATGACCGTACACGAATCCTCCCTTTCTCCCCACATCCATTCCATCCTGGCTGCACGCATCGGCAAAGTGGAAAAAGCTTACCAGCTTTTCCTGCATGCCACGCGGCTTGACCTGGACGACTACAACAACGAAGCGGACCAAGGCCTGCACATAACCAGTATGCCCGGCAGCTGGCTGGCCATTGTACGCGGATTTGCAGGTATGCAGGTGCTGAAGGAGACGTTGTGTTTCTCCCCTGTCATACCGCAAAAATGGGACAGCTATTCATTCAAGGTGAATTATCTGAAAAACACACTTCATATACGGGTAGGAAAAGAAATCGAAATCTCGCTTACAGCAGGCAGCAAAGTGGACATACAAGTCTACGGACACCCATATACGCTGGAACGGGGGACGGAATTGAAAATTAATATGCCAATGTGCCAATGACCTGCGGCGTGATAGCGCAGCGTAAACATTGCGCAGCCAATTAGCACATTGGCACATTAAATCATCATTTATCCTATAACCGGGAGAACATTTGGTTGTTTTCCCGGTTTTATGTTTTTATATATACCTGAACGAATAACTATATACTTGTTTACCAATGAAAAAAATGTTTCTTTTCGCCCTGGTTACGACGTTGTTCATCACGTCGTGCGGGCAAAAACAAAAGGGTAGCAATACCCTTATCCGACCGGTGAAGACTGCGCAAATCAGTTCACAGTCGGTTATCCGCAAAGACTTCTCCGGAATAGTGGAAGCCGTGGAATATGTGAGACTTGCCTTCCGCGTCAGCGGACAAATCATCAGCCTCCCGGTTGTAGAGGGACAGCGGGTAAAAAAGGGGCAACTGATTGCCGCCATCGACCCACGCGACATCTCCCTGCAATATGCAGCCGACAAGGCTGCCTACGAAACAGCTGCCGCACAAGTGGAACGTAACAAACGGCTGCTTGGCCGCCAGGCTATCTCCGTGCAGGAATACGAAATCAGCGTAGCCAACTATCAGAAAGCAAAATCCACTTACGAGTTGTCCGGCAACAATATGCGGGATACGCGGCTGACAGCCCCTTTCGAGGGTTCCATCGAAAAACGGCTGGTAGAGAACTATCAGCGTGTCAATGCAGGAGAAGGGGTTGTACAGCTGGTAAATACACAGAAGCTACGAATCAAGTTCACCGTACCGGATGATTATCTCTATCTGCTCCGTGCCAAGGACGTAAAGTTCAAGGTGGTGTTCGACAGTTACCCTGCAGAGGCTTTCGATGCCAGACTGGAAGAGTATCTTGACATCTCCACAGCAGGGACGGGTATTCCGGTGACAATAACAATTGACGACCCGCACTTTGACCGTACACGTTATGACGTAAAACCGGGATTCACATGCAAAATAAAGCTGGCATCGGATGTCGCTCCCTTTCTGGAAGAAAAGCTGATGAATGTACCGTTAAGCGCCGTATTTGGCGACAGTGAAAACCGGAAAACGTATGTATGGGTGGTGGAAGGTAATAAAGTCAGTCGCCGCGAAGTGACCGTTTATTCTCCAACGGGAGAGGCAAACCTGCTTATTTCTAAAGGGTTGGAACCGGGAGAAACCGTTGTGACGGCCGGAGTATACCAGCTGACAGAAGGAGAAGCAATAAAGGTACTAATGTGATTAATCACATTGGCACATTACATTCCCCATTTATCTAAAAAATATTCATTATGAATCTAGCCCAATATTCATTAGACAACACGAAGATAGTCTACTTCTTTCTGGCTGTGCTGCTTATCGGCGGTATACTGTCATTCGGCAGGTTGGGAAAGAAGGAAGACGCACCTTTCGTCATCAAGTCGGCAGTCATCATGACACGCTACCCGGGAGCGGAGCCGGCAGAAGTGGAACGGCTCGTCACCGAACCCATCTCCCGAGAAATACAGTCGATGAGCGGCGTCTACAAGATAAAGTCAGAGTCTATGTACGGACTCTCCAAGATAACCTTCGAACTGCAACCGTCACTCTCTGCCACATCCATTCCGCAGAAGTGGGACGAACTGCGGCGTAAAGTGCTCAACATACAGCCCCAACTGCCCGCAGGCTCTTCTGTACCGACCGTCTCGGATGATTTTGGAGACGTTTTCGGCATCTATTACGGCCTGGTGGGTGACGACGGTTTCTCTTATGAAGAAATGAGAAACTGGGCGGAACGAATCAAGACACAAGTCATCACGGCAGACGGTGTGATGAAGGTAGCCCTTTTCGGTACACAGACAGAGGTCATCCATATATTCATCTCCGTAAACAAGCTGGCAGGAATGGGTATCGACCCCAAGCAGCTGGCCAGCCTGCTACAATCGCAGAACCAGATTATCAATACGGGTGAAATCAGCGCCGGAGAACAACAGTTACGCATTGTGGCCAACGGTACCTACACGACTGTCGATGATATCCGCAACCAGGTTATCACTACCTCCGGCGGACAAGTCAAGCTGGGTGACATCGCCATCATTGAAAAGGGATACATGGAACCTCCCGGCAATATCATGCACGTCAACGGAAAGCGCGCCATCGGTATCGGCATCTCCACCGACCCGACAAAGGATGTGGTAAAAACCGGTGAACTGGTAGACCGGAGGCTTGCCGAACTCATGCCCCTCATCCCCGTGGGGCTGGAACTGGAAAGTCTGTATCCCGAAAACGTGATTGCCAAAGAAGCCAACAACGGGTTCATCATCAATCTGATAGAATCCATCCTGATTGTGATTGTAATCATCATGCTGGTGATGGGCATGCGTGCAGGAGTACTGATTGGCTCTTCCCTTATATTCTCTATCGGAGGCACACTGCTCATTATGTCGTTTCTTGGCGTAGGTCTGAACCGGACCTCCCTCGCCGGATTCATCATAGCCATGGGAATGCTGGTGGACAATGCCATCGTGGTGACAGATAATGCCCAAATTGCCATTGCCCGCGGCATCGACCGCCGAAAAGCGCTGATAGACGGTGCCACCGGTCCCCAATGGGGATTGCTGGGAGCAACGTTCATTGCCATCTGTTCGTTTCTGCCACTGTATCTGGCTCCCTCTTCCGTAGCCGAAATCGTGAAACCGCTATTCGTAGTGTTGGCCATTTCCCTGGGATTAAGTTGGGTGCTGGCGTTGACACAAACCACTACATTCGGCAACTTCATACTGAAAGCAAAGGCTAAAGATGGTGATAAAGACCCATACGACAAGCCTTTCTACCATAAATTCGCCTCCATCCTCGGCACACTGATACGCAAGAAGGCGTTGACCCTTGGAAGCATTACAGCACTGTTCATCCTCTCCCTCATCGTCATGGGACTGATGCCCCAGAACTTCTTCCCTTCTCTGGACAAGCCCTACTTTCGGGCAGATGTATTCTATCCGGACGGGTACAGCATCCGCGAAGTAGAAACCGAAATGAAAAAGGTGGAAGCGCATCTGATGCAGCAGCCGGAAGTGAAACGGGTATCCGTCACATTCGGCAGCACACCGTTGCGTTACTATCTGGCCTCCACTTCCGTCGGCCCCAAACCTAACTTCGCCAATATCCTGGTGGAAGTAACGGACAGCAAATATACCAAGAAGCAGGAAGAGAACCTTGATGCCTACATGAAGGCCAACTATCCCAATGCCATCACCCGTACCATGTTGTTCAAACTCTCTCCTGCTGTAGATGCCGCCATTGAAATCGGGTTCATCGGCAATAACACGGATACGCTGGTCATGTTGACCAACAAGGCTCTGGACATCATGCACCGTGACGGCGAACTTATCAACGTGCGCAACTCCTGGGGCAATAAGATACCGGTATGGCATCCCGTTTACAGTCAGGAGCGTGCACAACCGTTGGGTATCTCCCGTCAAAGCATGGCACAGAGTATCCAGATCGGTACGAACGGCATGACACTTGGGGAATACAGGGAAGGAGACCAGGTACTTCCCGTTCTGTTGAAGGATAAAACTATCGACTCTTTCCGCATCAACGACTTGCGTACACTCCCCGTATTCGGCACTGCACGCGAAACAACCACTCTGGAACAAGTCGTCAGCCGGTTCGACTTCCAGTACAAGTTCTCCAATGTGAAAGACTACAACCGGCAGATGGTGATGATGGCGCAGGCCGACCCACGCCGCGGTGTGAATGCCATTGCCGCCTTCAACCGTATATGGAAGCAAGTGCAAGAAGAGATTGATGTGCCCGAAGGTTACACCATGAAATACTTCGGAGAGCAGGAAAGCCAGGCAGAAAGCAATGCCGCACTGGCAGCTAACCTGCCGCTGACATTCTTCCTTATGTTCGTCACCTTGCTGTTTCTGTTCCGCAGCTACCGGAAGCCGATTGTTATCCTGCTGATGCTGCCGCTTATCTTTATAGGTATTGTACTGGGACTGGTGGTATTGGGGAAATCATTCGACTTCTTCTCCATCCTCGGCTTGCTGGGGCTGATTGGAATGAATATCAAGAATGCCATCGTGCTGGTGGACCAGATTGATACGGAAACCGCTGCCGGAAAAGCACCGCGTGAAGCCGTTATCAGTGCAACGACCACCCGTATTGTCCCGGTGGCCATGGCATCGGGTACCACTATCCTGGGAATGTTGCCGTTATTGTTCGACGCCATGTTCGGCGGCATGGCGGCAACCATCATGGGTGGTTTGCTGGTAGCCTCGGCATTGACACTATTCGTGCTGCCGGTGGCTTATTGCGCCATTCATAAAATCAAGTGAGAGAACATTCAACAATTTACAGTTTACCAATTGAATGATGAAAACAAATATACTTATTCTATCATTACTGTGCTCAGGACTGAATGCCGGGGCACAACAAGCATATCTGAGCCGCGAAGAATACCGCGACAAGGTAGAAGCATACAGCCAGATTCTGAAACAACAGCATCTGAAAACATTCGCCAGTACCGAGGCACGCAAGATTGCCTCCACCGGTTTCCTGCCCCAGATTGACATCACTGCCGAGGGTACCGCCAATCTCAATCATCTGGACCAATGGAACAGTCCGAAAGGAGACTACCACCCTTATACCTATCAGGCACTTGCCACCTTGACGCAGCCGCTTTATACCGGAGGTTCCCTAATAGCCCAAAAGAAAGTGGCGCAAGCCGAAGAGGCACTGGACCAACTTACCACAGAGCTGACCCTCGACCAGATACACTATCAAAGTGACGCCGTCTATTGGAATGCCTCTGCCGCCCGTGCCGGTCTGAAAGCCGCGGCTACCTTTCAGGATATTGTACAACAGCAGTACGACATCATCCAAGACCGCTTTGATGACGGTGCCATCAGCCGCACAGACTTGCTGATGATTTCCACCCGACGTAAGGAAGCCGAATTGCAGTACATCAAGGCACGCCAAAACCATACCCTTGCCCTGCAAAAACTGAATATCCTTATGGGCTCGGAACCGGACGCTCCCATAGACAGCATAGCCGAAATAGATATACCGACTGCCTCCATCATACCTCTGGGCCTGGATGATGTGCTGCTTCGCCGGGCAGAATATGCCAGTACCTCCGTGAACATCGCCCGCAGTGAAGCGCAACGGCATGCCGCCCTCAGCCGCTACAACCCACAAGTCAGCATGTTTCTCGCTACCGGTTGGGATACGGGAATCACCTATATGGGGCAGGATGTACCTCATACTCCCGTCGTAGGAGTCAATGTCAGCATCCCCATCTTCCGTTGGGGAGCCCGCTTCAAGACAAACCGCCAACAGAAAGCCTATATCGGCATACAGAAGCTGCAACAAAGCTATGTAACGGACAATATTCTGGAAGAGCTCTCCGCAGCCACCACAAAACTGACGGAAACTGAACAGCAAGTCAAGACGGCCCAGGAGAATATGATACTCGCCGAAGAGAATCTGGGCCTTGTCACCTTCTCTTATAATGAAGGAAAAGCCAGCATGGCAGATGTGTTGTCCGCACAACTCTCGTGGACGCAGGCACACACCAACCTGATTGATGCGTATCTGGCGGAGAAGATGGCGATGGCTGAATATTGGAAGGTGGTTAGTGAATGAAATGCCCCTCAAAGAAAAACATACAAAAAACTCCGGCATAGCTTTACAAAGCCATACCAGAGTTTCTTTATATTTTTCCTACTGACCGTTTATCCCAGGAATGAAATCAGCACACCCGCCGCAACAGCCGAGCCGATTACGCCGGAGATATTACTGGACATACAGTAATTCAGCACATGGTTTTTCGGGTCATACTTCGTTGCTATTTCATTGCAGACACGGCTTGCCATGGGTACGGCACTCAGGCCGGTAGCACCAATCAGCGGATTGATCTTCTTCTTGCTGAATAGGTTGAACAGCTTCACAAAGAAAATACCTCCCGTAATGGACAATGCAAATGCCAAGAAACCACCAATCACAATACCGATAGTCGTCCAATTCAGGAATGCCTCACTGGTCATCGTGGCGCCAACGCTCAATCCTAAGAAGATGGTAGCTGCATTCATGATACTATTAGCAGCAGCATCAAACAAGCGGCTTGTATCCGAACCGATTTCCTTAATCAAGTTACCGAACATCAACATACCAATCAAAGGTACTGCTGTGGGCACAAATAAAGCAACAATCGTAGTCACTGCAATCGGGAAGATAATCTTCAATACACGCAGATTCTTAATCTCGGTTTTCGAAGGATACAGCTTCTCCTGCTCCTTCATGTTAATCATCAATTCCTTCTTGGTACAGAACAGCTTCACCACCATCGGAATGATGACCGGTACCAGCGCCATATAAGAATAAGCAGCAATGGCAATCGGTCCCAACAGATGGGGAGCCAGCTTGATGGTAGTAAAGATAGCCGTAGGACCATCGGCACCACCGATAATGCCCAACGCACCTGCTTCCTGCGGAGTGAACCCTATCATCACAGCACAAAGCAGTACGGTGAAAATACCTAACTGCGCAGCCGCACCGAATATGGAGAGACGCAAGTTACGGAGCATCGGACCGAAGTCTGTCAGCGCACCCACACCCATAAAGATAACAGGCGGCAGAAAGCCGGTCTTAATCAGCATATAATAAATGAAGTTCATCAGTCCGAGGTCGTGCGCAATCTCGTGCAACGGCATCTCCCAAATATTCTTCATCACCCCGCCTACCATGACCATTCCGTTTTCATCTGCCTGAATCACCCCCATCTCGCCGCCGGGAAAGTTGGCAATGAGCACACCGAAAGCGATGGGTACCAACAACAATGGTTCATAGTGTTTCTTGATACCTAAATAAAGCAGGATGAAAGCGATGGCATACATCACGAGGAACGACGGATCAGCAATGATGTTACTGAAGGCCGTCATATCA
>ERZ1027217.589-NODE-589-length-13231-cov-13.122799_pt1 | contig 13231 bp, 23 predicted proteins | sample MGYA00519268_ERZ1027217 | MGnify/ENA primary metagenome ERZ1027217 (study PRJEB26926, sample SAMN06164537) | human gut metagenome | biome: ENVO:00009003; feature: ENVO:2100002; material: ENVO:00002003 | host: Homo sapiens | place: USA | collected 2012 ...
CGCAAAAGTCAACATATTTTTGCAAAAAAGATAAAAAAGTTTCAGACACAGGCCGCGAAGGCGGTGGAGAAGACCGCGTCAGCAGATAGGAAGCCCAGGATTTCGCGGGGATAGGCGTTCAGCCAGTCTTCGACCTTCTGGATTTCCTGGACGCTGACTTTGCTGAAGTCCGTCCCCTTCGGGAACCAGCGGCGGATCAGGCCGTTCGTGTTTTCGTTGGTCCCGCGTTCCCAGGAAGAATAGGGGTGGCAGTAATAGACCTTCGTCCGCGGCCCCTTTCGGCGACAGCTTCGTTCCATGCCGTCGACGTCGGCAAACTCGGAACCATTGTCGACGGTTATCGACTTGAAGGTGGCACGGAAGGCCGGCGATCCCATCTTCCGTTCCAGGCGGTCCAGGGCGCGAACTACGCTGGCGGCGGTGTGATCCTGGACCTTGATGATCAGTTCCTTCCTGGACAGTCGTTCAGACAGGACCAGAAGGGCCGGCTTCGTCTTCTTCTTTCCCAGGACGGAGTCCATTTCCCAATGACCGACGGTCGTCCTGGCGTTCACTTCCTCCGGCCGGTGTTCAATGCTGGTTCCGGCGGACGCTCTGGCGCCCTTCTTGTGGGTGCGGGTGTAGCCGCGCTTCTTCTTGCCGTGACGGGGAAGGTCGCGCATTTCAAGCGACAGGAAGACACCCTTCCGGATATAGGAATACAGGGTCGACTTACAGATCGACGTTTTGAACTTCAGGCCCTGGACCTGGATTTCACCCAGGACCGCCGCCGGCGAATATCCGTCGCCGGCGATCCGCTGTTCAATATAGGCCGCCAGTTCGTGATCGTTGCCGATCTTTAACTGGGGGCCTTTATTCGTGCCGTTGTACTTCTTGACCGCTTCGGCGACGTCACAGCTATAACGGATTTCCTCCGTCAGGTCGGAATTAGTGTGGACATACTGGCCCCGCTTCAGTTCATAATAGACCGTCCGAAGGCTGACGCCCAGGGCGTCGGCGATGGCCTGTTTCGTCATGCCCTGGCGCATATACTTTTCGATGTTCAGGCGGTCCGTCCTGGTCAACTGCTTGAATCTGCGACGCTTCATGGTGTTTTCCTCCGTTCGGTAGAATAAAAGGCCCCGTCCTTTCGGACAGGGCCTTCGCGTTCACGCGCTCTGCTTTGCGATCTGTGCTTCGATCGCTTCCTTGATAAAGGCGTTCACGCTCATTCCGGCCGCCGCCGCGGCCTGGGCGATGATCTCCCTGTTTCCCTTCGGGACCGTGATTTCGATTCTATCATACGCCTTCAGGTTATAGCGTTTGTTTGCGGCTGTCTGCGCCTTTGACATTGTGAATCACCTTCCTTCTGGTGCTTATTATATACTACCGGTAGTATGTTGTCAAGCAGAAAAAACGGCCCTCCGGTTCTGGTCCGGAAGGCCGGTCATTCTTCGTCTTCGATCAGGTTTTCAAAGGCAACGCCGAAGACCGCCGCAAAGGCGCGGACTTCGTAGTCCGTGACCAGGCGGTCGCCGGATTCGATCTTGCTGACGACGTCCTGTTCCATGATCACGCCCTGGGTCTGCATTTTGGCGGCAAGGGCCGCCTGGGACCATCGCCGCGCCGTCCGAAGGCAACGGACGCGATTTCCACAGATATTCTTCCGGCCGTTGTAGTCGAACTTCTTCACGCCTGATCCTCCCGTTATGGTAATATCCCATATTCTAATTGACTTTAGCATAAGATTCCGATATTCTTATGGTAATATCCCATAACTTCGGGGTAAATATCAAAGGGAGGTTCTGGCATGGGTGCGAAGAACTGGGTCCTGGAAGGCGACTACAAACACAAAGCGGTCATTATGCAAGGCGGGAAGGCGGTTTTGAACGTCGGCCTGATGAAAAATCTGAAGCTGGACAGTTCCACGATCGACCAGATCGAAGTCGTGGACGAAGAATCCCAGAAAAGCATGGGTTCCGCCGTGGCGCGCGGTGCCGCTGGCGCTCTGCTTTTGGGTCCCCTGGGCGTCGTGGCGGCCGCCACCGCGAAGACGAAGGGGGTCCATGTGGTGGCGGTCCAGTTCAAGGACGGAAAGCGGTCCCTTCTGGAACTGGACGACACACGGTTCAAGGCAATCAAACTCGCGATGTTCTGAAAACGAAAAAACGCCCAGGGGTTCGTCCCCTGGGCGTCTTTCTATTTGAAATACTTCATGTAGCCACGCTTCTTCAGTTCCTGTTCGAAGCGGCGCTGAAGGCGCGCGTTCTGGGTGCGCTTCGTGGCGTTGACGGCCCGTTCCAGGGTGTAGTGACCAGGAATCAGGGAATGGACGAACATTCCCCCTTGCGGGTCCTTCGGCTGGTATACGAACGACTTACCGTCCCAATGTCCAGGGACGAAGTGGCCGCGGAAGCCATATTCCAGTGGCTTCGCGTAGTTCAGGTTGTTGAAGACGTCAATCTTGTAGGCTGTTCCGGTTCGGATTGCCTTCGAACTGCTCTTGAAGTTCCGGCGATAGTCGCCGGTATTGATGATGTTTTCTTCTGTGCAAATCTTCCTTGCCTGGTCACGGGCGAAGCGGCCTTCGCCGACCGCCAGGTGGTCCATGATCTCCGGAAGGTCGGCCTGAAGGGCGACCAGGGCCTTTCCGAAGTTCGCCAGACCGTCCAGCTTCATTCCCATAGTCAGACCTTCTTCGTGTAGGACAGACTGATCCAGCCGGCGCCGGACTTCAGGCGGCCCCAGTTCCCCTTCTGCTCGACGATGGTATAGACGCCGCGGTCCTTGATCTGGCCGGTGACAGCGTAGGACGTGCCAGGGCCTTTTCGGATATTCAGGACGGACGCCGTGATCCGCACCAGGTAGGGGGTGAAGGTGGCGCCGCTGGGCGTCTGGCTGGGCTTCTTCTCCGTGTAGGACAGACTGATCCAGCCGGCGCCGGACTTCAGGCGGCCCCAGTTCCCCTTCTGCTCGACGATGGTATAGACGCCGCGGTCCTTGATCTGGCCGGTGACAGCGTAGGACGTGCCAGGGCCTTTTCGGATATTCAGGACGGACGCCGTGATCCGCACCAGGTAGGGGGTGAAGGTGGCGCCGCTGGGCGTCTGGCTGGGCTTCTTCTCCGGCTCCGCCGGCGCGGCCGCGCCCAGGCGTTCGTTCACCTGGGCCGCGATCTGGGGGTGGAGGTTATAGAGATAGTCACCAGGACAGGCCTTGTTCGCGAACCACCGGTGAACGGTCATGTTCTGCTTGTCCACCTGGCCGATCAGGGACTTGTCGCCCTTCCACAGAAGGGCCTTGATCCCATTCCGGCGGCAAATATCCACCAGAAGGTCGATCAGGGCGGCCATGGCCTGGTCCGTCACCTTGTAGGGGTGCTTCGCGTCGGACGCGACTTCGATCGTGATCGCGCGGTGGTCGTTGGAGCGGGACGAACTGCACCAGGACCGGTCCTGTTCCTCCACGGACAGGCCGATCGAACCGTCCTTCCCGACGACGTAGTTCGCGGAACACTCGCGGCCGGTGGTGGCGAAGTAGTCACAGCCTTGCTTCGCCGTCCATTGTCCGACAATACAATGAATCGTGATGGTGTCGATCTTATGATTCCTGGGGCTGGTCCGGTTCGGGCTGATCCTGGAATACGTCACTAACGGGCTGTTGCTCATGCTCTTTTTCCTCCTTTGCGGGTACGGTGTCCGCCGGCGTGTTCAGGATCGCGACGAACTTTGTGAAGGCTTCCTTGATATACTTACAGGCGACCAGAAGGACCGCGCCGACGATGATCAAATCGGCGAACAGTTCCGCGTATTCGTCAGGAATCGTCCAGCCGACTTCCGTCGCGAATATCGGAAGGGTGGTGATCGCGATACACAGAAGGGTCAGTCCGACGATGAACGTCAGCGCCTTCAGGCCGCCGGTCGACAGCTTTTCGCGGCTGAAGGGTTCACAGTTGATCTTGATGTTGTACCACAGGGAGAACACGACGTTCGCCAGGTAGGCACACAGGAAGATCGCCATAGCATAGCCGATCTTGATCAGGTTTCCGATGATGATTTCAAACATGGGTTCATTCCTCCTTGTCGACCAGGTCGCCGTATTGTCGGCGAAGTTTGATCCTGTTTTCAGTCTTTGCCTTGCTGTAATAAAAGCCGGTCGCCGTGGCGGCTTCCCCGAAGATGGCCGGTATCAGGTAGGCCAGGGCGTCCGTGTTGCTGGTCCTCCACACCATGACACAGGTGAAGGCCGTCACGAAGATCGTGACGGCCCCCACGGTGCAAACGATGATTTTGGAGAACTCGCGGCGGGGTTTACTGCGCCTTTTCAAGGTCTTCGATCCGGTGGTTCGCGACCTTGATCCGCTCTTCGATAAGGGCGGCCTGTTCTTCCAGCTTGAAGGTCCGTTCGATCACGGAATTATGCTTGTCGACCTTCTCTTCCAGCTTTTCCAGGCGGTAGGCGATCAGGGCTGAACTTTTCCGGTTCGCCAGGTAGGCACCGGCCAACGTGCCGACCATAGAAAGGACGGCGATGATGATCCCTTCGGTCATGCCGTCACCTCCGTCCAACCGTAGACGCCAGGTTCCCAGACGTTCGACGCGACGTCGGACGTCCAGTGCTTCCCGTTATGGGACACCTTCGCGCCGGCGTCATAGGCGTCATGGGCGCCGACCGGCTGGGACCATTCCGGCCACTCCTCCGTCGGGTCGCCGATCTTCGACCACAGGGACGCGGCGGCCGCGGGGGTCCAGTCGGCTTGCGAAGTGTGGTCCTGGTTGCACCGGTACAGGTCGGAACCGTAGCGGCGGATATTGCCCTTTTTGTAGGCGATCGGGTAGGCCCAGGGGGCGAACTGCTCGACGTTCTCCGTGGCGGTGACGTCGTCGATCTGGCCGCCCTCCGCCAGGACCACGAAGGCAATGGACGTCGCCGCCGCGATCTGGGTGACGGGGTTGTTCTTTTCCTGTTCCTGGGCTTCCTTCATGCTGACGGTTTCGCAGTCGTGCGAGTTGAAAGACATTTTGCTTCCCTCCTTCCATCAGGCGAAACGGATCGTCGCCTGGGTGATCTCGATTTCCTCCGTCCCCTTCAGCAGATAGAACCGGTAGCCCAGGCCGTAGCCGTTGGCGACGGTGCTGTTCGTGAAGGTGTGGACCAGGCGGTTCGCCTTCTCCGTGATGTCCTCCCAGACGGGGTTCGTGTCGAACGGGTTGTTCGTCACTTCCAGGTGGAGCGTGGAGCCGGCCGGACGGTCGGACGGGTACAGGGAAACGAAGACCTTCGTGACCTTCGCGTCGGTGTTGAAGGCGCGGGCCGCGGCAATCCTGGTGACGGTGCGGCTGAAGGTGATGTTCCGGACAGCCGTTCCACCGGCGTCGTCGGACGCGGTGATCTTCAGGACGTGGGTTCCCGCGGTCAGCCTGATCCAGACGGGCGACAGGTCGGCGGTGTTCTGGGCGCCGGCCGTGGCCGTGTAGGTGCGAAGGGTGATCGTTTCGGCGCCGTTGGTCAGGGTTTCCGTCACGGTCAGGGTCTGGGTGGCGGACTGGGCGTCGGTGACGGTGTATTTGTAGGTGAAGGCGTCGGTCTTCGCGCCCATGTTCTGGTCGGAACCGCTGATCACGGGCGGGGTGTTGTAGGAAATGGCCTTTCCGGAACCGGTGCAATACGCCGATTCATTCCCGGCCGCGTCCACCGCCTTCACGCGCGCGTAGTAGGTTGTTCCGCTGGACGGGACCGTGTCCTGGATCGTCTTCGCGGTGGTGATCCCGATCTGGGTCCAGACGCCGGAATCCACCTTCCGTTCCCAGACGTAGGAAATGGCGTCGCCCTCCGGATCGGTCGATCCGCCGGTCGTCAGGGTCAGGGCCTGTCCCGCCTGCGGGGTGCCGTAGGTGATGGAAGACGGAGTCGTGGGCGGCTGGTTCCAAAGAAGCGTATAAGCGCCGTCTGTGTCGGCTGTATCGGATACCAGATTCGAAGATGCCAAGAACAAAGCCGGCCGGACGCCGTGGATGCCGTCGTACGCGTAGCGGTTGCTCAGACGGCCGTCCGTGTGGACACGGCGCGCGCCGTACGCGGTGCCGGCGTTCGGGGTTCGAAGCCACCAATACCAATAGGAAGACGCCGAAAGGCTGGAATCGGTGTAGGTGGACTTGCTGACGGCTTCCGCCGTTGGGTAGCACTGGCGGCGCGACGCGGAATTGAAGTAGGACCACAAGGAACCTTCGGCCACGCCGTTTTCGTTGGAAAGGCCGACGTTCGTGTTCGAAAGCAAAAAGACCTGTCGAACGATGTCTTCATAACCGCCGCCGTCGGTGACGGTGTTCTTCGCGACGCGGATCGTGGAATCCAGGATCGCGTTTCGGAAGTCGGCTTCGAAGTTCGCCAGGAAGCCGGCTTCGGTGTCGTAGGGGTTGTGATTGCTCCAACAGTTCGCGGCCGTGGGCGGGGCGTCGGCTCCGTGCTGTGCGGCATACCAGGACGCGTCCGCACTGTTCAGCCACTTGTCGATGTTGGAAACGGAATAGCGGTTGTTTCCGTAGCTTCGGCGGTCACTGTTGCTGTTGCTCGGCTCCTTCGCGTCGAAGCATTTCAGGGTGATCATGCGTTCCGTCACCAGGCCCGTTCGGCCCTGGGACGTGTCCTGTGTGCCGACGATCCACCGGATCGCCTGTCCGTTGTACTTTGTGTTCGCCGACTTGACGACGCTTCCAACGGGCAAAGCGGATAGAGATTTCGCCATAGGGTTTTCCCTCCATTTCTTCCCTGAACAGGTTGAAGAACAGGTCGTCGATCTCGCTGATCAGGTGATAACTGTTTCCGTGGTCTGCGTGACCGGTCCAGGAATTATAAGACTGAAGGACCGTGTCGAAGTCGACACGGCCTTCGTCTACCAGGTGGCGGAACTTCTTGATCTTCCGCCTGATCCGGTTCTTGCTCTCACGGCGTACCTTCCGGACGACCTTTCCGCTGTCCGTCAGGTAGGTCCGAAAGCCCAGGAAGTCGATTCCCTGGGATAACGGGAATATGGCCGTCTTCTGGTTCAGTTCCAGGCCCAGGGGGACCAGGAACCGGCGGATTTCTTCCAGGCAGAACTGCAAATAGGCCCTGTCCTCATGTATCAAATAGAAGTCGTCCATGTAGCGGCCATAATACTTGATTCCCAGACGTTCCTTGATCATGTGGTCCATGTCGGACAGGTAGAGGATCGCGAACCATTGTGAAGTGTGGTTCCCGATCGGAATCCCTGGTCCCTCCGTGGAGTCGATGATCATGTCCAGAAGCCACAGGACGTCGCGGTCCTTGATCAGCCGGCGAAGCTGGGTCTTCAGAACGTCGTGATTGATCCGATAGAAATACTTGCGGACGTCGCACTTCAGCACCCAGCCGCCGGCGCCGTTCTTGCGGTAGTAGGCCGCCATGAACGCCTTCAGTCGGTCAAGGCCGAAATGGGTCCCTTTGCCCTTCTGACTCGCGTAGTTGTCATAGATGAATGTCTTCGAAAGAAGCGGTTCAAGGACCTGTTCACATAAACAATGCTGAACGATCTTGTCGCGGAAGCTGTTATACATGATCAGCCGTTCTTTCGGTTCATGCACGAAGAAGCAGTTGTACGGGGACAGACGGTATTTGTGGCGCTGAAGCATGACCTGAATGAACAGAAGGTTTTCCAGGACGTTCGCTTCATACTTGCACACGGAATACTTCCACCGTTTCCCTTTGCGCGCTTCTGTAAACGATTGATATAAATTGTTGAAGTCCGTCACGGACGCGAAGTCATGGGTGGGCGTTCCCTGATCCTTCATAAAGAAAAATCCTCCTTGACGCTGATAGTCCGGCCGTCGCTGTTGAAGGCCTTTCGTCGTCAATCATGTATTTACCGAAGGGACTGTCGCGGCCCTTCGGAAGGAAACGATCTCCTTTGTTGGTGATACTCTGTTTTCAGGCTTTCCGCCCTAATCAGTCCCGTTTTCCACCAAATCCGGCCGGACGCCGTTGTTGCCGTTGTACGCGTTGTTGTTGTTCAGACTGCCGTCCGTGTTGACATTGCGCGCGTTGTTCGCGTTGCCGGCGTTCGGGGTGACAGATCGTTCCCTAATAAATTATGATCAGCCTTCAGGGATCGGGCCGGCCGGCTCCACGGGGATTCCCGTCTTCCGTTCGGCGTCATACCATCGGGCGGTCATACATTTCACGTCGACCGTCAGCTTCGTCCAGCAGTCGAAGGTCCCGCTGTCGATATAACCGCGGTCCTTCGATAGCTGGATCATGTGGAGAAGTTTCTTGCACTCCGTCATCGCGGCGCGCTGAAGCTTCAGTCGGTCGGCCTTGTCCTGGTCGTCCATAATGGGAAAGATTTCATTCGCTTCGACCAGGTTGTCATAGATTCGCGGTCCCGCCTGGTCGCCGGACGGGTGCGGCTTGTATTATGAAAAAGGCGCCGCCCGAAGGCGACGCCTGTTCCACCTGGAAAAGGGTATAAGAAAACGCCGGCCGGTCGGCCGACGTTTACTTCTTCTTCAGTTGTGACGGAAGGAAGTCCTTGAACAGGGCGTCTTCAATCGTGTTCCCGTTTTCGTCGAAAAACTCGACGGTGTAGGCTTCCCCGTTGCCCTGGATATAGACGACGGCCCCTTCCGTGCCGGCCTTGACGCCGGTTTCGGGGTCGTCTTCCAGAAGGACGACGGTGTCATATAATTCAAACATAGGCTGTCACTTCTTCCTTTCCGGCGTTGCCGTGATGAAATGCGGGGCCTTCCCGCCGGTGTCGATCTGCCAGACGGTGTTCAGACGAAGAAAGCGGTCCTTCCGGCCGTACAGGATCACGGGGACGGTGTACCGTTCTCCGAACTGCGTGGACGCGGTCTTCGTCACAGGGGACTTCTGGACCTCCGTCAGAAGTTTCTTCTGGAAGGGTTCCCAGTTTTCCACATTGTAGCCCAGGACCTGGTTGATCACATGGGCCTTTTCCTTTCCGCGGGGGTGTTCATGGTTCAGAAGGTAGCCCTGAAGTTTGTCCTTGGGCGCCGACGCGGACGCCGCTTCGGGAAGGGTGCCGAGGCTGGCGGTGCTGTTGTAAAGGCGGACCTTTGCCTTCATCTGGCGCCATTTCTCCGGATTCGTGTATTTCACGTTCTGGAAGGCGTCCAGGGTGGACGGGACTTCTCCGTCCTGAAGGACGCCCAGGAAGGCGTCGAATTGCTCCTGGTCTGCCTTGATATTATACGCCTTCTTCCGTTCGACTTCAACCGAACCTTGACCGTTCGCGGCCGTCTGCCGGCTGTACCACTCCTGATAGGTGGTCCGCTTCGGCATAGGCTCCCCGCTGTTCAGCCAGTCCAGGGCCTCTTCGGGGTCATATTCGACCGTCGTACAGCGACAGTTCGGGTGAATGGGCGGGTAGTTGACACCAGGTTCCGCGTCGTCGACCTTGAAACGGCGGCCGTCCAGGGCGCCGCAGGTGTCACAGGTGCGTTCGTTGACCGCGGCCATATATTCATATTCCGCGACGCCGGCTTCCTTGTAGGCCCTTCTGTCGGCTTCTGCGTGGATATGGGCGGTTTCGGTGCGGATCAGGCGTTCGGCGTTTTTGTAGGACTGGCCCATACGGGAGGAAAGGGCGGACGCCATGACGCCTACGCTTTTTCCCTGGATCAGGCCCTGGGTGATGATCTCCCTGGTGTTGAAGACCAGGGCCTGTTTCGACTGCCACAGGCGATCGGAGAACATAGCGCCGGACCAGGGATAGGACACGGCGTCTTCGACGGCGGAAGCGTCGATCTTCGCGATCTCATTGTAGAAGCCGGCGCGGCTTTGGAGGTCATAGGACTTCTTGTAGTAGCCTTCGACGAAGCCTTCGCCCAGTTCTTCCTTCATCTGCTCGACGCCGCGTTTCCACAGGTCGTTCAGGATCAGGTCGATTTGACCTTGAAGGGCTTCCAGGCGGGAAATGGAACTGTTCGCCGACAGGGCGTCCAGTTGTGCCTTCAGGACCGCCTTCACGCTGGGGTCGGTGGTGGCTTCGATGGTGGCGGCATAGTCGCCCAGGGTGGCCTTCCACTCCTGGAACTCCTTTCTGGACAGAAGGCGGACCGCCTGGTCGTAGGTCAGGCCGTACTTTCCGGCGTACTTCGAATAGAAGCTGTCGATCTGGCTTCGGATCGACTTCGCCGCGGCTTCGTACTCCCTGAACATTTTCCCCGACAGGTTCGCGCCGCGAAGATAGGCTTCATTCTCGCGCGTCATGGCGCGTTCGGCCCAGTAGTCACGGTTATTCGTCGCCATCGGCTCCACCGCCATTCACGGGTTCGCCCTGGCCGTTCTGGCCCTTGCCGGCGCCCAGGGCGTCGCCGAACAGGCCTTCGCCGTATTCCTCCATAGCGGCCTTCTTCTCCGCATCGATCCGCTCCATTTCTTCGTCGGCGTCCGTCACCCAGGGGTGGTTCTGAAGGATCGTCCGCTTCGACAGAAGACTTTCGCTGGCGACGGCGTTCTGAATCACGTCGGTTTCGTTGACGGGGAGGTCTATTTGCTGGACTTCGCCCTGGTCTGTTGGCATTTGCCCCAGTTCAGAAGTTTCAGGTACTTCTTCCCGTCTTCGGGGGCCGTGTAGGTCCCCACCATGTCTTCCCGAACCAGTTCGTTCAGCCAGGACCGGATTTTCTGTTCGGAAGGGGGCTTCTGGGGGAAGCACAGGGAAGCCAGAATACGGGGGTCGCCATAGTACAGGCCGAAGTCGTCGGCCTTCACGACCAGGCGCCAGAAGAACCGTTCGGCTTCGGCGCTGATCGCGGTCAAAGACTCGCTGATGATGATCGTTTCCTTAATGATACGGCTTGGCATTGTCTACACCACCTTTCACGCGTTGCGCTGGCACTTGCGGCACAGTTCGCGGCCGTACTTCCGAAGGGAATAGTCGCGTTCGGCGTCGCTGATCGGGCCGCCGCACACGGGGCAGACAGCACCGCCGGCGGGGATAGCGGTAGAAGGGGCGCCCTGGGGCGCTCTCTGGGCCGCCTGGGACGTCTGCGCCGCGGGGGGCGGTGTCTGTGCCTGTCGGCCGCTCTGTGCGCCCTGGCGGCTTCCCTGGCCGCCCTGGTTGACCTTCTTCTGGACACCGCCTTCGCACAGGAAACGGACGTTCCCGAAGCGGTCGACGATCGTCAGGTCCACGATCTCGCGGCGGTCGTTGTAGCCGATCTTCGTGACGGAGAACTTGACATTCGGATAGGTGCGGTAGACGTCGCGGCCCTGGACCTTCTCGACCTTCCATTCACCGTCGTTCAGTTCGACATAGGTGAAAGGGGCGGAATACAGTTCGCGGCCGATCCCGACGTTGAAGCCGGCACGTTTGAAGGCGTCGGACGCCTGTCCCTTTTCCTTTTCCGTGTTGCTCTCGACGCCGACGTCCTGTTTCTTCACCCAGGCCGCCTTTTCGTCGTCCCAGATTTCGATCGTACAGAACAGGTTCCCGTTGATCAGTTCGTGGGTCCTCTGCCAGTTGCCAGGGCCGAAGACCTGGTCCAGGATTCGCATATCGACACGGGCGTCCTTGTAGAGAAGAAGGACCGCGCCGACCGTGCCGTTCTTCGCCTTGCTGACGGACTGGACGCGACAGTCGATGTCTTCAGCCGTCAGAAGGGGAATATTGAAGTCCTTCACGCTGATTCCTCCTTACTTGATCTGAAGGTTCTGGTTCTCGACCAGGACAGCGCCGGCGACGGCCTGTCCGGCCTGGATTGCCTTCTTGATCGCCGTTTTGTCCGGCTTCGTGGTGACGGTGGTCGTCACGAAGTCAGGGGGAAGGGCGCCTTCGTCGTCGATCTGAACCTGGGTGGACTTGCGGAAGCCGATCTTCGTCCTGGCCGTTTCGACCTTGTCGCGGCCGACGGACAGCATGGAGGACGCCAGAAGGTCCTTCAGGCGCTCGACGCGCTTTTCGGCGGTCTTGCGGCGCTCCGCCAGGGCGGCTTCCTCCGCCTTCACGTTGCCGACGAAGGCGGTCAGGTTCTTGATGTAAAGGGCGGTCGCTTCGGCCTTTTCGTCGAAGGCGGCGGAAAGGGCGTCAAGCTGGTCGGCGTTCAGCAGTTCGCCGGTGTCGGGGTCGACCTCCATCGCGTCCAGGGCGGCCAGGAAGTCGGCGCTGATTTCGTACAGGGTGTTCGTCATTTCGCGGCGCCCCCTTCCGTCTTCATGCTTCCGGTCAGAAGGGCCAGGGCGTCGGTGATCGCCTGGTCGACGTCTTCGGCGGTGACGGTGCCGGCGGAACGCGCGTCCAGGGTGACGGTCAGGGTGGACACCGCGGCGGCGATCTTCGCTTCAGCGGCTTCGGCGCGCCCCTTCTGGGCCTGGTACTGGGTGAACCAGGTCTGGGACTGCCGGCGCTCGAAGTCGACGTCTTCACGGTCTTCCTTGTTCTCGACCAGGGTGTTCAGCAGAAACGCCTTCACGGCGTCCGTATCATAAAAATTCAATTTAGGCATTGAAAACCGTTCCTTTCCGTGATATGATTCACTTAACCTTTTTGGAATGGGCCGTTTCGGTTGTTGTGGTGACGACGAAACGGTCCTTTTCTGTTTCTTCGATCGTGATCTTCTTTTCGCCCAGAAGGACCAGGGCCTTCACGGCCTGTCCGACCTGAACGGGCGACAGGGTCGCCGTGTACTTCATCTTCTCCGTTCCCTCCTTCCTCCGGTGGTGTCGAAGGCTCCGGCGACGGCCAGAAGGCCGGCCCAGATCAGAAGGAAGCCGAACATTCGGATCGCGCCAGGGAGAAGGGGGACCAGGTCCTGTTCGACGGCTCCGACGCTTCCCAGAAGCGCCAGGAAGGCCACCAGGGAAAGAAGACTGGCCGCGTTGTGGATTCTCCGGCGCGTTCGCCGTTGCCTTGCTCTGGGGGTCATTCTGCCGGCCCTCCCTTCCTCCGGCCGCGTCGGCGAAGGCTTTCCTGGGCGCGCTTCTGGGCCAGGTCTGCGTCGTAGGACGGCCGGAAGTTCTTGTCCAGCTTGTCCCCTTCGCGGCCGCGCTTCAGTTCGGCGTAGATGGTGCGGGGTGCGACGCCGATTTCCTTCGCGATCTGTCCGGCCTTCGCGCCGGCGGCGTAAAGGGCCGCGATCGCCTTTCGGTCCGGATATTCGATCGTTTTGTAACATTCAGCCACGTTTTCACCGTCCTTTCTCTGGGAGAAAATAAAAAAAGTGTAACTGCAAAAAGCCTGTCGACTTAATGCAATTACACTATACACGGGGGC
>ERZ1027217.660-NODE-660-length-11907-cov-4.611205_pt1 | contig 11907 bp, 7 predicted proteins | sample MGYA00519268_ERZ1027217 | MGnify/ENA primary metagenome ERZ1027217 (study PRJEB26926, sample SAMN06164537) | human gut metagenome | biome: ENVO:00009003; feature: ENVO:2100002; material: ENVO:00002003 | host: Homo sapiens | place: USA | collected 2012 ...
GGGCTCGGAGATGTGTATAAGAGACAGGTATCAACCTGCGCTTCATTTTCCCATATCTGTCCCTGCTTCTGCATAGCGTCAAAAAGGGCAAAATGTACTTTGCAGCGCGCCAGTCCGGGCCAGTTGGCAAAATCTGCGCCGTCATATTTCAAAATCAGTTCGATAAAGGCCAGCACGGCAATACCTTCGGCATCTTTACCCAGCGATCTGTAAAACATTTCACGGTGGGCCTCGCTTTTTAAAAGCGGACTGAAATCCTCGCATAGCTGCAGCAGTGCCTGCCTGTCGCCGCTTTGTGAGGCTGTTATCAGCAGCTGCAGGCGGCTGAGAGCGGTCTGGTTGTTGGTAGTGTTTGGAGTGTTAATATTTTTTATGATGATCAAGTCCCTTGGTTTTATGATAGCCGGCCATACTGTAAAGCGTTATGCATAACAGTTGCTAGTGTACGCCTGTTTTTTAAAAAAGTAAATAGCAAAATAACGCTGCAGAATACTTAGCCCCTTTGGGGCTAAATTTTTTTTGCTTGAATAAATCCTTACCCCTTGTATATTTGCTGAATATACAAGGGATATTTTTTGCCCGCCCTCAGCGAAGACGGGCAGTAAGAGGGCAGTTGCCGCGTGCAGAGCATTGCCCGCTGATGGTTGTTGTATAAGTGCCGGGGAGGGGCAAACCGGAAGATTCTAATAGATATCTGCTTGTATGTCTTGTGGGGGGGTACAGCTGTGCTATAATAGTAATAATTATTGCTCTTAGTAATAAAAACACCGTTTTAAGACAAGAAAATCAAAGGAAAGCCAAAGAATCTATGTAAAAAAGCAGAAAATTTGATTTTTAAATAATGAGAGAGGTGGAGGTAAACAATGTACGATGCAGATTGTCTGGAAAAAATAGGCTCCAATGTCAAGTTCCTGCGCACGATGCGTAAGCTGCGTCAGCAGGATGTGGCAGAAAAGCTTGGTATCAGTCAGACCCACCTGAGCAATATGGAATGCGGCCGCGTCAAGTTCAGCTTAAAACAGCTGCTGCGCCTGGCCAACCTTTTCAAATGTCAGCTGGAATGCTTTTTTGACCCGCGGCAGGCGGCAGACATAGCGGCAGGAGGAGCCGGGCAGGACAAGCGGTATACCCAGAGCGATATGGAGCTGCTGCTGACACTGGTGAAGAAAAGCGGCCAGCCGTAACGGCTCCCGCCTGAGACGAATAAGCGGTACTGTTGTGTAAAAGTTAAACTGATAAAAACAAAACGAACAGGGAGATATGACCATGACAGAAATAAAATCAGCCAGTGACGAAGAAATGGCATACCCTGCCAAAGGCAACAGCGATGGTAACAACGGCGGCCTGCCCCAGCAGGGACAGGCACCTCAGGCAGCACCAAAACCCTATATGACCTTCGATGCAGGCCAGGTGCAGCAGCCAAGCGGCATCCCAGGTATCAGCTTCGACTTTAACTACGGCGCCCGCGTCACCGTGCCCCAGGGCGAGTACCGGGTGAAATTTATCGACCGCAACGCCTGCCTCACCGTCTACGATGCTCCTGCCAGCGGCGTTTTGGTCACCAGCAGCAAAAAGTATTTTATCGATTTCAGAATCGAAGTCTATGAAAAAGACAAGCTGATCCTTGCCCACGACCTGGACCTGAAAGGTAAAAAAGTCCTCATCAAATGCCCGACAGGGATTTTAGGCGATATCCTGGCCTGGTTCCCCTATGCAGAAGAATTTAGAAAAAAACACCAGTGTGAGCTGTACTGCTCCCTGGCGGAAGATCTGGCAGAGCTGTTCAAACCAGCCTACCCGCAGATAAATTATCTTAAACCGGAAGAACGTCCGGACGGCTTATACGCCAGCTATTATCTGGGCATCTTCTTCCCCTGCGACGACAGGCTGCACCAGCCCTCAGACTTTAGGGTAAGAGGCCTGCATAAAAACGCGGCCATGATCTTGGGCCTGGACGAAGGCAGCGAGCCGCAAGACGTCAGCATCAGGCTGCTGCCCAAAGATAAAACAAGAAAGATCAAAGAGCCCTATGTCTGCATCGCCGCCCAGTCCAGCAGCCAGGCCAAATACTGGAACAACGGCAGCGGCTGGCTGAACGTCGTCAAACACCTGAAAGCAAAAGGCTACAGAGTACTGTGTATCGACCGCGAAAACGTCTACGGCATGAACAGCCGCTTCAACATTATACCTTATGGAGCGGAAGACTTTACCGGCAAGCTGCCCCTGTCAGAACGCATCGACCTTTTATACCAAGCCGACTTTTTTGTCGGACTGTCCAGCGGCCTTAGCTGGGTAGCCAACGGCGTAGGCATACCTGTCGTACTCATCAGCGGCTTTACTCTGCCGTTTAACGAATTTGCCACGCCCTATCGGGTCATCAACTACCACGTCTGCAACGGCTGCTGGAACGATACCCAGGTAGTATTCGACCACAAAGACTTTGAATGGTGCCCACGCCTTAAAGGCACCGACCGCCAGTTTGAATGTAGCCGCTACATAACACCGGAAGCGGTAAACAAAGTAATCGACCGCCTAATGGCAGACCATAAGCTGGACCCGCTGGCACAAAAACAGCCGGCTCCAGATAAAGCAGCGTCAGCAGAAGCTGAGTCCATAGCAAGTGCAGCAATAAATAAAACCACTGCCGCTAAAACAACAGGCAAAGCAAAAAAAGTGCGGATAAGAAAATAAACCTTGCCTCTTGCAGTAAAAAACATAAGGAGAAGTGAAAATGCCCGAAAAATTTAACATAGTACGTCAATGCCGGCATGGGCTGATGGTCTTTAACAGGCACGACCAGTTTATCGGTAAGGCGCTGAAGGTCTACGGCGAATATTCAGAAGGTGAATACGACGTTTTTAGCCAGGTAGTAAAACCCGGCGACACAGTTATCGAAGCCAGCGCCAATCTGGGCGCGCATACACTGGGACTGGCGCAGCTGGCAGGACCCAATGGCAGGGTCTATGCCTTTGAGCCCCAACGGCTGATGTTCCAGACCCTGCTGGGCAATGCGGCACTCAACAGCCTGACCAATATCTACGGCTTCCAGAAAGCCCTCAGCAACGCGCCGGGCAAGCTGCTGGTGCCAGTGCAGGACTGCGAAAAAGAAGTGAACTGGGGCGGTCTGGCCCTGGGCAGCTGCAGCGAAGGTGAAGAAGTAGAGGTTATCACCATCGACAGCCTTAAGCTGCCTGCATGCGACTTTATCAAAGCAGACGTAGAAGGCATGGAACTGCCCGTACTGCAGGGAGCGGTAGAAACACTGCGCAAATATCGGCCGATCCTGTATGTAGAAAACGACCGTGCAGAAAAGTCGCAGGCACTGGTGGAATGGATAAAACAGCAGGGCTACGACCTGTACTGGCATAAACCGACCATGTATAACCCCAATAATTATGAAGACGTGAAGGAAAATATATTTGCGATAAAAAAGCAGACGGAAAACGGCTGGATCGAAAGCAATTATATCTCGCAGAATATGCTGTGCCTGCCCATCGAAGCCGGCATAGCCATGGAAGGCTTTGAAAAAGTGCAGTAAGAGTTCTACTCCAAAATAAGGTTAAGAGAGAAGGAAAGAAGATGAAAAACCATAAAAATTTAAGCAAACAAGAGTTGATGACCAGGCAAGAGATTCCGTGTGTACATCTGGGGGGGAAGTTTGTGTCTCCGACTTCTAAAACAAAAGCACTGCATGGGGAAAACCGCAAAAAACAGGCGGAAAAAGTCCTGGCGACAGTAGTAATGGGCATGAACCTTGTTAACACCACAGCCCCGGTGGCAGCGCTGGCTGCGGCAGAGCAAATAACGCCCACTAATCAGCCCCTGCGCAGCGAGGCTGCTCCTTTGGACTACGCCGTGCTGCCCCAGCTGGCAGATGTGGTGGACAGAGCAATATTTGCCCGCGCTGAAGCGGCTGATTATAGCGGCAATGCCAGCGTAGCTGTTATGACTAAAGGCGATACGCAGACTATTACCTCTGGACAAAACGGTATTGTAAGTGTTATGAGCGGCGACGTTAACGGCGCTGGACTGCAGACGATATCAAGCGGCGGTACCGGAACAGTCAGTAAAATGGATGGCGGCGGCACGCAGTTTGTATCTAGCGGCGGCATTGGCACGGTAATTGATATGAACGGTGGCTATCAAACTGTCTACGAAGGTGGCACAGGTAAGGTGGAGACTATGGACGGTCTTCAGTACATCTCCGGCGGTGTTGGCTCAGTAGGAACTATGAATGGTAACGCTGGGCAGTTTATCTACTCTGGCGGCACAGGTATGATAAACGAGCTTAACAGCTACCAGCAATATGTGAACGAAGGCTGTACAGGTATAATCAACATCATGAACACTACCGGTACACAGTGGATCTCGGCCAATGCTGTCGGTACGGTGGTCACATTGAAATCGGGGACGCAGTTGGTTGATGATGGCGGCACTGGTACGATTATTACTCTTGACAACCATGATGGCGCCGGCGGGCAGATCGTTTACTCCAATGCCATCGGTACGATCGTTACTATGCTGGACGGCGAGCAGTATGTATTCAAGGGCGGCAGCGCCACGGTAGTCGATATGAGCGGCGGAACACAGATCGTTAGAGTTAGTGGTAATGGCATGATAGAGACTTTAAACGGTGGTGAGCAGAATATCATGGGGGGAGGCACAGGTCTGGTCAGTACAATGAACAGTGGCAGTCAGGTTATAAGCAGTAGCGGTACTGGTACAGTCGACACTCTGAACGGCGGCACGCAAACTGTTGCCGGCGGTGGCAACGGCACAGTGAGTACTATGCTCGGTGGTACGCAGGTTGTTTCCAGCAGTGGTAAGGGTACGGTAAACGCCTTGAACGGCGGTACGCAAATCGTTTCAGTCGGCGGAACGTCACTGGATACTGTTTTGAACAGCGGCGGAACTGTCTATCTGGGCAGCGGCGGCAATATATCTAATATTACCTACAGCGGCGGTATGCAGATCATCGACAATATCACTTCCGGCTATGACAATATGACCCTTGGCAGCGGCGGCACCAACGTGACCATGGGCATTATAAGCGGAGCACAGATGAGCGGGACGATCATTAACAGCGGCGGTGAGCAGCTTATTCTTAATGGTGGTACAGCCCTTGATACAGAGCTTAACGGCGGTATTATGCAGATGAGCAGCGGCGGTATAGTCAGTGGGATGACCATGACAGGTGGTAGTATGGTTTTAGAAAATATCGATGGCGGCAGTTTCAATATCAATGGCACGCTGACGGCAAATAATGCAGTTATCGACATGACTGACAGCAGTGTGACACGCGCGGGCACACCGGCTTATGAAAGTCTGACCATAGATAAGCTGAGCGGCAGCGGTACCACCTTTATTCTGGATACCGATCTGGCGGGTGAAGCCAATAGCGATAAAGTTACCATTACCCATGCTGATGTGGGGACTCACTATGTGCAGATCAAAGACTTGAGCAAGTTAAACAATATTGAAGTAACAGGGGAACATAAGCAGCTTTTGATAACCGATGCCAGCGGCAAGCTGACCTTTGTAGGTAAGGAATTCAATGCCGGCGGCCTGTGGGACGTTGACCCCACACTGTCTAAAGGTGATGCGCTGGGGCTTTCTGCCAACGACTGGTATTTGACAAATATGGTTGAAACAGTCAATAATGATACGAGCGTGCTTTTGGATGCTGCCGATAACAGCTATGCTATGTGGCGCAATACCAACGACAGTCTGCGCAGTCGTTTGGGAGCACTGGCAAGCGGCAGCGAGCAGGCTGACGGTATTTGGGCGCGGACGCAGGCAGGGCGCTTTGGCGGCTCGGGCTACGAAGGCCGCTACAACCTTTATCAGTTGGGATTTGATAAGCAGTTTAAGGGCGGCAGTGTCTATGGCGGCGCTATCGACTACGGCGATGGCACCGGCAGCTACGCCCCCGGCAGCAGCAAGGATAATCTGAGATCCTTTAGCCTGTACGGTTTGTGGACAGGCGACAATGGCACTTATACCAATGTCACGGCTCGCGTAGGCAACTTCTCGACCGATTTGGAATCCTACGGTGACTACCCCGATAAAGCCAGCTACAAGCAGCATGCCTACAGTCTTAGTGTGGAATACGGCAAGCGGTTTGAATTGGAAAAAGGCTTCTTTGTTGAGCCGCAGGCACAGTTCACCCTCGGCAGGCTGGGCAGCATCGATTACACCACAGACAGAGGTGCCAACGGCTATATCGATAGCATGAACAGCGCCATCGGCCGTATCGGCTTTGTTATGGGGCAGAAGATCACAGGTGACAGCGATATCTACCTGAAAGCCGATCTGCTGCACGAATTCGCAGGCGAACGTGACCTGCAGCTGATGTCGGACGCAGGCGGCACCAACGATATGCTGACCAAGCACAACGACTACGGCGACACCTGGTTCGAGCTGGGGCTGGGAGCCAATATCAAAGTCAGCAAAGCAGCCAGCATTTACGGCGAGATCGAACGCGGCTTCGGCGGCGACATCAATAAAAAATGGAGCGTCAATGGCGGCGTACGCTTTACTTTTTAAGTGAGTCATAAGCCAGGGGCTGTGCAGATCTGCTCCGACGAAGCAGGCAGAGAGTAATATTTGTAATCAACTGCAGGTGATCCAGTGGTATAAGATCAATAAAAAGGCCGGACTGTTAAGTCCGGCCTTTTTATATAGATAAGGTCTGTTACCAGGTGAACCAGGTATAGATGCTGAATACTGTCAGCAGCATGACTTCTAAAATAAACATCGGTCTGAGGGTCTTGAAGAAGTCGGCTTTAAAATAATCAAGGGTGACGATAAAGCACATATGGGTCGGCGTCAGCATTTGTCCGGCTACGCCAAAGGCCATTGCCACGCCCGCCAGGTTCAGGTCGCCGGGAGACAGAGCTGCCACGATGGGCATAACGATCGCTACATGGCCCTGTGACAGACCTGTCAGGATGCCGATAATAAAGGAGATAGCGGCGATAATGACAGGTACGGGCAGCGGTGAGGCTTTAAAATCTTCCACGATAGTATGCAGAACGTTGGTGTCGGTCAGGATCTGGATAAAATAGAGGATGCATAAGACGTTCATCAGCATTTTCCAGTCGCAGGCGCCGGTAAAAACTTCTTTGATGTTCAGGACGCGGCTTGTCATCCGCAGGACCGGGATCATGGCGAAGGTGACCAGAGCCATAGCGGTGGAAGCGTTCAGGTCGCAGAAAACTACCAGCAGGAAGTTGATTACGACCGGAGCAAGCGACAGTATCAGGTTCATAATGTCCTGACGGCGTTCGGCGGGGTCGACATCAACATTGCTGTTAGAGGGCATATCCAGCGGCCGGATGAGTACCAGCCAGCCCAGGGCAAACGCCAGCAGGGTCAGCCAGCACAGATGGGCGATAAAGTCGCTGAAGGCGACGCCGGCGATGCTGCAGGCCATGATCATACCGGGGATGATGGGACTGGAAAATTCAAAGATATGCCGGAACCAGAAATTGATGGCGGCTTTATGTTCTTTGGTCAGGTCGGTATTGCGGCTGGCCGCTTCGACGATGGGCGCAGAAAAACGTGCGCCGCCCAGCGAAGGCAGCAGGCCGAGAAAAGCGGGCATAATGGCCAGTGTAAATTTTTCGCTGGCAAATAAGCGCTGCAGGGCGCGGATCATTCCGTCTAAAGCGCCGCTGGTACGCAGCTCGATCTCCAGGCACATGACGAAATAGAGCGCCAGGATCAGGTCGTATGTGCGCTGCATGGTAAGCGTAGTGGTGAGGGCGCTGACCAGATAATGGAACTGAGGCGCTACTAAAGCCCAGATGAGCAGGCCTCCTGCCAGGATCGCCGGCCCGATAGGGATGTGGCGGCGCAGCAGGATGATGATCAGCAGCATTGCTAAAGCGATCACGAGAAAAATATTCATTTTAAAACCTTCTCACTCTCAAATAATATATCTATTATACAAAGAATGCAGAGAAATTTCCATATTCGGCTGAAAAAAGGTATAATAAAAGAAAATATACTTCTGGAGGTGTACTATGTATATCAGTCGCTTATGTTTGCAGAATTACCGCTGCTATGATAATTTTGAGATAGATTTCAACAAAGAACTGACTGTTATCGTAGCTGAAAACGGTAAGGGCAAAACAGCCATTCTAGATGCGGTCGCTGTAGCTTTAGGGCCTTATCTGGCGTGCTTTGACGGTGTTAAGGCCAACCAGATCAGTGATACGGACGTACGCCAGACCAAGGATACAGCAGGCAGGACTTTGGAGCATGTACTGCGGATGAAAAGCCAGTATCCTGTTGTGATCGGTGCAGAAGGCGTTGTTGACGGCAAAAAGATCACCTGGAAAAGAGAGCTGAAGGCGGCCGGGGGGCGGACGACGATCCTGAATGCGAAGGCTTTGAGCGAGTATGGGCGGGATATGGTCAAGGCTCTGCGTGAGGTCAATGACAGTAAAATAATTTTGCCGGTCATGGCTTATTATGGCACCAGCAGGATGTGGAAGGATAATAAGCTGTTTGAGCTGCGCAAGGATATCAGTCTGGAGCGCGGCAGCGGCTACATCGATTGTATGGAGCCTTCGTCATCATATAATACTTTTGGGCAGTGGTTCAAATATGCGGCGATGAGTGCGCTGGAATTTGACCGTTATCTGGCCGAGAGCGGTAAAAAGGATGAAAAAAATCCGTATACGGAAGTGCTGAAGGCTGTGCGTCAGGCGATCATTACCTGTATCGGCAGTATGGGATGGACGGATATAGATTACAGCTTTGCATTTCAAAATCTGATCATTATGCATGAAACGATGGGCGTATTGCCGCTGGAGGCTTTGAGTGACGGTACCCGCAGCGTGATCAGTATGGCGGCAGATCTTGCGTACCGGATGGTGCGGCTGAATCCAGACCTTGGGGCCAGGGCTGCTCTTGAGACGCCGGGCATCGTACTGATCGACGAAGTCGATATGCATTTGCATCCTTCATGGCAGCAGGCGGTAGTGTATGATGTGCGGAAGGCGTTTCCAAACGTACAGTTTATTGTGACTACCCACAGCCCGCAGGTGCTGAGTACGGTTCCGGCTGAGGCTATCCGTATCCTGCGCTGGGACAATAATCTGATCAATATCGATAAACCTGCCTTTTCTTTAGGCGCTGAGAGCTTTCAGCTGCTCAAGGATATTCAGAATGTCGACACGCGCCCGCAGGCATTGCCGATCGTGAAGGATCTGTACAGGTATCTGATGCTTGTGAGCGAGGACAAATGGGATACGGACGAGGCCAGGGAGCTGCGTAAACGTCTGGATGAATGGTCTAAAGGGTGTGAACCGGCTTTGGTACGTGCTGATACGGAAATCAGGATGAAGTCTTTCAGGAGGAAGAAAAAATGAAACGGGTGTATAAATCTCCGGCGACACCCGAACGCCTGCGCAGTTATGTGAAGGCCTTCCCGGACGAAACCTGGGAGCATTTCCGCCGGCGCAACCGCAGAGGCTACCGCGAAGTAAAGCAGCAGCTGCTGCGGGATCAGCACGGTTTATGCGCGTATTGTGAGATCAGTATCAAGCTGGCCGAGTTTGAGGACAATGTGGATGATTTCAGGGTAGAGCATTTCTTCCCTAAGGTAGCTACACAGTTTGAAAAACACAATTATCATCTGGACTGGCATAATCTGCTTGGTGTTTGCCATGGCGGCAGCCAGCCCTATGTGTCGGACCCTGAATGGCGTTATTCCAGCAGGAAGAATGACCGCAGCTGTGATGTGCCTAAGGGCGGGAAACCGATTTCCGAGCGGATACTGAACCCGCTGAAGATACCGGCGTCAGTCAGGCTGTTTCGTTATCAGGAGCATACCGGTAAGATGATCGTTGACGAAAGTTCCTGCCCGAAAAAACTGCAGGCCAAGGCGCGCAATACGATCCGCGAGCTGAATCTGAATGCGCCGCGGCTGCAGCGGATGAGGCTGGCGCTGATCAGGATACTGGAGGATGAGATCAACAGTGCTTTGGCTGGCGGAGCGGTGCTGGAGGAGTTTTTGCCGCTGCTGGCGGAAAGTATCCTGCTGCCGGATGAAGATGGCAATTATCAGCCGTTTTTTTCAGTGGCGCGCTGGTATCTGGGTGAATTTGCAGAGGATATTTTAAGGGAAAATAATTATGCGATGTAATGCACTCCTGCTTAAAAATAACTTTTTAAGCAGGAGTTTTTTTGTGGAGGTAGAAAGTAATAATTATCATGTTTTCAGATAATTGCAGAAAGATATAGGGGAGCGGAGAAATATGGAATTAACTAAGAAAGCGTTTAAAGCATATGACGTGCGCGGCGTTGTGCCGACAGAGGTCAATGCGGAGATGGCTTATCGGGTAGGGCGCGTTTTTGCGGCGATGTTTGCAGCTGAAAAAGTTGTGGTCGGGCATGACATACGTTTAAGCGGACGCGAGCTGGTCGATGCTTTGACGGAAGGACTGCGGCACGGCGGCAGTGATGTGATCGATATCGGGCAGTGCGGTACGGAGATGATTTATTTCGCGACGGCACATCTGGACGCTGACGGCGGGATCATGGTAACGGCCAGTCACAATCCTGCCGAGTATAACGGGATGAAGCTCGTGCGCCGGGGAGCCAGACCGATCTCGGCCGATACGGGTCTGCTGGAGATCGCTGATATGGTGGCAGACAGTAAGGATTTTCCTCATGTCAAGGTTCTGGGCAAGACGGAGGGTGCTGTAAGACGTTATGATATCATGCCGGAATATATTGAGCATTTGCTGGGATATATCGACATCAAGGCGCTGAAACCGCTGAAGATAGTGGCTAACCCGGGGAACGGCGGCGCCGGCCCGGTCTTGAACGAGCTGGCCAAATATCTGCCTTTTGAATTTATCAAGATCAATGAAACGCCTGACGGGACTTTCCCGAACGGGGTGCCTAATCCGCTTTTGGTTCCAAATCGCGAGGCTACGGCAAAGCTGGTGCGTGAATATCAGGCTGATCTGGGTGTGGCCTGGGACGGAGATTTTGACCGCTGCTTTTTGTTTGATGAAAAAGCCGAATTTATTGAAGGCTATTATATAGTCGGTTTGCTGGCAGAGGTATTTCTGCGCAAGCAGCCGGGCGCCAAGATCATGTATGACCCGCGGCTGACCTGGAACACACAGGAGGTTGTGGATGCGGCCGGCGGTGTTGCTGTGCGCTGCAAAAGCGGGCATGCCTTTATGAAGGAATGTATGCGTGCCAATGAGGTGCTGTACGGCGGTGAAATGTCGGCGCATCATTATTTTAAAGATTTTTCCTACTGTGACAGCGGCATGATACCCTGGCTGTTGGTGGCGGAGCTGTTATGTACCAGCGGTAAAACTTTGTCGGAGCTGGTCGAAGCACGGATGGAAAAATTTCCCTGCAGCGGCGAGATCAACCGGAAGGTTGAAGATTCAGCGGCCGTACTGGCGGCGATCGAGGCTGAATATGCGCCCGGCGGTCAGGTCGATAAGTTGGACGGGCTGAGCATTGATTATGCCGACTGGCGTTTTAATGTGCGTGTTTCCAATACAGAGCCGGTGATGCGTCTGAATGTTGAGACCAGAGGCGATAAAAAGCTGCTGGCTGAAAAAACAGCGGAACTGCTGGAACTGATCGGCGGCGAAGAAGCCTGACAGAGTCCGCGTCTGATCGGTGCTGGCGGCAATCAAGGTAAGTGTTTATTTAAAAATTTATTTCCTGTTCAAGTGGAGAAAGAGTGATACAGATGACTGCAATCAAACAAGTACGCAAGGCTGTTATTCCGGCGGCCGGATTAGGCACGCGTTTTTTGCCTGCTACTAAATCTACACCGAAGGAGATGCTGCCGATCGTTGATAAACCGACGATCCAGTATCTGTCTCTTATACACATCTCCGAGCCCACGAGACATCTCAGGAT
>ERZ1027217.664-NODE-664-length-11834-cov-4.761695_pt1 | contig 11834 bp, 6 predicted proteins | sample MGYA00519268_ERZ1027217 | MGnify/ENA primary metagenome ERZ1027217 (study PRJEB26926, sample SAMN06164537) | human gut metagenome | biome: ENVO:00009003; feature: ENVO:2100002; material: ENVO:00002003 | host: Homo sapiens | place: USA | collected 2012 ...
CCAACTACCAGCACCTAAAGCCCGTATATGACGCCTTCCAGAAGGCGAAAGACAAGCCGAGTTTCAAGGCAAAGCACGAAGCAGAGCTTGTGATCTTTGAGGCGGCGCGGAGTACACTGCTTGCCATGCAAGGCGATGAAAAGCTGCCGAGCTTGAAGACGCTCCAAGCGGAACAGCAGAGACTTCTTGAAGAGCAGCAGCGGCTTTATGACGAACGTGCAAGGCTCAAAAAGGAAGCTCGGATGATCGACACTTTGAAGGCAAACGTGGACGATTTCCTCAAGCCAAGCGCAGAGCGCGACCAAGAGTATCAACGCAATTCTCAGCGCGAATAAAGAGAAAAGGAAAGGCAGTTTTCATGAGTAACTGCCTTTCCCTTTTTGAAAATCAAAACCATCAAGAACTTGCATCTTTTTTGTGAACTTGTGCATGAGATAATTGCATTCAAAGAGGTTTTCGTGTATAATAGAATGGAAGTCATGATTAGCGGATGAGTAAAGGGGTGCGTATCATGGGAATCAGCTACAAAAAACTTTGGATGCTCCTGATAGAACGAGACATAAAGAAGTCCACCTTCCGGCAAGAGCTTAACCTTGCATCCGGAACATGGACGAAACTGAATAAGGGGGAAGAAGTGTCCCTCTCTATTTTGCTGCGCATCTGCGGCTATTTGAATTGTGACATTGGAGATATTTGTGAGGCTGTGCGGACGGACAACTGATAGGTCCTTTTTCCGTGCGGCTTTTTTATATACCTGTGGAGAAGGATTAAAGGTTTGTGCGTAGCAGGACTGTTACAGAAGAAGGAGGATAACAGATGGATATTGGCGTAACGATAAGCAAAGTCAGAAAAGAATACAAGGAATACTTACGGGAAACTCACCCTGACTGGGCTGATACGACTATCAGCACCCATGTTTCCGATGCGTTCTATCTGTATCAAAACACTATTGCACTATCCTTCTGGAAGTGTTTTGAAAGTGATGCCGCTATGGAGAAGGCTAAGGGCGAAATCCTCGACTACCTAAAACAAGAAGTGATGTCTGATCGAGCAGACGAACGCACTGCACAGTATTATAGAGATTTGAAACGTCTGAAAGAATTTATTGATTCTAAGGGTGGTGTCAAGACGTATATCGGCTATGAATATGACTGCGAAGTCATTGTCTACAAATATGCCAAGATGGTTTATGATGGCACGATGGAGATGGACGCTGCTGTAAAAGCCATGTGTCAGGATGTTCCGTGCTTTGGAGAAACCTCGCACAAGCTGACGATTATGCTCTTTGCGTCCATGATGAAGGGCGTAAAATACACTCGCAGGTCCAACACTGAAACTACAGTTTACTTCATCGTCCACATCGGAAAAGACTACGGACAGGAGCAGATGGTCAATGCTCTAAAAGCCACTCAGGAAAACATTAAATATTACTACGAGCAAACCGGCAACAAGTCTAACAGTATTCGTAGAGGATGCAAAAAGATCGTCGAAGAGAACAACATTGATATATCCTTCGACGATGAAATCTTTGATGGAATTATTCCGAAGGAGAACACAGATACAGCTCTTTCATCCGACGCTACTGCAACACACTATTGGCTGTACGCAGCGGGTGATGGTTCCGCAAATTGGGAGAATGATTATGCCGAAGGGATTATGGCTATCGGCTGGGCTGACCTTGGTGATCTAATGGAATATAGCTCCAAAGAAGAAATGCGGGCAAAGATGAAAGAGGTCTACGGGGATACTGGCTCATATAAGAATCAGGTTCTTGCTACATGGCAATTTGCAAACGAGCTGAAACCCGGTGATGTTGTCTTTGTTAAAAAAGGCAGAAAGCAGATCCTCGGTCGCGGGTTGGTCGAAGGCGAATACGTTTTTGACCCTGAACGCGGTCAATATGCCAATACCCGAAAGGTTCGCTGGACAGATAAGGGCGAGTGGGAATTATCAGATCAGGGTGCAATCAAAACGTTGACGGATATTACGTCCTACACAGATTACGTCAAGAAGCTGCAAAACATGATTGACGGAGATAAGCACGAAGATACCTTCGACGATGCCGCTGATGAGGAAATCACTTTCGAGCCATACACCGCTGATGATTTTCTGACTGATGTGTATATGGACGAAGATCGGTATAAGGTTCTCAAGTCGCTTCTTCTAACCAAAAAGAATGTAATTCTGCAAGGCGCACCGGGCGTGGGAAAAACCTTCGCAGCAAAAAGACTGGCATTTTCTATCATGGGAGAAAAGGACACCAACCGTGTGAAAATGGTTCAGTTTCATCAGAGTTATAGCTATGAAGATTTCATCATGGGTTTCCGCCCGACGGAGACAGGATTTGAACTGCGAAAGGGCGTATTCTACGAGTTTTGCAGGCAAGCTGCTGAGGATGATCGTCCATACTTTTTCATTATCGACGAGATCAACAGAGGCAATCTCAGCAAGATTTTTGGCGAACTCTTCATGTTGATTGAGAGTGATAAACGCGGTGTCGAATTGCAGCTTCTATATGCAGATGAGCAGTTCTCCATTCCAAGTAACGTCTATATCATTGGCATGATGAACACTGCTGACCGTAGCCTCGCCATGCTGGACTACGCACTTAGACGTCGTTTTGCTTTCTTTGAGCTTGCTCCGGCATTTTCGTCTGCTGGATTCAGAGCATACAGAACGAAAGTCAATAACCCGAAGTTTGACCGGCTCATTGCAACAGTTGAGCAGCTTAACGACGTAATTGCAAACGATGACTCGCTCGGTGAGGGGTTCTGTATCGGACATAGCTATTTCTGTACAAACGCAACCATCAACGATGAATGGATGCGGTCTGTTGTCGAATATGAACTCATACCTCTTTTGAAAGAATACTGGTTTGACGAGGCAGTTAAAGTGAAGGATTGGAGCCGCACATTACGCGAGGTAGTCAAATGATCCGTGTCCAGAACGTTTATTATATGCTGGCTTATGCGTTCCAAGTGCTGCATGAGCAAGGGTATAAAAATGTCGCCACCGAAGAGTTTGATAATGTGGCTGAACTTCTGTCTGCTATTCTCTGCCGTGGAGTATCTGTCCAGATAAAGAGAGGCTTAATCAGACAATACATTTCGAGAGAGGAAGCACTTGCGTCTCCCCGTGGGAAACTTGAAATTGGTGAATCCATAAAGACACAGGTTATTCGCAAGAAACAGCTCGTTTGCAATTATGATGAGTTTTCGGTTGATGCCTACCCCAACCGAATCATCAAAACAACAATGGATTTGCTGCTTCGTGGAAGTATTTCAAAAGCCAGAAAAAAGGAGATCAGGAAGTTGATGATTTTCTTTGATGGCATCAGCATATTGGACATCCATAGTATCAACTGGGACATTCAATATGATCGCAATAATCAAACATATCGGATGTTGATAGCCGTTTGCCGATTTGTGATAAAAGGGCTTTTGCAAACGACAGCCGATGGCTCAACAAAGATTATGGATTATGCAGATGATCAAACAGTGGCGAAGCTATACGAGAAGTTTATTCTCGGATACTATCAGCGTGAGCATCCAGAGTTAAAAGCATACTCTCCACAAATTGCGTGGCAAGTCACAGATGGCTACAGAACGCTCTTGCCGACGATGCAGTCCGACATTGTGATTACGAATAAGGCAGCAAAGAAAACGCTCATCATCGACGCCAAATACTACACGCACAATATGCAAATGAAAGCACCGTACATGACGCAGACGCTTCATTCCGGAAATTTGTATCAGATTTTCACCTATGTGAAGAACTGGTCTGCCGCGCCGGATGAGGTCGTTTCCGGTATGCTTTTATATGCGGGAACAGACGATGCGATTCAGCCAAACAATGATTATCAAATGAGCGGGAATCAGATCAGTGTGAAGACATTGGACATGGACTGCGACTTTTCTAAAATTGCAGCGCAGCTCGACAGCATTGCTGATCGGATAAAGTAGAGCGTAGGCACTGGACAGCCGTTCTTCTAATCTCACCGCTTCTTAAACAAGCAGATACGCTCTCCGTGGAAAGGAGCAATCATGAGTATACTTGAAAATCCCATACCGAATGAGGTGTTGGATAATGCAACAAGCCCTCTCACCGATGACAGGGCAGCGTACAAAGACAGCACCTACGAGATCGTTTCAAAGGTGGCTTACCTGATTGGTGTGCCAAAACGCATCTTTGACAACGAACATGAAGCCCCAAAAGTTGAAGTATACAATCGGTTGGACAGTGATAAAACAGCTCGGATTATAAGACATCTTTGCATTGTACGAACTGCGATTGAGCGCAATTTCAAGCGCATCAATGAACGCATGAGATTCCAGTATGAGACCATTCTGAGTATGCCGGAATATGTTCCGCAGGAAAGCATAAACCAGCTAAGTCTTGACGGAGTGAACTTCATCAAAAACACCAGCAAAAAACTGTGCCAACACATTGTCGAGATTAACAGGTTGATTTGCGATAGAATCAACAACTGCAAGAAGCTCTTTCCACTCTGGATAAATTGGGATTACATTAAAGCACTTTTCGTCATGCCTGATGGTTTGAAGGAAGATGGTACAAGAGTGGCTGCCGACATTTATTACTCTCATTTGCTTTTTTATCCCTATCAGATGTACATAAACTGGCAGCCGGAGGAAGTCGGCAACATTCTTTACAATGATAAGAAGTTCGTTACCTTGCTGTACAGTTGGAACAACGACTATTTCACCGAATATAGCAAAGTCTCAGATGCGGGGAGTTATATCAAAGGAAGTATTTATGAGTTTATTGAGAGCAGCGAAAAGACTGTTATCGTTGTCGATTGCGAAAACTCTGATCCCTACAAGCTGTGTGCTACCTTAAAAAACCTCGATCACGAGTATACACAAAAAATCGCGTCGATCATTCTCTTTGATGATGTGCATACCGCCTCCGCATGGAGGATATTAGACAGCTTCACCGCAATTCATGTTGAACACATGATGATTGAACGGGTGAAGCAAAGCAAGTCACTCGTTGATGTCATGCTTATTGCCCGAACTTGTCAGGAACACTACAAGAATAACGTCGATTCCTTTATTCTTGTTTCCAGCGACTCCGACTACTGGGGGTTAATCTCGTCTCTGCCGGAAGCACGTTTTTTAGTTATGATTGAACGAGAGAACTGCGGACCGGACTTGAAGAATGCACTTCTGAATGCAGGGATATTTTATTGCTATATTGATGACTTCTACTCTGGGAATGCCGAGGACATCAAGCTCGGCGCACTTTTCAAAGAAATAGAGCGTTATATTGACCAAACCGTCAGGCTCAATATCAACGAGATGTTCAGTGCCGCTTTGAAGGCAACGCGCATTGAGATGAGTTTGTCTGAGAAAAAACAGTTCATCGCAAAGTACCTAAAAACAATGCAAATGGAAATTACAGATGATGGTGACGTGGTTTTGCAGTTGAAACGAAAATAAGTCCGGTATTTGGGACACTTGCTATGATAAAATAGAAATGAGGACAGGCTGGCAACCAACAAATGATCCTCAAGTATTGGAGATGAAGATATGGCATACCAAAGCGAAGCGGCTCTTGAACAGCAGTTTATTGAGCAACTGAACAAGCAGGAATATACCACAGTCGCAATTCCTGATTATGACGCGCTGGTGGAGAACTTCAAAGTTCAGTTTGAAGCCTTCAATGCGCCAAAGCTGGATACGCCTATCACCGATAAAGAGTGGGAGCGTATCTTCAACCTCATGCTCGGAAAGTCTGTTTTCCAGAGCGCAAAAATCTTGAGGGATAAGTTTGTCCTTGAGCGTGAAGATGGTACAAAGGTATATCTGTCCTTCTTTGATCAGGACCACACGAAGAACATTTTCCAAGTCACTCATCAAACAACCGTGGTTGGAAAATACGTCAATCGTTACGACGTTACGATTCTCGTAAACGGCTTGCCCCTGATCCAAGTAGAATTAAAGCGCCGTGGCATTGACATCCGCGAGGCAGTCAATCAGGTCATGCGTTATAAGAAACACTCCTACAACGGGCTGTATCATTTCATTCAGCTCTTCATTGTCTCCAATGGTGTTGACACAAAGTATTTCGCCAATTCCGACAGAGACTTGATGTATAGTCTTGCTTTCTTCTGGACTGATTTCAATAACGTCCGCATCACCAATTTGAAGGACTTTTCGATTTCTTTCCTTGCAAGGGATCACATCATTAAAATGCTGACACGCTACACCATCCTAAATGATACCGATAAGATTTTGATGGTCATGCGTCCCTATCAGGTTTATGCCGTAGAAGCGCTGATCCGTCAAGCAACGCTTACAAACCGGAATGCGTATATCTGGCACACAACCGGCGCGGGCAAGACATTGACATCCTTTAAGACTGCGCAAATCCTCGCAGCAAATCCGAACATCAAGAAAGTCATTTTCCTTGTTGACCGAAAAGACTTGGATTCTCAGACAACCGAAGAGTTTAACAAGTTTGAGGCTGGCTCCGTTGATGTTACAGATCGCACCGATGTCCTTGTCCGCCAGATGAAGGACAAGAACAGGCAGCTTATCGTCACCACGATGCAGAAGATGGCAAACGCTGTAAAGCGCCCTCAGTACGAGAAAGTAATGGACGCATACAAAGACGAGAAGGTTGTCTTTATCATCGACGAGTGCCACCGCAGCCAGTTTGGGGATATGCACAAGGACATTGTGCGGCATTTCAGAAAGGCACAGTTTTTCGGCTTCACGGGGACACCTCGGTTTGAAGTCAACGGTAAAACTGAGGGTAAAATCACGCAAACAACAGAAATGCTCTTTGGTGAGTGTCTTCACAATTACCTGATTAAAGACGCCATCTTCGATAATAATGTTCTGGGCTTCCACATCGAATACATAAAAACAATGGAGGGTGATTTCGACTGGGATGACCCGACACTCGCGGACGCGATTGATATAGGCGAACTCTATATGTCCGATGAGCGAATGTCTCTGATCGCCAATCACATCATCCAGAACCACAAGGCGAAAACCCGAAATGGACAGTATACGGCTATTTTTGCCGTGTCCTCTATTGATGCCCTTGTTAAGTATTACGACATTTTCAAGAAGATCAAGCATGACCTGAATATCAGCGGCATCTTCTCCTACGGGCAGAATGAGGATGCCGAGGGCAAGGACGAGCATAGCCGTGATTCGTTGGAGCGTATCATCAAGGACTATAACGAGATGTACGGAACCAATTTCTCCACAGATACGTTCTCAGCTTATCACAAGGACATCTCTGACCGAGTAAAGGGAAAGAAAACAAAGTCGCTCGATATTCTCATCGTCGTGAATATGTTCCTGACCGGATTTGACAGCAAGCAGCTCTCTGTCCTTTATGTGGACAAGGACTTGAAGTATCATGATTTGCTGCAAGCCTATTCCCGCACGAACCGCGTTGAGAAGGAAACAAAGCCCTTTGGCATTATCATTTGCTACCGCAACCTCAAAAAACGTACTGATGACGCGCTGACGCTCTTCTCTAAGAGTCAAGATACCTCTGGCATCGTTGTTCCGGGTTATCAATACTTCGTAGAGAAGTTCAACGAAATGGTGATGAAGCTCAAGGAAATTGCTCTGTTTCCGGAGTCCGTGGACACAATGCAGAACGAGGACGATCAGAAGAAGTTTGTCGTGACCTTCCGTGAGCTGACAAAGTACCTCCAATCGTTGCAGACCTTTATTGAGTTCAGTTTCGATCAGGATGCTCTTATCATGTCCGAGCAGGAATATCAGGACTATAAGAGCAAATACCTCATGCTCTACTCAAGGCAAAAAACAGACCGCGAGGTTGTCTCCGTCCTGAATGACGTTGACTTCTGCATCGAATTGATGGAGAGTGACAGGATCAATGTCGCATACATCATGAACCTGATCCGCAACATTCATTTCGACGATCCCAAGCAGAAGGATTACGATATTAAACACATTAAGGATGAGCTGGGAAGAACCGATAATCCGCAGTTGCTCCGGAAAGTCGAAATCCTGCAAGCGTTCTTGGATCGTGTTGTTGTCGGCTTGGAAAGTGCGGATGAAATTGATGCAGCCTATAACGACTTTGAAAATGAAGCAAAGCGCGAAGAGATTGTTGCCTTTGCGAAGACTGAGGACATTGACGCATCTATGCTGACGGATATTATTTCGGAATATGAGTTTTCTGGCACAATGGATGCAGGAAATATCCGAGATAGGATTGAGAAGCCCTTGCCGCTTTTGAAGAAGCGCTCCCTTGTAAATCGGATTGTTGACTTCATCCGGCAGCACACAGAGAAATACCAATAAGGAGAGAGACAAATGGATAATTCGATTCAGGCTCATCAGAAAGAGCTTTGCAATAAGCTATGGGCAATGGCAAATGCCTTGCGCGGAAACATGGAGGCGTATGAGTTCAAGAACTACATCTTGGGCATGATTTTCTACTACTACCTTTCCGACCGGACGGAGAAGTATATGGCGAATCTTCTCAAGGATGACGGTATCGGTTATGAAGAGGCGTGGGCAGACGAAGAATATAAGACCGCCGTTATCGAAGAGGCACTGCGCGATCTCGGCTATGTCATCGAGCCACAGTATTTGTTCCGCAAGATGGTCAAGATGGTAGAAAACCGTTCCTTCGACATTGAGTTCTTGCAGAGTGCAATCAACGCCCTGATGGAGTCCACAATCGGAAACGATTCTCAGGAAGACTTTGACGGACTGTTTTCTGATATGCAGCTCGATTCCTCAAAGCTCGGTCATACTGTCAAGGATAGAAGTGCTGTTATGGCAAAGATCATCGCTTCGCTGGACGAAATCAACTTCGGCGTGGATGATACCAAAATTGACGTACTGGGGAATGCCTATGAATATCTGATCGGTCAGTTTGCTGCAACTGCTGGCAAGAAAGCCGGTGAGTTCTATACGCCTTCCGGTCCTGCCGAATTGCTTTGCCGCCTTGCTTGCCTTGGTCTCACGGATGTCAAGGATGCAGCCGACCCCACTTGTGGCTCTGGTTCACTGCTGCTGCGCCTCAAGAACTATGCCAACGTGAGAAACTACTATGGACAGGAATTGACCTCCACGACTTATAACCTCGCCAGAATGAACATGATTCTGCGCGGAATCCCGTATCGCAACTTTAACATCTACAACGGTGATACCTTGGAGCATGACTACTTCGGAGACATGAAGTTCCGTGTTCAGGTTGCCAATCCACCTTATTCTGCAAACTGGTCTGCCGATATGCACTTCATGGAGGACGAGCGATTCAACGAGTACGGAAAACTCGCTCCGAAGAGCAAGGCTGACTTTGCCTTTGTTCAGCACATGGTTTACCACATGGACGAGGATGGACGAGCCGTCGTTCTCCTGCCGCATGGTGTCCTGTTCCGTGGTGCTGCTGAGGAAGCAATCCGCAAGCACCTTATTCAGAAATTAAATGTTCTGGACGCGGTAATCGGGTTGCCTGCAAATCTGTTCTTTGGCACGGGCATCCCTGTCTGTGTTCTTGTTCTTAAAAGAGAGCGCAATGGCAACTCTGACAACATCCTTTTCATCGACGCTTCCAGCAACTTTGAAGCAGGAAAGAACCAGAACATCCTTCGGGAGTGCGACATCGACAAGATTGTTGAGACCTATGAGCGCCGTCAGGATGTCGATAAATATGCTCATGTTGCGACCATGCAGGAGATTGAAGAGAACGGCTTCAACCTGAACATTCCTCGCTATGTTGACACCTTTGAGCCGGAACCTGAGATTGACTTGAATGAAGTTGCCGCTGAGATCCGCAAGCTCCAATCTGAAATTAAGGATATTGATGCGGAACTGAAACCGTTTTTTGATGAGCTGGGGCTGGACTTCCCCTTTGACGTGGAGGGCAAATAATTATGGCAAATGTATCCTCAAGTAACGGTCTTGAGAAGCGTCCGAAGCTCCGCTTTCCGGGCTTCGATGAGCCGTACAAGCAATGTCATATAGGTGATATTTACGCAGAAAGAAGTCAGCGAGGCGCTTCTGACATGGAGCTGCTTTCTGTCACGATGAACGATGGCGTTATGCCTCGCTCTGAGATTGAAGGCAAAGATAACTCAAGTGAAGACAAAAGCAATTATAAGGTTGTTCTAACGGGAGATATGGTCTATAACTCCATGAGAATGTGGCAAGGAGCAAACGGCATCTCTCCGTGTAATGGTATAGTGAGTCCTGCATACACAGTTCTAATGCCTAAAATCCCGATTAGTAATGGATATTTTGCAGCTTTTTTCAAAAGCCCTAATCTAATCAATGAATTTAGAAAGAACTCTCAAGGCATGACCTCTGACACATGGAACTTGAAGTATCCTCAGATTGAAACAATCAAGGTCTGCATACCAGCTCTCTCAGAACAAAACCGGGTAGCAGATATGCTCGGTACACTTGAGCGGAGGATTGCAAAACAGGCACATCTTGTCGATTGCCTCAAGAAGTATAAAAGAGGACTCATTTCCGAAATACTTAATCAGAAGATCAGAATCACTCATGAAGATGAAAAGTGGGAAGAAGTATCATTAAGTGCCGTGGCAGACGGCTTTGAGTATGGAATGAATGCCGCTGCGACTATATTTGATGGTGTTCACAAGTATATAAGGATCACTGATATTGACGATGACTCTCATACATACATAGACTCTGCGCCCGTTTCACCGGCTGGTGTTCTCGAAGGCAAATACCGTGTTAGAGAGAACGATATTTTATTTGCTCGTACCGGTGCTTCTGTTGGCAAAAGCTATCTTTATCAGGCATCTGATGGAGATATGTATTTCGCTGGATTCCTTATCCGTATTCATGTTATTGACGGTGTGGATAGTGGATATGTCTTTTTGAATACGCTTACGGAAGAATACAACAGGTGGGTGGCGCTTGAGTCTACGCGCTCTGGTCAACCCGGTATTAACGCCGAACAATATAGACGGTATCGCTTTAAGCTGCCACCACTCGAAACCCAAAAACAGATTTCGGCAATCGCACAAAAGATAGACGCGCAAATCAAAAGAGAAAGCCAATGTTTGCGTCTCCTACAAAAGCAGAAAGATGGGTTTTTACAACAGCTCTTTATATGAAAAGTTGTTGTAGGAAAGCCTTGCGCTGGTTGATAAGAATAGATAGCATTTTTTCCTGATTAGATAATTGCGAATCAAGCCTCAAAAGGACGGACGCTATTTTAGACTGCGTTTTCTTGTCGGGGACCGTGCATTTAAGTCTTAATAGTTTGTTTACAGCAAGACCGGGTTGTGCGCCCTGATCTGAATACTGCCCAAGTTTCATGAAGCCAAGCAAGTACAAGAGGAATCCTGTATCGTTGTCTGCATTTGCGCGGACAGCAATAGCGTGTTCAGACAAATAGTTTTGACCCTGAATAATACGAACATTTCCGCATAACGCCCCTTGCCTTCCGATGACAACGTATTCGCCCTCATGACTATATCGGTCACAATACCCGCGTATACCGTTGCCACCGTACACAGGATAATCTCCGGTTTCATGAATGAGAGTTGATGATATATTTCGTCCGCTTCTGAACTCACTGCATAAGTCGCCAAGGTTTTTCTGCATCCATGAAGATGCAGAGGAAAACGCTTTGCTTTTACCCGAAAGAATGTGGGCAATAGCACCTCTTTTATACTTCTGATCAAGCCAGCAGAAAGAGCTATATGACAGACGAAATCCCTTGCAATAGCGGAAAATCTCTGCTACTGCAAGGGATTTTACTTTTGACTCATACCGGCATGGGATCTGAAAAAGAACCTCAAGTAACGGTCTTGAGAAGCGTCCGAAGCTCCGCTT
>ERZ1027217.691-NODE-691-length-11337-cov-12.426343_pt1 | contig 11337 bp, 11 predicted proteins | sample MGYA00519268_ERZ1027217 | MGnify/ENA primary metagenome ERZ1027217 (study PRJEB26926, sample SAMN06164537) | human gut metagenome | biome: ENVO:00009003; feature: ENVO:2100002; material: ENVO:00002003 | host: Homo sapiens | place: USA | collected 2012 ...
ATCCTGAGATGTCTCGTGGGCTCGGAGATGTGTATAAGAGACAGCAATAAAAAACCGTATCTTTGCACAATCCACAATCTTGCTTTGTGACAGTAAAGAAAAGCATCAAATATAAAGCCTACAACTACTTGAAAAAACAGCCCATATGGAAGCTTTAGACGGACAAATCTCACAAAAACCTCTTCGAAATTCAGAAATGGACTTTCTCGGAGGTCTAATCATGCTGCAAATCATATTCTTACACATTTCATTAACCTATACATCCGTCTCCTGGATAAAAGATTTCTATAAATTATGGGAATACACACTACCTTGCCTTGGATGGTATTTTTTCAAAGGCGGGATGTTTTATAAGCATAAGAAATTCAGAGACGTAATTTCTGGATGCACGCAAAAACTCCTGATTCCATATTTTTTCTTCTTGATAGCTGGGATTATCAGTCAGGCTATAATAGACAACCAAATAATCAACTCCATAGGATGGACGGCCTGGAGCCTTGACAATGTGAAACAATTACTATTATATGGCGCCACAGGCATTGATGGTCCAATATGGTATTTGATTGTGTTTTTTGGAGTAAAAGTTTCTTATTCCTATCTCAGAGGGAAACTTAAAATGCAACCTTACAATATAATGCTTGCCAGTTTTATTGTAGCATTTCTGTTATGGTATGCCTTCCGTGAACGTAATTATATATTCTGGATAGGAGCTATCTTCTGCAATCTCGTATTCTTTGCATGTGGAGATTGGTTACGCACACGGCAGTATGGTCGCGTGACAACTATCATATCACTACTGACAGTCATCATACTGGCATGTCTGCATGTAGAATATCTCTCTTTACGCACAAACGGTGCGTTGGCAAGAATATTCTGTTTTCGGCTATGTATTCTCATATGTATTGGTACTTGCGTCCATATTTCTCGTAGATAATATCGCAAAATACATACCCTCAAAAATCACTTCATCTTCATTTATAAGCAATATTGGCCGACAGTCCATGAGCTGGTTCTTGCTTCATCATTTCATATTGACATGGAGTGTTTTTATACTTGGTCTCTTAGGAGTTGAGAATACCAATGTCTGGGCTCCTGTAATATCAATTGTATTCATATTCACCCTAATACCAGTCTTACAAAAAATATTGCTGCAATATATTCCGTGGTCACTTGGCTTATCTTATCCTAAATCATCCGACCGACTTCCTTGAAATTATGCCTTAAATCCGATATATCAATTGTTTTTGAATAGAGAGATATTATGTCAAGGATGTCAAGTATTTCATATATACAGTTTTATTGAAGGATTAGCCTATTGCATTTCGAGAGACGTCAGTACATATCCTCATCCAATGCAATGCCTAACCTTAGCTATTATTTTGTCTGACAACCATTGTTCAAAGCGCGGAATACGGCACCAGTCGAAGAGAAGGATTCTCACCTTGTCTACAGCCACCATGGCCATGAACAAAATGACCATATAGAGGATTCCTGATGCGAACACTGCGGTAAATCCACTATCTATCGGATCGGGCATGTATCTATAGATCATGTGGGATAGATAATAATTCTGATGAATCAGATAGACAGCGAATGTCGATGAGGCTATCCAATTGACAGCTTTGTTTGATCCTATATCGGTTTTGAGTGCAACACACAGCAGCGTCACACTGACCGCCAGCGTAAGCAAAGAATTATATCCAATCTGTGTATAACCGCGCAGATAGCTGGTGCTCCATAAAATCGACAGAACCACAAACATCAGCGCATAAACACCTCCATGTATCGCAGGTATGCCATGAATCCTGACATAACCTCCGACTAAAAACAGCGTGATGAACCAGCTGAGCTTAAAGCTGCCTGAATACATATATCCCAACGGGAACGCCGGCAGAAAATCTGTAGTAAGCAGCAGCATGATGCATAAGAGTGCCCTATATTGTGTTTTCGTCAGTGATGATATGAGTCTTGAGATGAATGGCTGGAGGAGGATAAGGGCGAGGTACTGGCTGACAAACCATACATTGAATTTTGTGGGAGCCAGAGGGAAGAGGCATACAAGCAGGTCTTTGGGTGGCGCACTGCCTAAAGCGACAAACACAGCCACGATAACGAAATTGTAGAAGATGACCTGAAATAGTATCTTAAAAACCGTACAAGCGTGAACTCTGTGCGACGGATAAGGAAATACCCTGTAATCAGTATGAATATGTCTACAGCTCCTATTCCCAGCGAATTGGCGAAAAGATGCGACATGAACGAGCCGCCAGAGACCGCAACTTCGCCAGCCCAGAGATGGCACCATACGATGAAGAACATCGCATAGATTCTGAGTAATTCTATATTGCTGCTTCTGGGCTTGCAGACTGACTTCATTGGTATTTCTGAGAGATTCATAGTTATTGAGGTGCAAAGATACGCATTTTTAAGAAAGTTTAGGAGTGGGAGGCTTGTGCAGGGAGGGATTTGCTGCTAATTTTGTCAATAAACATCTTTCGGATATGGAATATAACGAGAAGAAAGCGATAGAATTCATACTTTCACGTCTGCCTCAGGAACGCCGACAGGCCTACTCTGACGATGAGATACTCAATGTCATCGACATCATATGGGACTATTATGAGGAAAGCGGACTGCTTGACCCTGCTACGGCCATGACTGATGACGACGATGAGGCTGAGGAGCAGGAACTGGCCCAGCTGACTGCACATGTCAAGAAGATGCTTGCCAAGGATAAAGGGACCGCTATCCTCGCTGAGGATGTGGATGTCATAATCTCGGCGGAAATCGAATACGAAAACTCCATAATCTGACTCCGGACTTACGATGTATCATACACTGATCCGCGCCGCCATCATAGCCGCCATGCTCGTGGGGCAATCGCTGCATCTGCATGCCGAAGATTTCCGCGACCCGTATGCCGACTATGACGAGACGGCCGCTCTTGATATGGAGATAGAGGAAAATCTCGCCACGCCTGTGATACAGAAGCCCGAGAAGGCCCCGATAGTCAAATACATGACCGCTCTGGCCCATCAGCTCAAACAACGCTACAAAGTGGAGACCATGAGAGCCGGAGAGGTGATTGTGGTGACCATCCCCTCCGACGAGCTATTCATGCCCAACGATACACTCCTGTCGCCCGACGCCCCCACCCTGCTGCGGCCGTTGCTCCCATTGTTCCGTGATCCGGACCTGTTTAAACTGGTATATGCCGTACACACCGACAATACAGGCTCGCCGACATATATCGAGAATCTCGCCTCGGCACGTAACCAGTCCATATACGCATGGCTGATAGATGTCGCCAAGGTCAATCCAGACCTTTTCATAATCAACTACGACATGGGTGATTCACGGCCATTGGTCAATAATGACACACGCGCCCACCGCGCCCTCAACCGTCGTATAGAATTTTTTCTGGTGCCAGGCCCGAAACTGATAACACTGGCCCACAACAAAAAAATCAGATGATAATCCCATCAATTTTATAAGACTTATAAGATTTATCACTCACAAAACAACCAGTCCCCTGGCGGAGCATTCCGCCAGGGGACTGTCATAAGAATAAGGAGCCGGACTATAAGCCGGGTTATGTCAGTCTGACAGTTCCGATATAAAACACGGCACGTCAGGCCGTCTGATCATTTATCTACGCGATGTGTCACCACCTCGCTCCAGCAGCCTACCCCCCGGCAATGGGCGAGCAACCCTTAAATGCCGGTATACTTGGCCTTGCAACCCATAAGGCGTGCGGCATCCCGTGTCGCCACAGGACCCGGTGGTCTCTTACACCGCCTTTTCACCCTTACCGCATACTGCTCATGCGAGTATGCGGCGGTCGTTTTCTGTCACGCTGCTCTGCCGTCACCGGCAGCTTCCCGTTAAGAAGTATGGTGCTCTTTGTTGCCCGGACTTTCCTCATGTCGCTCTCGTAGTCGACCCGCGATCAGACGTCCGGCTCCATAATTATCATTGCAATAGTTCATAGTGACGCAGCGCGCTGCGATGTCACAAACTTAAGGCATGTCCCTACTACCTAACAACGCCATTCAAGCATTAAAGGCTGCTTAAGTTAGTGACATTGTGCCATGGAATGTCTCTAAAACAGTGTGCGTTCCTTCAGTTAGGGATATTAGAGAGTATTGCGTCACTACGTACTATGAGACGTCAGTTTACTGCTTGCCTGAAGTGGTTACCTCGCGGCAGATTTTGCCGACGAGACCTTGCAGCACCTTGCCCGGGCCGAGTTCCACAAACTCAGTAGCACCGTCAGCCACCATGTTCTGCACGCTCTGTGTCCAGCGCACGGGTGCTGTAAGCTGTGCCACGAGGTTGGCCTTGATTTCAGCAGGGTCAGTGTGAGGCTTTGCGTCCACATTCTGATATACAGGGCATACGGGAACTGACACGGTGGTCTTCTCGATAGCCTCGGCCAGTTCGGCACGCGCAGGCTCCATGCACGGAGAGTGGAATGCACCACCCACCTTAAGTTTCAGCGCGCGCTTGGCACCGGCAGCAAGAGCTTTCTCGCAAGCGGCATCTATGGCAGGTTCTTCGCCCGAAATCACAATCTGACCGGGACAGTTGTAGTTGGCGCATACTACCACGCCGTCCACGCTGTCACATATCTCCTCTACCACATTGTCAGGCAGAGCGAGCACAGCAGCCATAGTAGATGGTGTCTTTTCGCAAGCCTTCTGCATGGCCTGAGCACGGGCCGAGACAAGACGCAGACCGTCTTCAAATGTCAGTGCTCCGGCAGCAACAAGAGCCGAGAACTCACCCAAAGAGTGTCCGGCCACCATGTCGGGCTTGAACTCGTCACCGAGACACTTTGCAAGTATCACCGAGTGAAGGAATATGGCCGGCTGTGTAACCTTGGTCTGGCGGAGATCCTCATCAGTGCCGGCAAACATAAGGTCGGTTATGCGGAATCCGAGGATTTCGTTGGCTTTTTCAAACATGTCATGGGCCATCTGATTGTTGTCATACAGGTCTTTGCCCATGCCTACAAACTGCGCTCCCTGTCCGGGGAATACGAATGCTTTCATTCTCTGTGTAGTTGTGTCGTTTTATTGTATGGTTAATGTTTCAAGACTGCAAAGGTAGGGATTTTTATCGTATAGCCGGTCTGTCAACCGCCGAAATTGTCATAATGTATGCTTGACGGGTCAACGCCGAGGCCGTCGAGCATCTTGTTGACAGCAGCCGACATCGGGCCCGGGCCACACATGTAGTACTCTATCTCCTCAGGCTCGTCGTGGTTCTTGAGATAAGTGTCATATATCACCTGATGCACGAATCCCGGGGTGTACTTGACACCGGCAGCATCGGCAGCCGGGTCGGGACGGTCAAGGGCAAGATGGAACTTGAAGTTGGGGAACTCCTTCTCCAGCTTCAGGAAGTCGTCAAGATAGAATACCTCGTTGAGAGCCCTCGCGCCGTAGAAGTAGTTCATCTTGCGGTCGGTGGTGTGTAGAGTTTTGAGCATCCACATGATCTGAGAGCGGAGCGGAGCCATACCCGCGCCACCGCCTATCCACATCATCTCCTTCTTGCTGTCGACTATGGGATGGAAATCTCCGTAAGGACCGCTCATAAGCACCTTGTCGCCCGGTTTGAGCGAGAATATGTAGCTTGAAGCTATGCCCGGGGGCACGTCCATGAATCCGGTCTGTGGTTTCGGTTTCATAGGCGGAGTGGCTATGCGGACAGTCAGCATGATGCGGTCACCCTCATCAGGGTAGTTAGCCATGGAGTAGGCCCTGACAGTTGTCTCCTTGTTGGACGCCTTCAGGCTGAAAAGCCCGAACTTCTCCCATGCCGGCAGATATTCAGCACCGATGAGCGATTTGTCTATATCCTTGTCGTAATCCATCGTGTAAGGAGGTATCTTGATCTGCGCATACGATCCCGGTATGAAATCCATATGTTCGCCAGGAGGCAGCGCGACGATAAACTCCTTGATAAACGTGGCCACATTGCGGTTGCTGATCACCGTGCACTCCCACTCCTTGATGCTGAGCACCGAAGCCGGGACATCTATGGCCATGTCCTCGCGTACCTTGACCTGACAGGCCAATCGCCAGTGGTCCTTGACCTCCCGTCGTGACAGATGCACAGTCTCGGTCGGAAGCACCTCGCCGCCTCCCTGCATCACCTGCACCCTGCACTGTGCACAGCTGCCTTTGCCTCCACAGGCCGATGGCAGAAACACGTCGGCATTGGCAAGCGACGACAGCAGACTGCCTCCCGATGCCACATGCACATCTTTCTCATTATTGATGGTTATGGTCACATCTCCGCTATTGACCAGATAATGCTTGGCCACAAGCAGTATGGCCACAAGCACAAGCGTGATGACGAGAAATATTCCTATGGCCGCCCAGATGGTCTGCGACATCAGCGACAGCGTGATTGAAGCTGTGACGTTATACATGTGTCAGTGCTTTGGTTAAATACATGTTAGATTTTGATACCGAGAAAACTCATGAAAGCCACTCCCATCAGAGCTGTGACGATAAACGTGATGCCGATGCCTCGGAGCGGACCGGGAACACTGCTGTAGGCAGCCAGACGCTCGCGTATGGCCGCCACCGCAGTGATAGCCACGAGCCATCCGATACCCCAGCCACCGCCGGCACACACCGCAGTCCACACACTCGGGAAATCCCTCTGCTCCATAAACAGAGAGCCGCCCAATATGGCACAGTTAACGGCTATCAGAGGCAGGAATATACCAAGCGAGGCATACAGCTCCGGACTGTATTTCTCCACCGCCATCTCCACAAGCTGCGTCATCGAGGCGATGACCGCTATGAACATTATAAGCGACAGGAAACTCAGGTCCACGTCGGCATACTCAGGACCGAGCCATACAAGCGCTCCGGCTTTAAGCACATATGTCTCAAGCAGGTAATTGACCGGCAGTGTGATGACAAGCATAAACGTCACCGCCACTCCGAGCCCGAACGCGGTCTTGACATTCTTGCTGACCGCAAGAAACGAGCACATGCCCAGGAAGTAGGCGAATATCATGTTGTCGACGAAAATCGACCGCAGGAATATATTGAAATTTTCCATCTTCAGCTATAAGATGATTTACATTAGTAACTGACTGATTATGACATCATGGAGTATCACTCCTGTAGCTCCTTGTTGCGGCTCCGCTGCACCCATATTATGCACGCCACCACAATCAGAGCCATCGGGGGCAGTATCATCAGACCGTTGTTGACATATCCGTGGTCATAACACCACTGCGGCACCACCTGATACCCGAGCAGCGTGCCGTTGCCGAGAAGTTCGCGGAAAAACGCCACGATGATGAGTATGATTGCATAGCCGGCTCCGTTGCCTATGCCGTCAAGCAGCGAAGGCAACGGCTTGTTGCTCATAGCGAAAGCCTCCAGACGGCCCATCAATATGCAGTTGGTGATAATAAGCGATATAAACACCGAGAGCTGCTTGCTCACATCATACATATAGGCCTGGAGCAGCTGGTCCACGATGATGACCAGGGCGGCCACCACCACAAGCTGCACTATGATGCGTATATTGGTAGGTATGGTGTTACGTATCAGCGATATGATGACATTGCTGAACGCGAGCACCACTATCACCGACAGCCCCATCACCAGTGCAGGGGCAAGTTTGACTGTCACTGCCAGCACCGAACAGATACCGAGCACCTGCACCACTACAGGATTGTTGCGGCTCAGGGGATTGAAGAGCACGCTGCGTAACGATACTTTCTCTGACATATTTAGTTGTATGAATTATTAATCTGGTTTGCGATGATTATTTACCTTGTCTCCCTCCCTACCGACGACAGGAAAGCCCTGTAGGGCACGAGACAGTTGTCAAGCATGGCACTCACACCCTTGCTCGTGATAGTGCCGCCCGAGATGCCGTCCACATAGTCCTCGTTGCCGGCAGGCCGCATCCCCGGTTTGACCACCGAAATCGGCTGGAACACACCGTCTTTGATGATATGCTTGCCGTCAAACCGGTTGCTGAACTGGGGTTTCTCTATCTCGGCGCCAAGGCCCGGCGTCTCACCTTTGTGGGCGAAATAGGCGCCATAGACCGTAGTACCGTCGGCATCAATGCTGATGTAGCCCCAAATCGGTCCCCACAGGCCGGTGCCGCTCATAGGTATGATATATTTGGTAGCGCCATCCACGTCTGCCACAAACAGCGGCAGCAGACGCTTGTCGCTGGGCAATTTGCTCTGCTGCGCCACGTCTATGTCAAAAGCATTCTCGCCCTCCACCTCGCGGCCGGAGGCATCTATGACTTTCTGGCCCGTGATATAGCGGTCAAAGACATCCACAGGCCGCTCGCCTGTGCCGGGAGCCACATGTATCGAGGCCAATATCTGTTTCATCTTGTCAGCACGTGCGTTCTCGCTCTGCCGGCCTCGGAGAGCCATGGCCGTGTAGGCCAAAGCAGCCCCTACCACCACTACCATGATGATGATGTACACCACGGTATATACGTTGCTCTGTCTGTTGAGTTTCATATTGTCAAACCTTTGAAATCAGGCGGTTACGTCTGCGACGCACATTGCCTTGGATTACACAATAGTCAATCAGAGGTGCGAAAGCGTTCATCAGCAGCACTGCCAGCATGGCACCCTCGGGATAACCGTTATTATAGGTACGTATCAGTATCGCTATGACTCCGATCATGAAGCCGTAGATATATTTTCCGGCAGCAGTACGGGCTGCGGTCACAGGATCCGTGGCCATAAATACCGCCGCAAAAGCAAATCCGCCGTAACACAGCTGCTCCCACGGAGTCAGGAACGAGCACGGGTATGTGGGAGAAGAGAACGTGTGGGCCACGAATCCCATCAATGCACCACCCACAAACACCGACAGGATAATCCTCCAGTCAGCTATGCCGCCTATCAGCAATATGGCTGCGCCTATCAGTATGCACAAGGTCGAGGTCTCGCCGAAACTGCCCGGAATCAGTCCGAGGAAAGCATCCGAGAGGCTCAGCGGATCGCCGAGTATATTGGTCAGAGTCATCTCCCCTCCGGCATGCGTGGCTGCCTGTCCGAGCGGAGTAGCACCCGAGAAGCCGTCGGCCAGCCCTACAGTATGTCCCACTCCCATGATAGGCTGTGTGGCCACAAACACCTTGTCGCCGCTCATCTGGGCCGGATAGGCGAAAAAAAGAAACGCCCTCGTCACCAGTGCCACATTGAATATATTATAGCCTGTGCCGCCAAACACCTCCTTGGCAAATATCACGGCAAAGGCAGTGGCGACCGCTATCATCCAGCACGGTGTGTTGACCGGGCAGATGAGCGGTATCAGTATGCCTGTGACAAGGAAACCTTCCTGAATCTCCTCATGCTTGATCTGAGCCGACACGAACTCTATGCCCAGACCTACGATATAGGCCGTCAACAGCTTGGGCAGCACGGCCAGGAAGCCGTAAAGCATCATGCCCCAGAAAGAATACTCAGACTGTACGGCACCGGCTCCGAGCCAGTTCTGATAGCCTGTATTGTACATGCCAAACAGCAGACACGGCAGCAACGCCACGACCACCGTAATCATGATGCGTTTTGAATCTATGCTATCGTGCATGTGCACTCCCGACGACGAAGTGGTCTTGGGAGTGAATAAAAACGATTCAAACCCCTCATAGACCGAGTGGAGGGCACTCAGCCGTCCACCCTCCTCAAACAGGGGTCTCGCTTTGTCAAAAATACGTCTCAGCGGATTCACAGTATGTGTGATTTTTTCTGATGAATATGTGGATTAATATATTGCTATGTATGCCACGGTCCCTTCATGTCAAGCCTCGCGGCGCATGTAGTCAAGGCCTTCGCGCACTATCTTCTGCAACTCGAGTTTCGACGGGTCGGCCCATTCGGCCACAGCCACGTCTTCGGGTGCTATTTCATATATGCCGAGGGCTTCCATATCCTCTATGTTTTGCGAAAGTATGGCCTTGATCAGCGGCTCCAGCATGATATCCATCGGGAGCATGCGGTCATAGACGCCTGACATTATCATGGCTCGCCGGCCGCCGTGGAGCAGAGCGTCGCCGCTCAGTTTCCGTTTAGGCAGGTAAGCCGACAGGAACGTGCGTGATGCACTCATCTTGTTGGGCGACAATGAAGCCCAGCCGAGCATCTCGTCCTTGTCATCACCCTCAGCGATGACAGTCACCTGTCTGTAGGGGAAATGCAGGAATCCGTCCATGTCGGAGCGAACACCGGTCAGCACATTGCCGGCGATGACACGGTGGTTCTTGCCGTCATCGGCCACATGGCCTGAAAGCACACTCCGCATATCGGCTCCGACAAGCGTCCTGACCACTCCGCGGTTGACAGCTTCCGGGCCGGTTATAGCCACGCACGCATGCGAGGCGGTGACGCCTGTGCGCACCCATGCGCCTATACGGTCAAGTGTGACAAGGTCAAGAGTCCATACCGTCTCGCCTTTGTTGACCGGAGATATATGATTGACCATCACGTCAGGGTTACCGGCCGGATGGGGGCCAGATATGTCGACCCATGTCACCCCCGTAATCTCAGGAAGCTGCTGTCCGGGGCGTTTTGATATGTAAATCTTGCCCTCGGTGAGATGTGACAGATAGTCTGCACCAGCCTTGATGTTCCCTTCATCCACGCCATAAAAGCTAAAATCTACGGCCAGGGGTGCGGAATCGAATCCTGTGACGAAAATGTCCCTTGGAGTCACATCGGGGCGCGGCACGATAGCGTAAGGGAGTTGCCTCATCCATGCCCACAGGCCGCTGCGACACAGGGTACTGACAGCCTCCTGACGCGATGCCGGAGACTTGGGAGCCTGTGACCCGGCGCTTGACGCGATGCCGTCACTCGGAGTGACCACCACACGTATTATCTTGCGGCGAGAGCCTCTGAGCACCTCCTTGACCACGCCGGCAGCCGGCGAAGCGAGCACTATATCGGGGTATTCCTTATCATGTATGAGGGGACTGCCTATGGCTACTTCATCGCCCTCCTTCACATCTAATTTGGGGGTAATGCCTGGGAAATCATCAGGATAGATGGCAACGGCCGAAGGTTTGACATCTGGCAACACTGCGGATGCCTCCCCTTTGAGGGGCAAATCCAGGCCACGCTTCAACTTAAGTTGTATTGTGGAATTTGTTTTCATGGGTAATTACTAAGGCATAATCCGCCAAATGGCTGATTAACCCCACAAATTTAAAAATTAATATACAAATCTTCTCATCTTTTTACAAAAAACATCCCCATATGGTTCACAATGTCCGTTCCTGAAAATGGTTGACTCGGTTTTGTATGTTTACTGATATTGGTTT
>ERZ1027217.703-NODE-703-length-11158-cov-3.481221_pt1 | contig 11158 bp, 9 predicted proteins | sample MGYA00519268_ERZ1027217 | MGnify/ENA primary metagenome ERZ1027217 (study PRJEB26926, sample SAMN06164537) | human gut metagenome | biome: ENVO:00009003; feature: ENVO:2100002; material: ENVO:00002003 | host: Homo sapiens | place: USA | collected 2012 ...
CGGCGAAACCCTGCTCCGCAGCGGCGAGATGCAGGCCGAGTTCCGGAGCAACACCGCCGGCCGGCTGCGGCTGACGGACCAGCAGGGATGGTTCTCCGACACTTCGATCGCGCCGGGCACCGTCGTCATCTCCATTCCAGAGCGTTCGCTCTGGGTCCGGGCCGAACTCCGCGCCGAGGACGGCAGCATGATCGCCCTGACCAACCCCATTTATATCCAGCATCCGCTGACCACGCAGTCCCTGCTTCCCGAATAAAACGATCGTACCGACATAAAAAGGCCCCATCTTCGGATGGGGCCTTTGCTTGATAGGTTTCGGGGAGTTACTCCAACCGGCGCGAGCCGTCGGAGATCACCACCTCATAGACTTTGGGTTCATGGCCGTACTTGGCGTTGAACTTCTCTTTGGCCGTAGCGATGAAGTTGTCGTAAAGCCCGTCTTTCACAAGATTGATCGTGCAGCCACCGAAGCCGCCGCCCATGATACGCGAACCCGTGACGCCGCACGCCTCGGCGACCTCCGCCAAGAAGTCCAGCTCCTCGCACGATACCTCGTAGTCCTTCGACATGCCCCAGTGGGTTTCGTACATGCGTTTGCCGACGGTTTCGTAATCGCCCTTTTCGAGCGCTTCGCAAACGTCGAGCACGCGCTTCTCCTCGCCGATCACATAGCGGGCGCGCTTGTAATCCTCCTCGGAAATCTTATCCTTAATGGCGTCGAGCTGCTCCATCGTAGCTCCGCGCAGGAACTCCTGTCCGAGCATCTTGGCGACGCGCTCGCACGACGCGCGGCGGTCGTTGTAGGGCGACCCCACCAGCTCATGCTTCACGCGCGAATCGAGCAGGACGAGTTTGTAGCCTTTCGGATCGAACGGGAAATAGGCATATTCCAGCGAGCGGCAGTCCAGACGGATCAAGTTGCCCTTCTTGCCGAACACCGAAGCGAATTGGTCCATGATGCCGCAGTTCACGCCGCAGTAGTTGTGTTCGGTGGACTGGCCGATCTTCGCCAGCTCGAATTTGTCGATCCCGCAGCTGTAGAGATCGTTCAGCGCAAAAGCGTAAGTCGATTCGAGCGCCGCCGACGAAGACATGCCGGCGCCCAGCGGAACGTCGCCCGCGAATACCGTGTCGAAGCCGCCGATCTTGCCGCCGCGCTTCTGAATCTCGCGGCAGACGCCGAAGATGTAGCAGGCCCAGCTCTGGGCGGGTTTGTCCGCCTCGTTCAGTCCGAACTCTGCACTTTCGCCGAGGTCCAGCGCATAGGCGCGCACCTTGTCCGTGCCGTTGATCTTGATGGCCGCGACGATACCCTTATCGACGGCGCCGGGGAAAACGAAGCCCCCGTTGTAATCCGTGTGCTCGCCGATCAGGTTGATACGACCCGGCGAAGCGAAGAGGATAGCTCCGGAGCCGTAAAGCTCTCCGAACTTCTTACTGACTTTTTCTTTCATTGGTTATTGAAGTTTTTAAGTTAATAAATCGTCTCTGCATCATACGAAGATAGAAAAAAATCCTGAATTTCCAGCATTTTCCGGCCGAAAAATCCATCTATTCGTCATTTTAAGTTTCGTTTCAAAATGCACCGAAAGAGACCAAAGCGGCCGATCATTACGAAAAATTACGCTTTGCAGGGCTTTCAGCTTGTTATTCCGGAAATGTTTTCTAACTTTGTGAAAGTTTCGTTTTATAAGCACTCAACCAACATTTCAAACGATATGACGAAAAAACTCATCCTCGCAGCCGCCATGCTCCTCACGGGAAGCGCCGCGGTCGCCGCTCAGCCCAAAGTAATTTCGCACCGCGGCTATTGGACCGCCCCCAATTCGGCCCAGAACTCACTGGCTTCGTTCACGAAAGCCGATTCGGTCGGCGTTTTCGGCTCGGAAATCGACGTATGGCTCACGGCCGACGACAAGCTGATCGTCAACCACGACCGCGTCTACAAGGGCACCGACATCAACATGGAGAAATCGACGCTCAAGGAGATCACCTCGATCGTGCTACCCAACGGCGAAAACATTCCGACGCTCGACGCCTACCTGCGTTTGGTAGCCGCCAAGCCCGATACGCGCCTGATCCTCGAAATGAAGTCGCTTTCGGACCTCAAGCGCGAGGATCTCGCAGCCGAAAAGATCGTCAAGGCCCTGCGCAAATACAACCTGCTCGACCGCACGGACATCATCGCCTTCTCGATCAACGCCTGCCTTGCGTTCAAGAAACTGATGCCCGACGGCCGCATCTTCTACCTCAACGGCGATCTGGCTCCCCGCAGCATCAAAAAACTCGGCCTGACCGGTATCGACTACTCGATGAGCGTGCTCCGCAAAAATCCCAAGTGGGTGGAGCAGGCCCACAAAGAGGGCCTCGAAGTCAATGTCTGGACCGTGGACACGGAGGAGGACATGCGCTACTTCATCGACCTCGGCGTGGACTACATCACCACCGACTATCCCGAACGCCTGCAGGCACTGCTGAAATAACAATTACAATATATAATAAAAGCGGCCGTGAAATCACGGCCGCTTTTATTATACAGCTCTCCGGTCGGACGGCAGCGCACCCGCCAAAACCGCGTCACGCATCGACCACGATCACCTCGATTCCGCGCTCGCGGAGCCGTTCGAGGTAAAGGGGCTGAATACCGCTGTCGGTGATGATGCGGTCTACAGCCTCCAGATCGCAGATCTTGCTGAAGCCGCGACGGCCGAACTTCGAACTGTCGGCCAGCACGATCACTTTCTGGGCGGCGTTCATCATCGCTCCGTTCAGCGTCGCTTCGAGCATGTTGGTCGTCGTAAGGCCGAATTCCAGATCGATGCCGTCCACGCCCACGAACAGCTTGCTGCAATTGAAGTGGCGGAGCATCTGCTCGGCGAAAGGCCCTACGACCGACACCGAACTGCTGCGGGTGATGCCGCCGAGCTGAATCACGTCGATGTTGGCGTCCTGCGAAAGGATCGAAGTGACGGGCACCGCCGCCGTAATGACGGTCAGGTGACCTACGGGCTTTATTTCGCGCGCCAGAAACGCCATGGTGGTTCCCGACGCGATGATGATCGAATCGTCCTGCGCGATCAGGCTGGCGGCCTTGGCGCCGATGGCCCGTTTCTCCGCGACGTTCTTTTTTTCCTTCTCATTGACATGGCGGTCGCTGATATAGGGACTGATCAGAATCGCACTGCCGTGAGTTCGGTACAATTTTTTCTGTTGTTCGAGATAGGAGAGGTCTTTGCGGATGGTGACCTCCGAGACCTTGAACAGTTCGGCCAGTTGGGCCACGGAGATGGAGCCGTTCTGCTGAAGCAGCGCAAGAATCCGGTTATGACGTTCCGGAAGGCTCAAAATAGTCTCTTCGCCGGATTTGTTCATGTGAGTAAAGTTTAATCGTTTCGTAATGCAAGATAAGAAAAATAATTCGAAATCCGCCGGAACGGGCAGAAGAAATAACCATTCTTGCGCAAAGGAAGCATATCGAAACGGAATATTATGAAATAAAACATATTTTATTTTGAAATACAAAAAATCATATGTAATTTTGTTGCGAAACGAAATTCACTAACTATGGAAAGACTTGCACAAATCAAAAAACTATCCGAAAAAGACAAAGTTTGGGATATCGTCGTGGTCGGCGGAGGCGCAACGGGTCTCGGCGTCGCCGTCGATGCCGCGACGCGCGGCATGAGCGTGGCGCTGCTCGAAAAAACCGACTTTGCGAAATGCACTTCGAGCCGCAGTACCAAGCTCGTACACGGCGGCGTCCGCTACCTGCAGAAGGGCGACGTCATGCTGGTGCTCGAAGCGCTGCGCGAACGCGGCCGCATGAAGGCGAACGCCCCCCATCTGGTGAAAGACCAAGCCTTCGTGATCTCGAACTACAGGTATTGGGATAATTTTCTTTATTTCTGCGGTCTGACCTTCTACGATATGCTTTCGTTCGGTTTCGGCTACGGACGTTCGAAATACATTTCGGCGAAAAAGGTAATGAAATACATCCCGACTTCGGTCGAGAAGGGACTGAAAGGCGGCGTGGTGTACCACGACGGACAGTTCGACGACTCGCGTATGGCCGTGAACCTCGCGCAGACCTGCGTCGAAAACGGCGGCACGGTCGTCAATCAGGCTACCGTCACGGGCATCGTGCATGACGCGGCGGGCCGCGCCGCAGGCGTGAAGTTCGTGGACAACCTCACCGGCGAGGAGCACACGCTCAAAGCGCGCAGCGTCGTAAACGCCGCCGGCTGCTTCGTGGACGACATCATGCACATGGACAGCCCGACACACCGCAGAATGGTGACGCCGAGTCAGGGCGTGCATATCGTACTCGACATGAAGTTCCTGCAGAGCGACTACGCAATCATGGTTCCCAAGACCTCGGACGGCCGCGTGCTGTTCGCCGTGCCTTGGCACGACAAAGTCGTCGTCGGCACCACGGACATCGTGCGTCCCAAGGCAGAGGAAGACCCGCGCCCGCTCAAGGAGGAGATCGACTTCATCCTCGGCACGGCGGGACTCTACATGAACCCGGCTCCGACCTACAAGGATATTCTTTCGGTCTTCGCGGGCCAGCGTCCGCTGGCGGCGCCCAAGAAGGAGGGCAAGAACACGAAGGAGATTTCGCGCAGCCACAAGATCATCGTATCGGACAACGGTCTGGTTACGATCACGGGCGGCAAGTGGACCTCGTACCGTCTGATGGCCGAGGACACGGTGGACAAGGCGATCGAAGTCGCGAAACTTCCGGCCCGCAAGTGCGTCACCAAGAAACTGCACATCCACGGTTACCGCAAGAATCCCGATCTGACGGACCACATGTACGTATACGGCAGCGACGAGCCGAAGATTCTGGAGCTTATCAAGCAGCAGCCCGAATTGGGCGAAAAACTCTCGCCGAAGTACGGCTACACCTACGCCGAAGTACTCTGGGCCGTGCGCGAAGAGATGGCCATGACGGTCGAAGACGTGCTTTCGCGCCGCGTACGCCTGCTCTTCGTCGACGCCCGCGAAGCAATGGCCGCGGCCCCGAAAGTGGCGCAGCTCATGGCCAAGGAACTCGGACGCGATCAGGCATGGATCGACGGGCAGGTAAAAGATTTCACGGAATTGGCGAAAACTTATATCTTTGCAGGAGAAGCCGAGGCTTAGACCGAACAAAGTTCCGAACGAACGAAACAACTTTTATAGGGCACAAATCCGAAGAATCCCGAATTTCTCCTCTCCGTGAGGAGGGATTCGGGAGGATTTGGAAAATGACCGGGCGTAGCCGAACGCCCCGACGCAGGTCCGACGCAGGGACGCACGTCGCCATGAATGAACCAATACCAACTTCAACTCAATCGGGTTCCTGCGTCGAGCCCCACGTCAATTATGTGGAAAATTCTTCACCCCCCGGCCTATAAACCGGAAATGGAGGCCGACAAGGTCGATGCGAAATACAAACGCATGCGTCTACAGGTGTTTCTCGGCATCTTCATCGGGTACGCCGGATTCTACATCGTCCGGAAAAATTTCTCGATGGCGATCCCGGAGCTCGCCCTGCTCGGCTTCGACCAGAGCGAACTGAGCATCGTGCTGGCGATGAACGCCGTGGCCTACGCCCTGTCCAAATTCCTGATGGGAAGTGTCTCCGACCGCAGCAACGCGCGCGTATTTCTGCCGCTGGGACTGGTGCTGGCCGCCCTGTCGATGATGTTCATGATCGTTCCGGTTACGCTGCTCGGCCCGGAACACAAGCGGCTGGCCATCTTCATCATGGCGGTCCTGAACTTCCTCGTGGGCTGGTTCAACGGAATGGGCTGGCCTCCGTGCGGCCGCGTCATGACCCACTGGTTCTCGATCAAGGAGCGCGGCACGAAGATGTCGATCTGGAACTGCGCCCACAACGTGGGCGGGGCTTTGGTCGGCCCGATGGCCGTCTACGGCGCCATCTGGTTCGGCTCATGGTTCTGCGGCAGCCACACGGAACTCTATTTCCTGATAGGAACCTATCTTTTCCCGGCGGTCGTCGCGATCTTCATCGCCATCCTCGCCTACGTGCTCATCCGCGACACGCCGCAGTCGTGCAGCCTTCCCTCGGTGGAGAAATGGCGCAACGACTACCCGAAAAATTACAGCGCCAAGCAGGAGGAAGTGCTCACGACCCGCGAAATCTTCTTCAAATACGTCCTGAACAACAAACTGCTGTGGTTCATCGCCATCGCCAACGCTTTCGTCTACATGGTACGCTACGGATGTCTCGACTGGGCCCCGACCTACCTCCGCGACGCGCAGGGTTACGACATCAAGCAGGCCGGCTGGGCCTACTTCGCCTACGAGTTCGCCGCCATTCCCGGCACGCTGATCTGCGGCTGGCTGAGCGACAAGGTGTTCCACGGACGGCGCGCCGTTCCCACGATCCTCTTCATGGCGATCGTCGCGGTATTCATCTTCCTCTACTGGCAGTTCTCGTCGAACTATTTCATCGTTACCATGTCGCTGATCGCCATCGGATTTTTCATCTACGGTCCGGTAATGCTCATCGGCGTGCAGGCGCTCGACCTCGCTCCGAAAAACGCGGCGGGAACGGCCGCCGGACTGACCGGATTCTTCGGTTACTTCCTCGGCACGGCCATTCTGGCCAATATCGTGATCGGCTCCGTGGCCGAAGCCGCAGGCTGGGACTGGACGTTTATCCTGCTCATCGCGGCCTGCTTCCTCTCGATCGTATTCATGGCATTCACCTACAAGGGTGAAAAGGAGATACTCGGACAGAAATAGGACTGCCAAGGCTCAACGGATTGCGAAAGCCCTTAACTCACGGTTAAGGGCTTTTTCATTGCCCCCGACCATGCGGTCCACGAGCGCATGGAAACGCGGCGAATGGTTGTGGTGGACGGTATGGCAGAGTTCGTGGACGATCACGTAATCGCGCAGGTGTTCGGGCAGGGTCATCAGAAAAAGGCTCAGCGAAATGGTATTACGCCCCGAACAACTCCCCCACTTGGTACGCGAAGCCCGAATCGTGAGCTTGGCGTATTTCAGCCCCGTCAGCTGCGACAGCCGCTCGATACGCGCCGGAAGATCGGCTTTGGCGGCCCGGCGCAGCTCTTCGATGCGGGCTTTGGCCTCGGCGGGTGGAAGCGGGGGTTCCGCAGGCATCCGGGCCGCCATACGCACGCGGGCCTGCTCGACCCAGTCGGCCTTCAGGTCGAGGAACTGCATGGCCCTGCGGACCGAAACGCCGTACGGAAAAGAGACCCGCACGGCCCCCGTACCGCGCACGCTGATCGAGATGCGGCGTGCGCGCCGCGTCCGGGAAAGAGTCACCTCGCCCAGCCGGGGATGCGTCACGGTCGAAATCATCGCATCAGCACTGCGTTGATCGACATGCCCTGTATCACAACGGCCGAATCCGTACGTTCCAACCTGATATTCTCGAACAGAATCCGGCAACGGTCGTCGCGGTAGTCCAGCAGCCGCAGCAGCTGATCGGACGTCGGCTCGCACCCTTCGGAGGGTTCGAATCCGCTCTCTTTCAGCTGGCGTTCGAGCAGTTCCCGGCAGGGAATCCGGTGCACGGCACGCTCCTCGCCCAGAAACAGCCGGAGCGTATCGCCACCGAAATGATAGCTGCTGTCACTCCAGCCCCAGAGATTCATATAGTAATGCGGATATTCGGCATTTACCTCGAACCGGGCATTGACGGGCGCTTCCAGCTCGATGATATTATTGACGCAATATGAATTGCAGTAATCGTAACCCCACCTCACGTAGCTGCGCATCCGCTCCGGGAATATCGCGGCAAACTCGTCAAGTTCGGTCCCGAACCGGGCAAAGACCGCAGTATCGCGCCTCTCGACGAACTTCAGCGATTCATAAAGTCCGTGATACGCCTCCCGATATACGCTGTCAGCCGGCGGCACGGGGGTCAGGATCAAACGCCCGTCGTCGCCGAGCCGTCCGAGGGATTCGGCGATGCGGACGGCGCGGCCGACCTGCGAGCGCACGGCCAGCCGTTCGGGTTCGAGCGACGGCACGTAAGCGAACGCCGCGAAGACCGCGAAAGCCGTCAGGCAGACATACATATAGCGTCCCGCGCGCCGGAAGAGGAACAGCACCACGCAAAGAGTCATCAGACCGCCGCAGACAAGCAGGTAGATACGCGGCGAGGTAAGCCCGTATTCGCTCGTACGGCGAATCGCACCGACCCAGAACAGAAGCTGCGTCGGCAGCGAGATCAGGCTGAACCGGTCGAAAAACCAGTCGTAAAGCCGCTTCCGCATCAGGAACTGCAGCGCCTTCACGGCCAGCGCGAAAAGCGTGAATCCGAACACGAGATAGGCGACGCCCCCTTCGGGCAGCGACCACGTAACGAGGATTTTGGCCATGTAGAGGTAGAGAATGGCCGTATAGATCAGCAGCGCCGGAGCGACGATGTAGTTGAGCAGGATTTCGAGAATGCGGTTGCTCTCGTACCCGGCTTCCCGCCAGCGGTCCGCCATCATCAGGAAGAGTACCGGCACGGCGAAGGTCTCGAAAACGATCAGCGCATAGGTCCACACATGGTCGATCCACGCCCCCTCCAGCCCGAAGATATAGGTCGTGGAGAAGAGAATCGCCCCGAACAGTCCGAGGGCGACATTGGCGAAAAACACCGCCAGCACGCCCGACCGCAGCCACAAAAGCGCGTCGCAGACGAAACGTTCGTTGTGCACGGCGCGGCGGCACATCAGCAGCGCCAGCGGGACCAGTATGCCGAAGGTCAGGAAAGCCGGCTCCGAGACTATCCACGCTTCGAGTCCTCCCCAGAGCGACAGCGGGACGATCGGCGTCCAGCTTACCCAGTAGACGCGCCGCCACGGGCCGCGGCCCGCAAGGTTATTGACGACCAGCGCAACGGCGAAAAACAACGCCGCGAGGGCCAGTTTCGGAAGGGAATGGTCCCAATCCAACTCATAGGTGAGCAGGCATCCGGCGCAGGCGTATACAGTAAGCGCACTCTCGACGGGATGCAGGCGCAGCATCTGCAGAAACCCCTCGCGGAGCCAGCGCAGGTAACGTTCCAGTTTCGCTTTCATGGTCTTCGGTCAATTATACGGTTCGATGAATTATTCGGCGATTCGCTGGCGCACCGCTTCGAACAGCATCACGGCGGCCGCCGCCGAGACGTTCAGCGACTCGATATGTCCGATCAGCGGAATCGCCAGCTGCTCGTCGCAGAGTTTCAGCACCTCTTTCGAGATGCCCGTATCCTCGGCGCCCATCACCAAAGCCGTCGGCTTGCGGAAATCGGCATCGTAAAGCAGTTTGCGGCTCTTCTCGGTCGCAGCGACGATCTGGAATCCCTCGGTTTGCAGCAGTTTGACCGTATTGCGGATCGAACCCACGCGGCAAACCGGAATCGCCGTCAGCGCCCCCGCCGACGAGCGGATCGCCTCGGCGTTCACCGGCGCCGAATTCTTCAGCGGCGTAATCAGCCCGTGCGCCCCGGCGCACTCGGCCGAGCGGGCGATGGCTCCGAAGTTGCGGACGTCGGTCACCCCGTCGAAAATCACCACCAGCGGCGTTTCGTCTTCGGGCACGCGCTCCAGAATATCGGCCAGCCCGACATATTCGATGGCCGAGATCTGCGCCACGACACCCTGATGGTTGCCGCGCGTCAGGCGGTTGAGTTTCTCGACCGGCACCTCCTGCACACGCACCTTATGCCGGAAGCAGAGGTCTCTCAGCTCCGACATCAACTGCCCCTCGGCGCCCTTGCGGATGTAGAGCTTTTCGATCTGTTTTCCGGCCTCGATCGCTTCGGCCACGGGACGTATCCCGAAAATGATATTGTCCATATCCGTATGATTTACTGTTTTTCAATCGCTTATCCCGAATACCGGAAACGCGGCCGAGCAGGCTATCCCTGCTCTTCGACTATTTCAAGTTCGTACGACGCCTTCTCCCACTCGTGCATCTGGTGGTCGTAGCGGGCTTTCAGGTCGTTGTAAGCCTTGTAATCGGCTTCGTTGTATTCGGTCGCGGCGGCGAATTTCGCATCGTACGCCGCGATCTGCTTCTCGATTTCGGCCAGCTCCGCTTCGACCGTCTCGACCGCCCGGCGCAGTTTGCGGAGCTGCTTCTCCTGCTCCTTGCGCTGCTCGTAAGTCAGTTTCCCCGACGCCGCGGCGTCCCTGTTCGCAGCGGGCTGCGCGGCGGATTTCGCCGCCGGATTCGCCGCCGGATTCGCCGCCGGTTTTGCCGGAGCGTCGCGGCGTTCGATCTCCTGCAGGGATTCCAGCTTGCGCTTTTCAAGGAAGTAATAGATGCCGCCGAGATACTCCTTCACCCCGCCGTCGCGGAACTCGTAGACCTTCTGCACCATGCCGTCCAGAAATTCACGGTCGTGCGAAACGACCACGACCGTGCCGTCGTACTTCATGATGGCGTTCTTCAGGATGTCCTTCGAACGCATGTCCATATGGTTCGTCGGCTCGTCGAGAATCAGCAGGTTGCGCGGTTCGAGCATCATGCGGGCCATCGCCAGACGCGCCCGCTCGCCGCCCGACAGGACCTTAACCTTCTTGTCGATGTCTTCGCCGCGGAACAGGAACGCTCCCAGAATATCGCGCAGGCGGGTGCGGATATCCCCCACCGCCACCCGGTCGAGCGTATCGTACACCGTGAATTCGCCGTCCATCAGGTCGTCCTGATTCTGCGCATAGTAACCGATATTGACGTTGGCGCCGAGCCGCACCGAACCCTCGGTCGGCGTCAGCTGGCCGATCAGCATGCGCGCCAGCGTGGTCTTGCCCTCGCCGTTGCGCCCTACCAGCGCGATCTTGTCGCCCTTTTCGATGATGAAATTCGCACCGCTGAAGACATGCTTCGTCCCGAACGACATGCCGGCCTCGTTGATCTCGGCCACGATCTGTCCCGAACGGGGCGCAGGCGGGAATTTGATGTTGAGCGTCGAAAGATCCTCCTCCTCGATTTCGAGCCGCTCCAGCCGCTCCAGCTGCTTGATGCGCGACTGCACCTGATTCGACTTGGTGGGTTTATAGCGGAACTTCTCGATGAACTCTTCGGTCTTTTCGATCATCCGCTGCTGATTCTCGTAAGCGGCCATCTGCTGCGCTCGGCGCTCGGCGCGCAGCACGACGTCTGTCTCTTATACACATCTGACGCTGCCGACGAT
>ERZ1027217.712-NODE-712-length-11026-cov-5.254945_pt1 | contig 11026 bp, 9 predicted proteins | sample MGYA00519268_ERZ1027217 | MGnify/ENA primary metagenome ERZ1027217 (study PRJEB26926, sample SAMN06164537) | human gut metagenome | biome: ENVO:00009003; feature: ENVO:2100002; material: ENVO:00002003 | host: Homo sapiens | place: USA | collected 2012 ...
GGCGAGCGTACTCGGCAGCGCCCAGAGCGCCCATCAGCTGCGGGTCGGTCTTCAGCTCAACAACCTTGAACTTCAGCACGTGCTCGATCGCCTGCTTCAGGCCGGCGTTCTTCGCGCAGCCGCCCGTCAGCGTGATGCTGTCGGTCGCGCCAGCCTTCTTCGCCATGACGAAGCAGCGCTTTGCAACTGCCATCTCGATGCCGGCTGCGATCTCGTCGGTCGGCTTGCCTTCGCCAACGAGGGTGATGACTTCGGACTCTGCGAAAACGGTGCACTGCGCCGTGATCGGAATCACGTTCTTCGCCGTCAGGGACAGGTTGGAGAACTCAGGCAGGCTCATCTCGAAGGAGCGCGCCATCGCTTCGAAGAAGCGGCCCGTACCAGCAGAGCACTTGTCGTTCATTGCGAAGGACTTCACCGTGCCGTCGGTGTCGATGCTGATGCCCTTAACGTCCTGGCCGCCGATGTCGATGATCGCGCGGACTTCCGGATTCGTCACGTGCACGCCCATAGCGTGGCAGGAGATCTCGGAGATGTTCTCATCAGCGAACGGAACCTTGTTACGGCCGTAGCCGGTGCCGATCAGGTACTCCAGCTCCTTGGAGTCCTTCAGGCCAACCTTGCCGCAGACTTCTTCCATCGCCGCGATCGCGGACTGCTCCGCATTGATCTTGCTGCGAATGGTAGTGTCAGCCAGCATCTTGCCGGTCTCGTCTACGATAACTGCCTTCGTGTAGGTGGAACCTACGTCGCATCCGCCAAAATATTTCATTTTATGTTTCCTCCCAATAATTAAACGTTATATTCGTATTTCGGAGTATTGATATCGTACGGAGTCTTGGTCATATCGTTGCGATCCATGTTGTCATAGTGCTTTTTGAGGAAAGGCTCGACAACGTAGAACAGCAGCTTGCCGTCGAGGTCAAAGAAGAAAACCGCAAACAGAGCAGCATTCACGCCAAAGGCAGCGATAAGGGCTTTGAGAATTTTAGCTTTCATGATGGTTCCTCCTTTATTACCAGATCATAGAGTCGTCGAACTCAACGAGCGTCGGATCCAGCGGCTCTTCGTGCATGACGGTGGTCATGTAGTCGTTGATGATGGAGCGGATCTCCGCCCGGGAGACATTGCGCTTGTCGGGCAGGGCGTGGGGCAGCCAGATGGCGTGGACGTCACGGGCCCGGAACTCGTCCTCGAACATACCGTGAACGCCCTGCATGCCCTTGCACAGCAGCTGGTCATACATGACCACCATGTCGCAGTGGAACTTTTCCATGTTCTCCCACAGCTCGAAGATGTGGTGCATACCGCCAACGGCCATCCGGCGCATGGGGGCCCACTCGTGATACTGGGCCATGTCGGCCAGGGTGTGGCTGTAGCTGTCGGTGCGGATGGTCATGTTGAACATCAGGGAGTCCATGTTGATGATGGTGTTCAGGCCCCAGCAGTTATAGGCCCAGGTGCACCAGTTGGAGTAATACAGAGGGGCGCAGGACCAGGCGATGACACGATGGCGGGTCAGGGGGAAGCTGTTGATGCGCTGCTCCACGCACTTCTCCATGATCTTGCGGACCTTCTTGTCCATCTCGTGCCAGCCGGGCAGGTCGCCGTACTGGCTCTGGTAGATGCGGTACAGGGCCTGGGACACGCCGTTGATGGGATAGTAATTGGTGTTGGCGGCCACGTCCCACTTCTCCCACTCGAAGCGCTGCAGCTCGTTCTGGCTCTCCAGCCGCTTCACCAGCTGGTTCCAGTCGAAGGCCGCGCCGGTCTGCTCCCCGATGAACTTCCAGGCCTCCTCGATCTCCCGCTGGCAGTGTTCCTGGACCAGGGGATCGTCAAACTGCATGGGCTGGGGCATGGCGAACAGCGGCTTGTCCATCAGCCAGTCCTGGAGAATGGAGGTGGCCACGGAGCCGTCGCAGGCCTCGTTGGAGGTGATGACGGCCTTGTAGTAATCGGGCACATCGTCCAGCACAAACAGGCCCGCCTCGGCCTGGCACATGGGGCAGGGGTCGCCGGGCAGGCCCAGGGACTGCACCGCGTCGATGTAGTTGAGGACGGTGTGGTTGTTGACATGGCAGGTGACAAAATAGGGGACCATCTGCAGGGGAACGTTCTCCACCTCCTTGCTGAAGGGGTAGAAGACGCCGCCCCACACGGTTTCGTCGTGGGCCATGGTCTTGTCGTGCTTGGCCCGGACCTTGTCGGACTTGTTCAGGTTCAGGTCGTTGCGGAACATCTGCATGAACTGGAAGATGGTGGCGTTGACCATGCCCCGATAGTGCCACGGGCAGGCCCGCAGCGCCTCGCCCCGGAGACCCTCCATGCCGCGGTCGAACCAGTGCAGCACCGGCAGATAGGTCTGGCCCATCCAGCGATAGCGCCAGCAGCCCTTGGCGAAGGTGACGATGCCGCCGTAGCGCATGACATCGTAGACCATCATGCCGTAGTTATACAGCCACACCTTGTTGAAGTAGTAGAAGGTGTCCTTGATGCCGCGCCACTCCCGGTGCTTATACAGGCCGGTCTTGTCCATGTACAGGTCGCCCAGGCGGCGCTCGCCGGCGGGCTTGCCGTATACGAAGTCCCGGGCCAGCTTCTTATAGTCCAGGCTCTTGGCCTTGGCCACGGTCTTTTTCAGATCGAACTTTTTCATTTTCTTGCGCCCTCCTGAATCTTCTTGATCTCAACGCTTTCGATGAACGCCTGGAAGCGGGTGCGCAGCTGGCCGGAGGCGGCGTTGACGTATTCCTTCTCGATGGAGCATACGGGGATGCCGAAGTCGCGGTTGAGGACGATGGTGTCGATGGTGCGCTCATAGCTCCAGTATTCGCAGAACTTGTTGCTGGCCACGATGATGCCGTCGGCCTTGTACTCCTTCACCAGGTCCGCCAGATACTTCTTGCGGCCGCGCATCTCGTCCTGGCCCATGAACCGGGGACACATGCTGAAGTTGAGATAGTGCCGGGCGATGGCGTCCAGCGGGGCCTGACCGGGCTGGACCACGATCTCCTCCCGGCCGGGCAGGCTGCCGTAGCAGTAGCGGTCCGCCACCACCAGGGCGCCGCAGCTTTCGATGAGCTTGGTGAAGTTGGGGTCGTCGTTCTCGGCGCCGGAGAGCACCAGCTTGCAGCGATAGGCGGGCTTGGCGTCGGGCTGGCGGGTCTTCAGCTCCTCCGCGGTCTCCCGCAGATAGGGCAGGATCAGGTCCTTGGGACAGGTGAGGCTGGCCAGCTGGATCACGTGGAACTCATACCCCGTGATGGTGGGCACGTCCAGCTTGCGGTAGCTGCCGATCTCGGTGATCAGGCGGCAGACCTCGTTGTGCTGCTCGATGGCCTTCAGCAGGGCCTCGTCGGAGGTGTCGATGCCGAAGTTCTGGGCCAGGGGATCCAGCACATGGGCCTGCAGCTGCTGGCGATAGTGCAGATAGCTGTTCTCGGTTTTCTTGAAGGGTACGTCGGTGAATTCGCAGAAGAAGTCGGGGTTCTGGATGATGTCCATGTCCTTCACGGAGTCCAGGTGCTTCTGCATCAGGTGCTCCTGGAACCGGCAGGTGACGGTGCACGTCTCGGTGGCCATCTGGGCATCCAGGAAGTTGAACCCGCCCTCCAACGCGCGCTCCATCAGGCTGCGGCCGAAGTGACAGGTCCGGGCGGACATGTAGTAGGTGGCCATGTCCGGCGAGCCGCTGCGGGGGGCCCGCAGGCGCACAGAGAAGCAGCCCGCGAGATCCAGCAGAACCTCCGGCATGAAGTTGCAGGTGTAGCCCAAAGCCCGGCGGCCCTCGGCCTTGGCCTGCTTGACCAGATCATTGTTGGCCTCCTGCAGCAGATCCTCCATAAAGATCAGGTGTTTCAGGTCCCTCATATTATCTCTTTCCTCCTAACGTCGTTTGTTCCATCCTGCATGGCACGACAAATTACTACTAAATTATACAGAATTGCGAAAAAAATGTCAATGATTTTATACATTTTATACATTATTGGCCAATGTGTTCATAATATGACAGAAACAGGACTTTGGTCGGGAAAAGTGGCCCCATCCGGGTTTGACTTTAGCCCCTTGCCGTGCTAAAATGGGCAAAAAAGCAGGGAGGAGCATCACTATGTGCGAGCATCATCACGACCATGACCACAATCACCCCCATGACCACGGCCACACCGGCCTGGAGGAGCGGGTGGCTATGCTGACCTATATGCTGGGCCACAACCAGCACCACGCCCAGGAGCTGCACGAGCTGGCCCACGACCTGGGCGACAGCGAGGCGGCCCAGCTGATCCACGACGCCGTGGTGGACTTTGAGGTGGGCAACAAGAAGCTGGCGGAGGCGCTGGTGGTGCTGAAGGGGGAATGAGCCATGTGTCTTTCCACGGTTTATCGTATGCATGACGGCGAAAAACAGTTGGTGTGCAAAAATGTGGCCGCCGTCCGGCAGCAGGAGGGCGCCCTGGTGTTCACGGACATCATGGGCGTTCAGACCCGGGTGGAGGCCGTGCTGGACCGCATGGACCTGATGGAGAATTTCATCTTCATCAAGGACGCCAAGGCCTGACGCAGGATTATACACGCAAAAAGCCCCCGGATACCGGACAGCTTCCACTGCCCGGTATCCGGGGGCTTGCTGTGTCAGTCGGCGTAAATCTCGCCGGACAGGCTCAGTACGGCCCGGCCGCCTACCCGGATCAGGGCGTCGCCCTTTTCCACCGTCAGACGGCTGCGTATTTCCGAGGGACGGCGCATATGCTCTCCCTGAATGAACACGTTTTCCCGGTCCGGCTGCACCAGACCGTAGCGGTACAGGTAATAGGTCAGGGCCCCGTTGGAGGTGCCGGTGGCGCACTCCTCCGGAATGTCGTACAGAGGGGCGAAGTTGCTGCACCAGGCGGTGCAGGTCTTGTCCCCCAGGCAGAACATATGCACGCCGGTGACCTTCTGCCGCCGGGACAGCTCCGCCACCAGCGTCTCGTTCTGACGGGCCCGCAGCAGGGTCTCCCGGTCCCGCACCGGCATCATGATATCCGCCAGGCCCGTGGACACGATCTGGGGCGTCAGGTCCCGGGGCCGGTCCGCGCCGGTGAGGCCGAAGGCCCGGTACAGCGGCTCCCACTCCACCCGGGTCAGCTCTCCCAGCCAACGGGGCGGGGCCATGTCCATCCACACCACGTCGCCATCCACGGAAATCTGCAGGTCGCCTGCCTTGGTGTGGGCCACATGTCGGCCGTCGGCCAGCAGGCCCAGCCGCCGCAGCAGGGCAAAGCCGGCAATGGTGGCATGTCCGCACAGCTCCACCTCCCCCGCCGGGGTAAAATAGCGCAGGTCCACGCTGCCATCGGCCCGGGGCCGGACAAAGGCGGTTTCCGAATGCTTCAGCTCGGCGGCGATCAGGCGCATGGTCTCGTCGCTGACGTCCCCCTCCGGCAGGGCCACCCCTGCCTGGTTGCCGCCGAACAGCTTGGCGGCGAATGCATCCATGACGTATATTTTCATGATAAAAACCTCCCCAAACTCTCTTTTTATTCATTATACTAAACTCTACGCCGGTTTTCAAGCGCCCGGGGACTTGACTGGCTGGAAAATTTCGGATATAATGGCAGTAGTATTTGCGGTACGCCGCTGAAAGGAAAGGAAAATCATCCAAAATGCTGAACAAGCGCAGTCTGCTCTCCCAGTTTCTCCACTTCTCCGCCGCTACGGTGGCCTCCCTGATGGTGTTCTCCCTGTACTCCATCGTGGACGGCCTGTTCGTGGCGAAGGGCGTGGGTGAATACGCCATGAGCGCTGTCAACCTGGCCGTCCCCTTCACCAATGTCATGTTCTCCATCGCCGTGCTGTTTGCCGTGGGCACCAGCACCATCATCGCCATCTACCTGGGCCAGGGCAGCCGGGAAAATGCCAACAGCCTGTTTTCCCAGAATCTGGCGGTGCTGGTGGTCATCGGCCTGGTGATCACCGCCCTGGTGCTGATCTTCCTGGAGCCCTTCGCCATGCTGCTGGGTGCCAAGGACGTGACGCTGGAATACACCAAGGACTATCTGCGGGGACTTGCCCCCTTCGCCGTGTGCTTCATCGTTTCGTACAACATGGAGATCCTGGTGAAAACCGACGGACGGCCCACCCTGGCCATCGTCACGGTGATCACCGGGTGCCTGACCAACTGCGTGCTGGACTATGTGGCCATCTTCCTGCTGGACTGGGGCGCATGGGGCGCGGCCTTTGCCACGGGCCTGTCTCAGCTGCTGACGTGTGTGATCTACCTGACCCATTTCCTGGGCAAGCGCACCACCTTCCACCTGGTGCGCTTCCGGCCCGACTGGCATATCTACCGGCGGCTCCTGCCCATCGGCGTGTCCGACGGCGTTACGGAACTGTGCAACGGCGTGATGATCTTCCTGTTCAACCGCACCATCCTGCGCTGCATCGGCCAGGACGGCCTGGTGAGCTACACCATCATCGCCTACATCAACACCCTGATCCTGAACATCATGCTGGGGGTGTCCCAGGGGTCCCAGCCCCTGGTCAGCTATCACTACGGTCAGAAGGACCGGGGCGGCTGCCGCCGCCTGCTGCGCTATGGTCTGGTAACTCTGGTGGGTATGACCATTCTGTGCTTCGGCGCGGTGCAGCTGCTGGCGCCCCAGATCGTCCACGCCTTCTTAGGGGACGAAAACCCGGCGCTGAACCTCTCCTCGGTGGACGCCCTGCGGCGGTACGGCCTGTGCTATCTGATGGTGGGCTTCAACGTGCTGATGGGCGGCTTCCTGACGGCGGTGGAGCGGCCCCGCCCGGCCATCTGCATCTCCGTGGGCCGGGGGCTGGCGCTGCAGGCCGCAGCCCTGCTGCTGCTGGCGGCGGTATGGGGCGGCAGTGTCATCTGGTTCGCGCCGGTGATCTCCGAGGCCCTGTGCCTGGTGATGGCCCTGGTCTTTATGACCCGGTTCTGGCGAAAGACTCCGGACCCGGCCCAGATCAGCTGATACGCATCCCGGATAAATATCCAGCGGGCACCCGGCTTCTGCACCGGATGCCCGCTGTTTTTTTCATTTTTTCAGGTGCTCCCAAATCACCGGCTGCCCGGCGGCCAGGGTTTTGGGCAGGTCCAGCACCCGCTGGTTCCGGCTGCCCCGGAACTGCAGGCTGATGTCCTTCTCTGCCGCCACGAACCGTCCGTCCACCAGCACATCAATGCACGAGAGCAGCCGGTCCGTTACCTCACACCGGGGATGGGACCCCTCCCGCAGCAGCTCGTCCTCCAGCCGGAAGCCGGTGAAGCACCAGATGCTCTTGTCCGGATACCGCCGCCGGATCTCCTGCAGAAGCGGCAGCAGGTCCCGCTGGTTCTCCGGCTCAAAGGGCTCGCCCCCCAGCACCGTCAGCCCGTTGACATAGGGCTTGTCCAGCTCGGCGAAAATCTCCGCCCGGGTGTCGTCGGTGAAGGGCTTTCCATAGTGAAAGTCCCAGGTCTGGGGCTGGAAGCAGTCCGGGCAGTGGTTGGTGCAGCCGGACACAAACAGCGTCACCCGGACCCCGATGCCGTTGGCAATATCACATTTTTTCAGATTGCCATAGTACACGATATTGCTCCTTTTAGGTAATATATACTACTAAACGGCGGAAGGAAACCCCTTACAGGTGCAGCACCCGGTCCTTGATCTCCTGGGTGCGGCCCTGATTCCAGAACTGGGTCCCGATATAGCCGCAGGTGCGGCGGGCCACGTTCATCTTGTCCTGGTCGGTGTTGCCGCACCGGGGGCATTTCCAGATGAGCTTGCCGTCCTCCTCCACGATCTGGATCTCGCCGTCCCAGCCGCAGACCTGGCAATAGTCGCTTTTGGTGTTCAGCTCGGCGTAGATGATGTGGTCATAGATGAACTTCATTACCTCCAGCACGGCGGGGATGTTGTTCTGCATGTCCGGCACCTCCACATAGCTGATGGCGCCGCCGGGGGACAGGTGCTGGAACTGGGCCTCGAACTCCAGCTTGGTGAAGGCGTCGATCTCCTCGGTGACGTTCACATGATAGCTGTTGGTGATATAGCCCTTGTCGGTGATGCCCTTGATGACGCCGAAGCGCTTCTGCAGGCACTTGGCGAACTTATAGGTGGTGGACTCCAGCGGCGTGCCGTACAGGGAGTAGTCGATGTTTTCGGCGGTTTTCCACTCCTTGCACTTGTCATTCATCTTCTGCATGATGGCCAGGGCGAAGGGGGTGGCGGAGGGGTCCGTGTGGCTCTTGCCGGTCATATACTTCACGCACTCGTAAAGGCCCGCATAGCCCAGGGAGATGGTGGAATAGCCGTTATACAGCAGCTTGTCGATGGTCTCGCCCTTCTTCAGCCGGGCCAGCGCGCCGTATTGCCACAGAATGGGGGCCGCGTCCGACGTGGTGCCCAGCAGCCGCTCGTGGCGGCACCGCAGGGCCTTGTGACACAGCTCCAGCCGCTCCTCGAAGATCTGCCAGAACTTCTCGGTGTTTCCGCCGGAGGACAGGGCCACGTCCGGCAGGTTGATGGTGACCACGCCCTGGTTGAACCGTCCGTAGTACTTGTGCTTGCCGGGCTCGTAATTTCCAGCGTTGGCAACGTTGCCGATCCCGGCATCGGTAAAACGGTCCGGGGTCAGGAAGGAGCGGCACCCCATGCAGGTGTACACGTCGCCCTTGAGCTCCTTCATCTTCTTTTCGGAGATATAGTCCGGCACCATGCGGCGGGCGGTGCATTTGGCGGCCAGCTCCGTCAGATACCAGTAGGGAGAGTCCTCATGGATGTTGTCCTCCTCCAGGGTATAGATCAGCTTGGGGAAGGCGGGGGTCACCCACACGCCCTGCTCATTCTTCACGCCCTGATAGCGCTGAAGGAGCATCTCCTCGATGATCATGGCCAGGTCCTTCTTCTCCCGCTCGTTCCGGGCCTCGTTCAGGTACATGAACACCGTGATGAAGGGGGCCTGTCCGTTGGTGGTCAGCAGAGTCACCACCTGATACTGGATGGTCTGCACGCCCCGGCGGATCTCCTCCCGCAGGCGGGCCTCCACCAGCTCGCTGATCTTCTCCTCGCCGGGGTCCACGCCGATGGACGCCATCTCCGCCAGCACGATGCGGCGGATCTTCTGGCGGCTGACCTCCACAAAGGGGGCCAGGTGGGTCAGACTGATGGACTGGCCGCCATACTGGTTGGACGCCACCTGGGCCACGATCTGGGTGGCGATGTTGCAGGCGGTGGCGAAGGAGTGGGGCTTTTCGATCATGGTGCCGGTGATAACGGTGCCGTTTTGCAGCATGTCCTCCAGGTTCACCAGGTCGCAGTTGTGCATGTGCTGGGCGAAATAGTCGGTGTCGTGGAAGTGGATGATGCCCTCCTCATGGGCCTCCACGATCTCCCGGGGCAGCAGCAGGCGGTTGGTGATGTCCCGGGACACCTCGCCGGCCATATAGTCCCGCTGGGTGGAGTTCACCACGGGATTTTTGTTGGAGTTCTCCTGCTTGGCCTCCTCGTTGTTGCACTCGATGAGGGAGAGGATCTTGTCGTCGGTGGTGTTGGCCTTGCGCACCAGGGACCGGGTATAGCGGTAGGTGATGTAGTGCTTGGCCACCTCAAAGGCCCCGTGGGCCATGATGTGGTGCTCCACCATGTCCTGAATTTCCTCCACGGTGGGAGCGCGGTTCATCTTCTGGCACTGCAGCTCCACGGACTCGGCGATGCGCCCGATCTGCACCGGGGTCATGCGGTCGGCCTCGGCCACAGAGTTGTTGGCCTTGGTGACGGCCACCTCAATTTTCTGGATATCGAAGGGGACCTCAGCCCCGTTGCGCTTGATGATCTTCATGTGTATCGCCTGTCCTTTCTCCTGATTTTTTCTCTCTCCATAGCAAAAGCTGCCTCAATGGGCAGCGGTCAATCAGCCCCTTAATCATATACCATATCCTGTGCTGATGCAAGCCCAAAGCCCTAAATATGGGGAAAATGCCTGACGAAAATCCCCTGGATATTTTGTCGATTCTGTACAATAGACACAAGATATAGGAGTACCTGCCGCCCTGTCACCTACAATATATAGTATGACAAGACATTTCACAATTGCAAATGCAACAAAAACCCCCGGGTGCGGAAGATTTTCCGCACCCGGGGGAGAGCGCTTGCCGGTATAGGTTGTTACAGCTTTTCGGCCAGGCGCTCCAGAGCCTCGGTCATGGCCTCCTCGAAGGAGGGATGGGGCCGCATAACGGACAGCAGCTGCCCCACCGTCAGGCCGTTTACCAGGGCGGCGCTGAGCTGGCTGATGATGTCGCTGGCGTGCTGGCACATCAGCTGCGCGCCGATGAGACGGCCGGTATCCCGGTCGGCCACCAGCTTCATGAAGCAGCGGCCCGGGTCCTCGATGACCGTCCGGGCGTTGCCAAACATGGTGCACTTGCCGGACACGGCGTTGATGCCCTGCTCCTTGGCCTCGGCCTCGGTGAGGCCCACCACGGCGATCTCGGGACTGCTGTAGATGCAGCTGGGCACCACGTTCAGGTCCGTGGCGGCCTGGCGGCCGCACATACGATTCACGCAGGCGATGCCCTGGGCGGCGGCCACATGGGCCAGCTGGATCACGGCGGACACGTCGCCGATGGCATAGACCCCGGGGATGCTGGTGCGGAAGTCCTCATCCACCAGCAGGCTGCGGCCCCGGGTCTCGGGAACCAGCTCCGGGGCGAACAGCCCGTCCCAGCAGGGACGGCGTCCGATGGCGCACAGGACCTTTTCGCCGGACACGGCCTTTTCCTTGCCCTTCTGGTCCACATGGACCGTCAGGCCCTCCGGCGTCTGCTCCACCCGCCGGACCATGGCGGAGGTCAGCACCTCTACCCCCTGCTTTTTCAGGATCTGGCCCAGGTTCTGACCCAGCTCCCGGTCCATGGTGGGCAGCAGCCGGTCCATGCCCTCGATGAGGGTGACCCGGCAGCCCAGGTTCGCGTAAAACGTGGCAAATTCCACGCCGATGACGCCGCCGCCCATAATCACCAGGGACTCATACAGGC
>ERZ1027217.740-NODE-740-length-10655-cov-5.616792_pt1 | contig 10655 bp, 7 predicted proteins | sample MGYA00519268_ERZ1027217 | MGnify/ENA primary metagenome ERZ1027217 (study PRJEB26926, sample SAMN06164537) | human gut metagenome | biome: ENVO:00009003; feature: ENVO:2100002; material: ENVO:00002003 | host: Homo sapiens | place: USA | collected 2012 ...
TCGGCAGCGTCAGATGTGTATAAGAGACAGATTCATTCTGATTTATTTATTTTGAAACTGTTCTTGAATGTATTCCTGTATTTCAATTATTTACTTTGTACCAACAATGAGCAGGTACTTTTATTGGTTCATCAAGGGTGATAATAACTTTACGCAAATTATCCGTACAGTGCATGAGTTCCATCATATTCTCTTGAAGATAAAAGTTTCCGAAGATACTGTCACATTGGGCACAACCAAACGAAGGATATGCTTCTCCTATCGTTTTACTATATCTTGGTTTTATTTCGCCCATAATGAATGTTTCAGACGGATGCTCATGTATAAAATTCTTAAGTCCTTTGATAATAGATGGATTGAATGTAATGTCTTCATTCATCATTAAATGCTGCCCACCAATCATTACACCTTCTCGTGAAAAGAGACAATTGACGAAATATACATCATTTTCTCTATGGCACTTCCAACATTCATTTTTATAGAAGCACAATTCAACTTTGTTGATTTCCGCTTGTTTTGCAAATCTTATCTTACCATCAATAAGAGAATGAAGGAACATTGGTAATTCTATTTGATTATTAGAATTATCATTCATGACAGAATTGAGACAAACAAACTCCTTATCTGTTTGGGATATGAGATTAAAACATGGCAGGCTCTGTTCCTGATAAGACGCGTTTGCGGCTGGCAGTAGTAGCCAACATCCGCAAACGCGCTCTTTACGCATAGCTTTGTATGTAGCTTCTACATTGCGAGGACATTTGCACACGTTGAAAGCCACTTTGTATGTATTATGTTCAACAACAACATCTGCATTCCATGTGGAAGACTTTACTTTGGTTATATAGTTTAGACCCATGTCTTTGCAAACGTCAAGTATTGTTGATATGATTATTTCTTTTTCCATAATCGTTATTTCTTTTTCTTTCTCTCTCTCTCTCTCCTTTCTTTTACTCTTTCCCATCCCGGCATCTTTTTAGCCAATACACTTTCTCCTGCAGGAAAGTAAAGCGGAAAGACCTGAGATAAGAAACTTACAATATCACTACGCTTCTTGCTCATGTTGAAAAAAGCAGAACAAACAAAATACATAAGATCTTGCTGACTACATGTATTTGTTTGCTGAATAGTTATTGAGGGAGGGATTATCAAGCCGTGTTCTGCAAATGCGCAAGCACTGGCAAGAATAGCTTTCTGCTCTTCCTCTGTGAACATTTTGATTTTATCTGCTAACCATTCAAGTTCTCTTTGCTGAAGTACTTGTTGCTTTTCATTCTGATGTTCCAATAGAATTGCTACATTTTCTTGTTGCTTTTCGGTCAAGGCATTTTCCAATGCTTGATTCTTTCGTTTAAGGACATTGAATTTCAGCAATGCGGCAATGTACATACAGAAATAACCTACTGCAATATCGAATATTAGTACAAGCAGATAATTGCTGTTTGGATTTTTGGTATTCTCAGACATATACTCACTGATAGGAATAACGGCAAATAGCATGATGATGGCTATTGCATAAAGTACTCTGTATCGCGTTTTATGGTTTATCTGCGGTAAGGAAGCAAACAAAAAGGCGATAATCAAGACGGCAATTATTGCACAAAGTGGAATGAAAGATGTTCCCATAGGTTTATTGCTCGGCTTATGGTTTAACAATTATACGCCAATAACCAGCCTTGTCAGAACCTTCATGGATGAGAATGCCTCTATCTCGAAGGTTCTTTATCTGTTTCTTGACACCATCCAAAGAGATACCCAATTCATTTGCCATTTTTTCACGAGTTATCATCGGGTTAGATATGACCATATCTATAATACGTTGAGCCGTTCTACCAACAGGTTTGTTGGCATTTCGTTTTACAGGGTACTTTTCGAGGGTACTATTTTTGTTTACAGGGTACTTTTCTCCCGAACATTTTTCGTTTACAGGGTACTTTTCGAGGGTACTATTTACCCTGTTGGCCACTTCCTCGACAGGTATTCTGCCGTTCTCACTCCAATTCAGATTATAGAACGTGGTGTAGAAAGAAGTCGCTTCCGTTTGATATTGTGGTTCTTTCCCTTGCAAGAAATTAGGCAGTTTCTCTGTAAGTTCCCGCATTTTCCGTAAGCCGGAACCACGTTTCTCCATATAGTCCAACTGTGTGAACACATCCGCAATGACGGGATTGCGGCGCATGGAAGGCACTTTAAATATGTCACGGTCTTGAATCTGTGTTCCGTCAAGCATAGCACCGGGTGATACCAATTCTACACGGTCATCGTAAATGTCAATATGCACTTCACCGCCCATTACCGTATAATCTCTATGGATAAGATGATTTACCAACCCTTCAAAGATGGCACGGTCGGAATAGTCAGGGAGATTCAGACGATAGTTCGGCATCTTCACCCATCCGCTCATGGTGTAGTTCTTGATGAAGTCCATGCCGTATTTCAATAGCAATACTAGGTTAGCCCGGTGTTCTACGGAACTGATAGCATCATCTTTATAGAGTCCCGTCCAACGGGTGCAGAAAATACGCGATTGAAATACCGTGCAATTATCCACGAACAATAATCCGGCATTGGTCAGTTTACCGTCAGGAGTAACCAGACCGAATGATTCCAGATACTTGTCATTCCATTCCTGATGGGTCTGTTCGCGGAAAGTATTGGCAAGGATAATGAAAGAGTGCTTGCTGGCATCCACTTGGGTAGGCAGTGAATCCCATGTCATGTGCGTACCTTTTAATACTAACGAAAGAAGTTGCTGCGAATTACACTCTACGCTTTCATTGCCAACCCGTACATACGCGGTACGTGTCCCATCCTGATAATAATAATAAGGTGTAAGCGTTCCTGCCTTTACCTTCACTTCGAGCAGCATATGTCCTTCATGCTCTATCGGGATAAGTTGAACTTCCGGCACAGGATCAAGTCTTGCCTTTATCATTTCACTGATAAAATCGGCATCGGCTTGTGGATTTTCCAAACCAACAATCACTCCGTCATCGTTCACTCCATAGAACAAACTGCCACCATCCGTATTGGCAAAAGCCGATACCGATTTAAGCCATGACTTCACTTTCTTACGTTCCAACATTTCCTTGAAATCGTAAGCCGAGCATTCCGCTATCAATGTATTGTTTTGAATTTGCATCGTTTCCTTATAATTGTTAGGGTACAATTCCCCAATATCATGTACAAAGGTAAGGATAAAAGTGGAGATTCTGTTAAAATTGACACAGACTTTTGATTTTTATGCGTTTACACCTCGTTGTTTGCGAATAAAAATCGTAATTTTGCAGTCAAGAGCTGTGGTTGCTTATGGATGCTTATTTTCGGATTTGCGATATAATTGCAACACGTTCACGCAAGTTGCTCATACAGAGATATTGTTGATTTTGAGGAAGTGAAGTAAGTTGCAATAGGTGATTTTATAGAAAAAAGAGGCGTGTAATCCATTAAGTTGCACGCCTCTTGTGTTTTTGAATTTCAAGTCAGTCTTATATACTTATTTTTCAGTTTGAGGATTAATGACAATGCGCCAATAGCCACCAAAGTTCGCACCTTCACGAGATAAGATACCCATAGACCGCAATTTTGCAATTTGTTTTTCTACGGCACGAGAACTTATACCAATCTTGTAAGCCATAGTTTCGGCTGACATAGAAGAATCGGAAATGACGAAATCGATAATCTTCTGTGCTGTCTTTCCTATGTTTTTAGGGGCATCTGTGCTCTCTCCGAACCTTATCTCCGAACTTTTGTCGTTTACACCGAACATTTTCGCATTTACACCGAACTTTTCGACCGAACTTTCTTCGTTTGCAGGATACTTTTTGAGGGGACTGTTTACCCTTTCGGCCACTTCTTCTACGGGTATTCTTTCGTTCTTTCCCCAATTCAGATTATAGAAATGTAGTGAAGAAAGAAGATGCTTCCGTATTGGCAAAAGCCGACACGGATTTAAGCCATGACTTCACTTTCTTACGTCCCAACATTTCCTTGAAATCATAAGCTGAACATTCCGTTATCAATGTATTGTTGCGTATCTGCATCGTTTTCTTTTTGTTGTTCGGGTATAACTCTCTAATATAGTTTACAAAGGTAAGGATAAAACCGAGGAATTGGTTAACCCCCTCGTTCCCTTTTGATCTTCATGCATTTACATTACGTAGTTTATAACAGTTATTTTATCTTTTCTTTATAACACTATTCACTACCCGTATAGAGGAAATCAGTTTATTGGTGGAAGTAAATACGTCCACATTCCACACATGGGATGAACGCCCTTTATGAACGATGGTTGCCACTGCCCTTACGGTATCTCCTTCGTGTGCAGAAGAAATATGATTTCCGCTGACTTGCATTCCCACGACAATCTCATCAGATTCGCAGATAATCATGGAGCCGAGCCCGGCAACGGTTTCTGCCAAGGCAAGGGTGGCACCGCCATGCAGAATGCCGAAGGGTTGGCGGGTACGGTAGTCGACCGGCATGGTTGCTTCTACGCGCTCATCCGAAGCGTATGTGTATTGAATGCCCAAGTTTCCCATCAATGCGTGTCGTGCCCGTTCGTTCAGTAAATCAAGAGGCACCTCTGCTGCACGCACTTCTGCCAATATTAGTTTTTCTACGGCCAGGGCCACTCCATCTTCTTCATTCGATGTGGTCACATAGTCTGCACAGACCTTTACAGAATCTTGTGAATGTCCCATAGCTACCCCCATGCCGGCCAATTGGAGCATGGTCACATCGTATACGCCATCTCCAACGGCAATGACTTCTTCCCGTGTTACTCCTAAATGCTCTAATAGGGCGCCTAACGTATTCGCTTTATTGACTCCGCAGGGCACCACCTCTAAAAAGTAAGGCTCGGAACGGAAAGCGTCCAGAGTACCTGCCAGGCGTTTTTCCCAATGTTGTTCCAGCCCTATCAGAGCTTTTTCCTTGTCACTCACCAGCATGCACTTGCAAGGCGCGAAGTCTATGGCAGTAGAGAATTCATCTTCCCTGATTATCTTCAAATTGTTTAGCAGGGCTTCATTCTTTATATATTCATTGTCCGGACTATCCGTAATGAGGGTATCATCGTGGTAGGTGAAGATGGCAAAGCCGTTCTTGCGGGCTTTCTTTTCCAGATAAGGCAGCATTTCCGGATTGATGCGTCGTTCAAACAATATTTCTCCGTTCTGTGCTTTTATTATCTGGCAACCGTTATAGGAGAGAACAAACCCTCCATAATTGCCGAGTTCGAGGGTTTTGGCTAGTGGCATCAGTCCATAAGTCGGCCTACCGGATGCCAAAACTATGCGCACTCCCATTTGCTGGACCTTTAACAGAGCAGCTAATGTCCTTTTACTAATTTCTCTTTCATCATTGAGTAGCGTTCCATCTACATCAAGAACCAATAACTTATATTTCATGGCAACTCGATTTTGGGGTTATTATGTTACAAAGTTAAAAAAATGACTGTTAAAACGGTAATATTCGTTTTATTGTTTACTGAAACTTCTTTTATTTATCCTATCTTTGTCCACGTTTTGTTCCGCGTTCTCTATCCGGAGAAGCGGATGAAAAGGGAATCGGGTGAAAGTCCCGAACAGTCCCGCTGCTGTGAGTTCCATGCTCGGTGTATCATACTTGTGCCACTGTTCTTCGGAAAGAACGGGAAGGCGATGTACCGGGAACGAGTCAGAAGACCTGCAAAACAAAGTCGAAAAATTGTCCATTCGAGGAAAGTGGGCAGTGCGCAAATGGTTTAAGATAATCTTCATTTATTCTATGTCAGGAAGGACTAAGGTATTACTGGTCTGTGCTGTTTCATTGGGTGCAAGTATACTCCGGCTCTCTGCCCAGGAGGTGGGGGGAGATACGATTACGGGGAAAGTGCATCAGATAGAGAAAGTGACAGTGACAGCACGCAGGTCGCCCAATAAAGTGACTTCTGCCGTACCCATACAGACAATGTCACGGCAGGATATCAGCCAGCTGGGAATACAGAATATGGCAGATGCTGTACGCCGTTTTGCCGGAGCCAATGTAAAGGACTATGGAGGCATTGGAGGACTGAAAACGGTTTCCATACGCAATATGGGAGCAGCCCATACAGCTGTCAGTTATGACGGGGTGGCGGTGAGCAATTGTCAGGCAGGGCAGATAGATATCGGGCGTTTTTCGCTGGACAATGTTTCCATGCTTTCGCTCGCCATCGGGCAGTCGGAGGACTTGTTACAGTCCGCCCGCTTGTATGCGTCGGCCGGTGTGCTGGGCATAGAGACGGAAAAACCTCATTTTGATGACGGGCGCAATGCCGCTTTTCAGGCACGGGTGCGCGGAGGGTCGTTCGGCATGGTCAGCCCCTCGCTGCGCTGGTGGCAGAAACTGGGCTGCCGTACACGCGTGGCGGTAGATGCCGGTTATATGAGGGCAGACGGTAATTACCCTTTCACGCTGGTCAATGGGAAATACGTGACGGAAGAGAAACGTAACAACTCCGGCATCTATTCCTGGCAGGGCGAAGCTACCTTTTATCATACTTTCAAGGATGACAGCGAACTGGATGTGAAGGGTTACTACTTCTATTCTCGCCGGGGACTTCCAGGGGCGGTTACGCTCTATAATCCCCTTTCCGATGAAACGCTTTGGGATGAGAATACTTTTGTGCAGGCACGTTATAGGAAGCATTTTTCGCCCCGGTGGAGTTTGCAGGCACAGGCAAAGTATAATCATGGCTGGAACAAATATAAGGATGAGGGTAAGGAATATACCGACGGATATTATCGGGAAAATCACCGGCAAGACGAATATTATATTTCCGCGACCGTTCTCTACCGTCCTTTGGAAGCTTTGACCCTTTCGTTGGCGCAGGACGGGGTGATAAACAAGTTGCGCAACAGTTTGCCGGAATGTCCTTTCCCTACAAGATATACTTCCATCAGTGCCTTCAATGCACGCTACCGGCAAGGATGGCTCACGGCCACGGCCTCGCTGGTGCATACCGCCACTTCGGAGCATGCCGAGAAAGGTACGGTCCCCGATGACTTCCATCGCTTTGCCCCCTCTTTATCAGTCAGTATGCAGCCTTGGCAGGACGAGTCGCTGTATTTCCGGTTGATGTATAAGAGTACGTTCCGTCTGCCCACTTTCAACGACCTCTATTACTACCGGCTGGGCAACCGTAATCTGCGACCCGAGAAGGCAGACGAATATAATGTCGGTATCACATGGAGCAAATCCGGATTGTCTGTGTTCGACTATATCTCCGTTACGCTCGACGGTTACTATAATGATGTGACGGATAAGATTGTGGCTTTTCCCACCACCTATGCGTGGAAGATGGCGAACTACGGCAAGGTGCATGCCGCAGGTGTGGATGCTACTTTGGCGGCAACCGTTCCATTGACGGAGAAAATAAGACTGATTATGTCGGGCGGATATACATGGCAAAAGGCCATTGACCTGACCGATTCCGACGCGAAGAACTATAAGGACCAATTGCCTTATACTCCTCTTCATAGCGGAAACGCGTCTGCCATTGTAGAAACGCCGTGGGTGAATGTGGGCTACTCGGCGGTAGGAGTGGGAAAGCGTTACTATTTGTCGCAGAACATTCCGGAGAATGAGATTGAAGGCTATCTGGAGCATACGATGAGCCTCTCTCATGAGTTTGCTTTGGGCGGTTGCCGGCTTCTGTTGCAGGCCGAGATTATAAATCTGACAGATGAACAGTATGACGTGATAAAATATTATCCTATGCCGGGTCGTTCGTGGCGGTTGACGGGTACTTTCAAGTTTTGAATAATCTATTTATGAACAACAAAAACTAATTATAAACAATAACAACTGTGATTATGAAAGTAAGAAGTTTATTATTCGGTATGCTCTGCATGCTTGCTTTGGGTGCCTCTTTGGCATCTTGTAGTGACGACGATGACGATTCTCTGGATGACGGCGGGTCGAAGGTGACACTGCCGCAGACGCGTGTTTATATTCTGAATGAGGGTGGTTGGGGAGCTAATAACGCAAGACTTGCCTTTTATGCACCCAATAAGGATGCGGATTTCATCAGTGATATTTACCAGACTCAAAACAACGCCAAGTTGGGTGACCTTGGTCAGAGTATGATTGAGTATGAAGATGAAATATATATAGCTGTAAGTGGTTCCAATTATCTGACTAAGCTGAATGCTGCGGGTGTGGAGTTGAAACGTGTTTCGTTTGTAGACGACAACGACCTCAGTGCAGGCATTCGTTATATCGATGCTGAGGATGGATATATCTATGCTTCCTTCTACGGAGGAGCTGTAGCTAAAATCAATGCGAAAACGTTGGAGGTAGTGGATAAATTGACCGGACTTGGCGACAATCTGGAAGGTGTGGCAATCTGCGAGGATATGCTTTATGTGGCGAATAGCTGTACTGCTGATTGGAGCACTTATCACAATGACGTAAAGGTGATAGATTTGCGTACTTTCAAGTTGAAAGAGACGTTGACGGTAGGTTTGAACCCCAATGCTTTGGTTGAAGAGGATGATAAGGTTTTTTTGATTTCATGGGGTAATTATGTTGATATTGGCTATTCATTACAGATGATAGACCCTGCTGCCAACAATAAGGTGACGGAATTAGGCAGTGCCACCCGTATGTGTGCTACTGATGATATTCTCTATTTGACTTATTCAAATTACACCAATCCTACCGCTTCTTTTTTTACTTATAATATAAAGACTGGAAAGATGGATGAAGCTTCTTTCTTGAAGGATATACCGGAAAAGTTGAAAACTTCTACGATTTATATGTTGGAAGTAAATGATAATAACGGTGATTTCTATATTGGTACTTCTGAATATACCACGAACGGCACCATTTATCGTTTCAAGAAAGACGGTACCTTTATAGAGCAGTTCGATGCAGGAGGTATGAATCCTAATTCTGCTATCTTCTTCAATTAATATCAATGAAAAGAAATAGTTTACTTATCTGTCTGTTCGCAGTCCTGTTTCTTTCCTCCTGTGGGGGAAGGAGCAAGACTGCCTCTGCTTTGGCCAACGGTGACACCATTCCCTTACGTTATGCAGAGAATCTTACCTTAATGTCCTATCCCGGCTATACCCTTGCCACCTTGCGCAATCCTTGGGATACGTTGCACACGCTACATACCTATATACTGGTCCCGAAAGACCGCGAACTCCCGGCACATCTTCCGGCAGGTACTGTGGTACGTACCCCACTCTCCAAATCAGTCATCTACTCTTCCGTCCACTGCGGACTGATGGATAATCTGGGTGTGTTTGGTAGCATCGGCGGTGTCTGTGACTTGAAGTACATCAAACTACCCGCCGTGCACGAAGCCTGCCGCCGGGGTGCCATCGCCGATTGTGGCGACGGTATGAATCCCGATATGGAGCGCATCATCGACCTGTATCCCGATGCCATCCTTCTGTCTCCGTTCGAGAACAGTGGCGGTTATGGCCGTATCGAGAAACTGGATATTCCCATCATCGAATGTGCCGACTACATGGAAACCTCCGCTTTGGGACGTGCCGAGTGGATGCGTTTCTACGGACTGCTCTTCGGGGTTGCGCCACAAGCCGACAACCTTTTTGCTGAAGTGGACAGTTGTTACCAACGCCTCAAGATGCGTGCGCAACTTTCATCCACCTCGTTCTCCGTTGTCAGTGAGTTGAAAAGCGGCTCGGCATGGTACGTGCCGGGAGGGCGTAGCACCATAGGAAGGCTTTTTCAGGATGTTTGCGGGCGTTACGCTTTTGCCGACGATACCCACAGCGGCTCTGTTCCTCTGGCTTTCGAGACCGTTTTCGACAAGGCGGGCGATGCCGACGTCTGGCTGGTGAAGTACAACCGTGACCGCGACATGAGCTATGCTGATTTGGAGGCGGATTATATCGGCTACACCGGTTTCAAGGCTTTCAAGACCCGGAATGTCTATGGTTGTAATACGGCGAAAGTTCCTTTCTACGAGGAGACTCCGTTCCGTCCCGATTATTTGTTATCCGACCTGATACAGATTCTGCATCCCGAAATAGGAGATTTGGGAGGCTTGCGCTATTTTTGCAGACTGAAGGAGTGATGAACACAGAGATACGGAACTTTTGTGAAAGTAATAGAAAACTCTGTGCCTCCGTGTCTCTGTGTGCTAAATAATGTAACTATGAGTAAAGGCTGGAAATATGGTATCGGGTTGGGAGTAGTAATCTTATTGCTTTTTGCGGGCAATCTGCTGGTAGGGTCGGTTTCGATTCCGCCTGCCGATGTTTTCCGTATCCTGCTCGGTGGAGAGGGGGAGAAGGCAAGCTGGAGCTTCATCCTTTGGGAATCCCGTTTGCCCCAAGCGCTGACGGCGCTGCTTTGCGGTGGCGCATTGGCTGTCTGCGGACTGATGTTGCAGACGGCTTTCAAGAATCCGCTGGCAGGACCATCCATTCTGGGCATCAACGCCGGGGCAAGTCTGGGAGTGGCCTTCGTCATGCTGCTGTTTGGCGGTAGCATCACGGCAGGGGCGTTCAGTCTGTCCGGCTTCTTCTCCGTGCTGCTTGGCGCATTTATCGGAGCCATGCTGATTATGGTACTTATCCTTTTCTTTTCCACGCTGATAAAGCTGTCTCTTATACACATCTCCGAGCCCACGAGACATCTCAGGATCTCGT
>ERZ1027217.744-NODE-744-length-10612-cov-4.164062_pt1 | contig 10612 bp, 5 predicted proteins | sample MGYA00519268_ERZ1027217 | MGnify/ENA primary metagenome ERZ1027217 (study PRJEB26926, sample SAMN06164537) | human gut metagenome | biome: ENVO:00009003; feature: ENVO:2100002; material: ENVO:00002003 | host: Homo sapiens | place: USA | collected 2012 ...
GAGGAACCGGTGTTCCCGGACTCTTGATATCGAATTTATCCAACTGCGGAGCTTTTGTATCGAACGCCGTAAATACGAGGCATCCTTCGCCTGCTGTTTTCACATTCAGTTTGAATTCTTTCGTATGTGTCGCATCTGCGCTGCTTGCGCCTGCCGTTACTTCTCCGGCTTCGATCTTGCCGTCTTTTTCTTCCCACTTGAATCCGTTCTGAGCGCTTCCGCTTCTGTAAGACAACGTAACTGTATATTCTCCCGCCTGAGGAGCATTGTAGTAAAGTGTCAGCGTATCGCCTTTGTTCATCGAGTTGACAAACTTACCGCCGCTTGCCCAATCAGCTTCCTTTACTTCCATCTTCCACTGACCGTCGCTTGGGTCTTCTACGTTTTTAGCTTCAAGTCTCTCTGCTTCAAGAGTCTTTGCATTTCCGTCTACAGGGAATTCAAATCGATTGTCTTCCGCATACATCTCTTTTTCAAATGTAGCAGTGATCGTATGTCCGTTTGCCAAAACTTCCTCAAATGTATATTTCGTTCTAGGACCTACGGATTTTCCGTCTACGACTACATCCTTCACTGCATAGCCTTCATTCGGCTTCATTTCAAATTCCTTTGAAGAACCTTCTTCTACTTCCACTGCTCCAAGCGGTGAAATCGTTCCCTGCTCTCCCTCTGCCACGGATGAAGTGATCGTATATTTTTCCATCGGAACATTTTTCGCTGTCACTTCAAATTTATCAAGGTTCGGAGATCCTTTGTCGTCTGCCGTAAAGATAAGTTCTCCGTCGCCTGCTGCCGTGATCTCTACATCAAACTCTAACGTCTCATATTTCGTTCCGTTAGACTCTGTTCCATATATGTCAGCCTTAGATCCTGCTGTCACGTTCTTGCCAGACCAGTTCAAAGAGTTCGGCTGTTTTCCGCTTGCCAGTCTTCCGCTCTGGTATGTTGCTTTGAACGTATATGTTCCCGCTTTATCTGCATGGAACGGAACTTTGATGATATTACCTTTTTCAAACCAACCGACTTTCTGTCCGTTACTTGCCTTATCGTCTGCCACAAGGCGAACGTGTTTACCATTTTCCGATGTTCCTTTATCTAATATGAAGTGCTCTGCCTCAAGCTGTTTTGTTCTTCCTTTCAGACGAGGCATAATAAATCTATCTTCATCTGTGTATGTAGATCGCTTTGTAAGACTGTTCAGAGCCGCTTCCAGTTTCGTACAAGCTTCGGCATAATCCTGTGCTCCTGCATTTGTTTTTTCCATAACTGCTTTCGCATCTTTTATCGCCGCCTGAAGCGCTTCCCAGCTTCCGCTTGTATACTGCGCTTCATTATATCCTGCTTTCTCGATCTGAGCTAATTTTTCTTTTACTTTTTCTTTTGTATACTGCTCAGAGTCAGCGATCGTCACTGTCGCCGGATTATTGAATCCGATAATCGTTCCGTTCGTCGGATCTGCAAGAACAGCAGTAAAGGAAAGATCGCCTGTCTCTCCCGGCACTCTTCTTGTCTCAACATGAGCTTGCGCCTCTGTCTGACCGTCTGCAAACTTCAACTCCATATTTCCGTCTGCATTAAAGTGATCCTGCCATGCGCTTCCCGGATTTACCTGGAACTGTACCGTAGCTTCGCCTTTTGTTCCTCCGAGACGTTTTACCATGATCGGAGTCTTTGTGTTTTCATTAACACGATAGCTCGGATACTCGATCTGGAACATACCTTTTCCGCCGTTGTTCAATACTAACGCGGCATCTACTCCGATTGCCTCTGTACCCGTTCCTGTATTAACAATTTTTAATGTATGCTTTCCTTCTTTTAACGTATCAGACTCAAAGATTCTCTGCTGAAGTTTTCTCTTATCTGACTTCGTATTAATAGACGCCACCTTGTTGCCGTCGATATACACATCTGCCGGCCCATGACTTGTATCGATCGTACCTGTCAACCATACTTTCGTTCCTGTAAATTCAACAGTTGCTTCCTTGCCCGGACGACACCACATGCCAGTACCTTCGATAAACTGATCTCCGGACTCCTGTGTCCATCCGTCTGCTTTAAACGCTCTGTCATCGACAACCTGAAGTCCTTCCGGGATTCCGTTTGGAGCTTCCATACCTGCCGCCGCTTTATAAACGCCGACCTCACTGATCATAGGAACTTTGTTTTCCGCACTCTCATGCGCTGTTACTGTGATTTTAATTTTACTTGATTTTACAGGACTCTTTCGGCTAAGACGTTTCGCGCCAACCGTTGTTCCCTCGTCAAACTTCTTCCAAGAGCCGTCCGCTGCCTGATACTCAACTTTAAACTTGCCGATTCTCTGTCCGAACTCAATCGACTCTTCGATAGACACAACATCGAACAGTGTATCTTTTTTCAGGTCGATCAGAAGTGTGCCTGATTTTGTCTCATCATTCACAGTCCAATATGTATCATCTTTTCCGTCCAATACGTTCTGCGGAGAATAAGTTGTGTCCTTTCCGCGAACTTCTGTTGCGGAAACCTCAGCATCTTTTGCAAGGTTCTTCTCAAACGTTTTATTAATAGCCGTACCGAATTCCGTTACACGTCTTAAGATCGCATCGTCAACTTTTCCTTTATTATTCGGAGGAACATTCAAAAGAAGCGGAGCGTTATGACCTACAGAGCGGAAGTACATCTCTGATAATTCTTCCATCGTCTTCGGAGTCTTCTTATTATTTCCCCAGAACCATCCTGACGTGATTCGTGCGTCCGCTTCGGGAACTGTCCACTGATTTCCATTCGGGAAACCTTTCGTGTATCCGCCCGAAGAATTACTGTCGATTGTATTTTTGGTTTTATCTACATTCGATTTTGACCAAGTCTCCTCTGCCGCAAATCCGTTCTCGTTTCCGATCCAACGGACAGTTGTGTAAGCTTCTGCTCCGAACAGCATACAGTCGTCAGCCTGATTTCCGGCAATTCCTTCATATTGCTGAATTGTGTCAAACCATTTTTTAAAGTCATATTCCTGATATCCGGCGCCGCTTCCTTTCGCACCATCCATCCATACTTCTTTAAAATGCCCTTTATTTCCGTATTTGTCGTTTCCAAGTATCTCGATCAACTGATCATTATAATATTTATTATAATCCTTGGCGTCTTTTTCTTTAACCTGATCCCAAGTCAAATCTCCAATAGGTTTGTTTGTATCGCCTTTTCCATCTCCATTAGTATCAACAAACTGTACTAATGGGTTACCAGATGCATCTTTATACCCATAGCTTTCATCATGGATATCCCATGGGGAAAGATATAAGCCCATGTCCATATCATAATCTGTACATGCTTTTGAAATGTCGGCAAGGACATCACCTTTTCCACCCTGATAATTTGTCGCGCCGGAAACGTCGTACTGCGTTGCTTCACTTGCCCATATACAGAAACCATCATGGTGCTTCGCAGTCACGATCAATTTCTTGAAACCTGCTTCTTTCAATGTTTTAACAAGTGTGTCCGCATCAAAATCTTCCGTCAGTTTAAAGATCTCATTCGGAGTCTTATCGCCGTAATGTTCTCCCCATTCGATCTCATTAAATGTATTCGGTCCAAAGTGGCAAAATGCCGCCAGTTCCTGTTTCTGATACTCATACTGATTCTTTGACGGTATCGTCTTGTCCTTCTTCGGCGCCGCCGTATCGTTGTCTGTCAGCTCATCTGTTTTAACGTATGTGTCTTCGGCAGCCTGAACCTGCACAACTCCGCCGGTCGAAAGAGCTGTCTGTGCGATCATTCCGGCAGCTAATAACAATGCCAGATACTTTCTCTTTTTCATACTTTTCCTTTCCCCTTTTTTCACAATTTTATTTTTCATAGACCTTATAACCTTATCACATTTAAACAAAATTGTCATTATCACCCCCCCATTTTCGTCATTTTGCATATTTAGGATTTCAAAAAAGGCTATAGTCGTTCATTTTCCAAAACGATTATAGCCTTTTTGTACAACACTATCTTATTTCTTCTATATTATTTATCGAGAAGCAGCGCTGTAAAACAGAACGTATTTCTTCCAAAAGCGAAGAAATCCACTCCTGTTTTAAACTGCCCATTTACAAATAATGTATTTTAGTATGCTCTTCCCCAGTAAACCATATGTTTCGCAGGTTTTCCACAGCAGACGCATACATCAGACAGATGTTCTTCTTCCATAGGAATGCATCGTGATGTCACTCCGCCTGTCTGTGCTTTAATCTCATCCTCACAAGCTTCGTCTCCACACCACATTGCCTTTACGAAACCTTTCTTTTCGGAAACCGCATCTTTCATCTCATCCATAGTCACCGCAGAACTGATGTGGTCATCAAGGAACGCTTTTGCTTTCGCATAAAGGTCTGCCTGGATCGTCTCAAGGATTTCACCGAGTTTCGTTGTAATCTCATCGATTGCCACAACGATCTTCTCTCTTGTATCTCTGCGCACAACAACAACCTGACCGTTTTCGATATCTTTTGGTCCGATCTCGATACGAGTCGGGATTCCGAGCATCTCCTGCTCACTGAATTTCCATCCCGGACTCTTTTCGGAATCATCGATCTTCGCGCGATATCCGGCTTTATTAAGAGCGTCAAGAAGTTCATTTGCCTTATCGAGAACACCTTCTTTATGCTGCGCGATCGGAATAACTCTTGTCTGTACCGGAGCGATTCTCGGCGGAAGTACAAGACCGCTGTCATCGCCGTGAACCATGATGATCGCACCGATGATTCGGGTGGATAATCCCCATGATGTCTCGTACACACTGTGCAGTTCATTATTTTTATCTGCATACTTAATGTCAAATGCATCCGGGAAAGAATTTCCGAAGAAATGGCTTGTCGCCGACTGTAAAGCCTGACCGTCGTGCATCAGCGCTTCAATCGTATAAGTGTCCTGCGCTCCCGCAAATTTTTCACTTTCTGTTTTTCTTCCGGCAACAACCGGAATCGCAAGATCTTCTTCTACAAAGTCTTTATATACTTTCCACATTAATTTTGTACGTTCTTCCGCTTCTTCATATGTCGCATGAATCGTATGACCTTCCTGCCAGAGGAATTCCCTTGAACGAAGGAACGGTCTTGTCGTTTTCTCCCAACGAAGAACCGAGCACCACTGATTCCATACTTTCGGAAGGTCTCTGTAAGACTGAACCGTCTTGCTCCACACGTCACAGAACAATGTCTCAGATGTCGGACGGATACAGAATCTCTCCTGAAGCGGCTCCGCTCCGCCGTGTGTTACCCACGCTACTTCAGGCGCGAACCCTTCGATGTGGTCTTTTTCTTTCTGCAAAAGGCTTTCCGGGATCAAAACCGGAAGATATACGTTTTCCACACCTGTGTCTTTAAAACGTTTGTCAAGATCCGACTGAATATTTTCCCATATTGCATATCCGTTCGGAAGATAGTTCAGACATCCCTTTACGCCTGAATAATCACATAATTTTGCTTCCCGCACAACATCTGTATACCACTGTGCAAAATCTTCGTCTCTCGATGTGATCGACTGTACAAGTTTCTTTTCTTTCGCCATTTTCTTACCTCATTTCCCAAATCATTTTCGGAACTTTTTATCTTTTGTTCCGACTTTTCTTCCATCGCTTCCATAGCGCAGCAGTTTAGCCATATCCGTCCGAATCGACCGTTTCGACCGTTTCTTCCGTTTTGCCCGTTTCTCCCGGATCGTAAAAGTCTCCGGTAACGCGGCAGATTCCCGGATAGCGCCAAAACTTCTCTGCCGGAAAAGCGTCTCATTTCCTATATGCGCCTATATAAAAACGCCGGGACGCTCTTCCCCACAAGGGACCGAGCATCTCGGCGGTACCACCCTTATTAACACCGCAGACGTCCTGCCTGCCGTTGTTCTCTCTTTTATCTTTAACGCAGATATACGCTGTATTTTCATACAGAGCTCCGGAGCCGGTTCAATGTGTTCCTGCAAAGGCTTTCACCAACCGCCTTCTCTCTGATGCATTCCACACATATACTATTCTCTTTCCTCGCCTGTTTGCATCTGTGATTTTACCCAAAATCCGGCAGAATGTCAACCGAAACCGCCGTTCCAAGTATTCATTCCGAAAATACCATCCTAAACGTGCATCTAAGACCTTATCCCAAACATTATCCGTGAAGCTGCAAAAGCTTTCCTTTTAATTCCTGCTCCATATTGCGAAGTTCCGCCTCCGCAGCCTGACGTTTTTCCCTGCCTTCACGCTGGATTGCCATTACTTCATCAAGCGTAGAGATCAGAGACTCGTTCGTTGCTTTGAGCGTATCCATATCCACGATTCCCCGCTCGGACTGCCGAGCCGTTTCCGTCGTTGCGATCTTCAGTTTCTCTGCATTTTTCTTCAAAAGCTCATTCGTCACATCCGTAACACGCCGCTGCGCTTCCGCTGCCTGCGTCGAATGTTCTACCCCAAGCGCAAGAACCATCTGACTCTTCCAAAGAGGAATCGTATTTACGATTGTAGACTGGATCTTTTCAACCATCATTGTATCATTATTCTGAACGAGCCGAATCTGAGGCGCAGTCTGAATAGAAATCATTCTTGTCAGTTCAAGATCATGGATCTTCTTCTCAAACCGAATGCACATCTCATCCAAATCTTTCGCCGCCTGCGCATCTTCCGGCAGTCCTGATGCCTGCGCCCTGCTCATCAGATCCGCAAGCTGTGTTCTTTTCACTTCCGCAAGTTTCTTCTTTCCCGCAAGAATATACATCGACAATTCCTTAAAATATGTCAGATTCAGTTCGTACATCTTATCAAGAAGCGCTGTATCCTTCATAAGCTGTACCTGATGCTTCTCCAGCGCCTTGATAATCTCATTTACATTCGTCTCGGCTTTTGCGTATTTTGCTTTCATAGAATCAATTTTGTTCGACGCTTTCTTAAAAATGCCGAAAAAGCCTTTTTCTTCTTCATCTTCATCAAAACTTTTCAACTGCGTCACAACGCCGGTAAGGAGAGCCCCCACCTCGCCGAGATCTTGAGATTTCACATTATCCAACGCCGATTCGGAGAAATCCGCCATCTTCTTCTGCGTTCCCGCTCCGTACTGAAGGATCAGCGATGAATTCGTCAAGTCGATCTGCTTTGCAAATGCCTCGACCGTCTGACGCTCTTCTTCTGTCAAAACGCTGTCGTCCAGCACCGGTTCTTCTACCTGCTGCACGGCCGGAGTTTCCTTTTTATCCGCCGCCTGAAACGGATCTAACGTCAATGTCGGAGTGGTGTCTAAGTCCTTAAATTCTGTTCCCATTTCTTTAATCTCCTTTTCCATTTCTTTCTTCAGCCCTATCTTACTTATCTTCACTCATCATTCCCCGAGCTTCTATTTTATCTTCTTTACTCGCTGCGAACATCTTTTCTATCTTATCTTCTCCACTCGCTGCGCGCTTTTACTTTCTGATCTCGTCTTCCGTAAGTCCTTCCTGTGCCAGCATCGTATTCAGAACCGATATATCCGACGACACGTCCCACGCCGTATCCTGAAAAAGATCGTCCAACAACTTTTCAAACGCCACATTAAGAGTGTCAATCGTCTTTTCGATCTCTATTTTGGAAGAAATAATATTTTCTCCCTGTACAGGCTGTGCATCCAAATCTTCATACGCCTGCAGCAGTTTCATCGTCATCGGAAGATAATAATCCATTAATTTTCGGATATCACTGACCGTATCGGGTTTCTGCTCGACCCGGTCAAATATCCTGTCTACAAGCATTTCCATACGGGCGATTTTCTCCGAAATTTCTTCTCCGGGTATTGCGTCATTCGCCGCTTTGATCGCCCTCACATATTCGTCGCCTGCTTCGATGATCTTCTGGACTTCCGGAGAAAGTCTGGAAAACTCTTCCTGTTCCTTCGCTGCCCGCTCTTCTTTTTCCTGTTTTTCCCGACGCGTTCTTTCCATAAGCGCCGTGTATTGGCGATAAGCTTCGTTGCTCGTCATAAGACATGTTTCCTGCTCATCAAGATGACCTTGCCGAAACCAGCCTTTTTTAATCATCTTTTTCAAATCTTTCACAACTGCTTTCACAGAACGTCCGCTCTGCTGTGCAAATTCTTTTACGTCACAATATTCCCTGTTTCCGATCATTTTCACATATTTTCCAAAACGGCTCACCGTACACGCATTCGATGTTCCGATAATTCCCATCACTGCAAATGCAACAGAAAAACCGCCCATCAAAGCCGCCATGACATTTATCTCCATCTGCCAGCCTGTTACCGAACTTCCCAACAGAAGCATCAGACCGATGATCAGAGTAACGATCATCCCAAGGTATCCCGTAATCGCGAGGAAGATACCGCCGACCTTTATTGCCGTTCCCTTCAGATAAAGGATTCCGCCTCTGTGCACGGAATTCCCCGCTGTTCCCGTTCTTTGATCCTGCGCGAAGCCGCCTGCTGAGCCCGCTCCCTGATTATGTGTAAATCCGCCCGCTGCGCCTGTCCTCTGATTCTGTGTAAATCCGCCTGCTGAGCCTGTCCTCTGATTCTGCGTGAATCCGCCAGTTGCGCCTGTCCTCTGATTCTGCGTAAAACCGCCAGTTGCGCCTGTCCTCTGATTCTGCGTGAATCCGCCCGCTGAGCCTGTCCTCTGATTCTGCGTGAATCCGCCTGCTGAGCCCGCTCCCTGATTCTGCGTGAAACCACCTGCTGATCCTGTTCCCTGATTATGAAACGGCGGTGTGTTTCCCGCTTGTCTCTGCCTCTGTGCAAAATTATCCGCAGCGGCATTCATCGCATCGCTTCCGTAACGGATTCCGTTTCTTAGTCCTCTGGAGAGTCCTTCCATCGCACGTCCGATCGTATCCGTCACATTCTGATTTAACCGTCCGTAATTTTGATGATCGATAGCGTCCTGAATCGTCCGATTCAATTCATCCAACGATCTTTCCCACTCATTATTTATCATGAATTTCCTCCTTAAAGGGTTGACCTGAAAATTCTTTTATATGATAATCAGTTTAGCCGTAACACATTGAAAAGTCAATAATACGAAGGAGCGAAAATAAGACAAATGATAAAAAATGCATCCCCGCTTATTATATACGAAGACGAGCAGATCATCGTCTGCCATAAACCCGCAGGAACGCCGACTCAGAGCAGTCATATCGGAACTTCCGACATGGAAAGCCTGCTCAAAAACCATCTTTTTTCTTCACGTAAATTTCACCGGGCAAAATCAGGCGAACCGTATCTTGCGATCATTCATCGCCTCGACCAGCCTGTAGAAGGGATTCTCGTCTTTGCAAAAACACCTGCCGCCGCAAAGGAACTAAACCGCCAGCTCACTTCCCAAGAATTTGGGAAATATTATCTTGCAGTAATATCAGGCATTCCCGAACCGCAGGAAGGCTCTCTTGAAAACTATCTCGTCAAAGATGCCCGTACAAACAGTTCCGCAGTCTGTACGAAAACGACTCCGGGAGCAAAACTTGCCAGACTTCACTACAGAACAATAGAAACATACGGCGCGCCCGGAAACGAAAAATTTACCGATTCCAAATCGACTGACACGCCAAAACACACGTCCCGAAACCACAGGCAGCCGCCATTGCAAAATGAATCTTCTGCCTTAGTAGAAATCCATCTTGACACAGGCAGACATCATCAGATTCGTGTGCAAATGGCACATTTCGGACACCCCCTTATAGGCGATCGGAAATATGGCAAAAAAATCACCGATCATATGAATTCCGTACAATCTTCGACAAAACGATTTCAGGCAGGACAACTTCATCTCTGCGCTTACAAGCTAACATTTCGTCATCCCAAAACCGGAAAAGAGATGGAATTTCAGATTTGAAACTCCATCTCTCATAAATCCGATCTTCCTGTTTGGAAAGATCTCTTCTCCTGCAATCCCGAATTTTAACTCGTCGCACAAAAAAGACGGTGCCTTACGCGCACCGCCTTTTTTGTTTCATATAATCTTCATCTTACGAATCAGATATTTTTATTTCACTCTTTTTCTTCTAAAGAATGTTACTACAGCGATTCCGCCCGCTGCCACAAGCGCCATCAAATATCCTGCGATGTTTGCGCTGTCACCTGTAACAACAGCTGCATTGCCACCGTTTCCGTTGCTTCCATTGCTTCCGCTATTTCCACTGTTTCCATTGCTTCCGCTGTTTCCGCCACTACCGCCGTTTCCATCCGGATTCGGGTTCGGGTTCGGATCAGGAGTTGTGTCTTTTACAAGACCGTCATAAGCTGTCTGCAATGCTTCTTTTGCTGCATTTACTTCATCCTGTGTTGCTTTTTCATTTGCAAGAACTTTTTCTGCATCTGTACGAGCTTTATCAAATGCTGCCCAGCTGTCTTTTGTATAACCGTCTGCTTTGATATCTTTATACTGATCGTAAAGATTCTGCAGTCCGCTCTTATCCACATCGCCCGGTGTCGGAGTTTCATCTTTCACAAGCGCATCGATTGCCGCCTGCAGATCTTTCACAGCCTGATCTACGGCATCCTGTGTTGCAGTCTCATCTCCAAGCACACTCTTCGCTTCTCTAAGAGCAAGCTGGAATTCTGCCCAACTGTCTGCTGTATAATCTGTCTCTTATACACATCTCCGAGCCCACGAGACATCTCAGGATCTC
>ERZ1027217.746-NODE-746-length-10581-cov-3.698366_pt1 | contig 10581 bp, 11 predicted proteins | sample MGYA00519268_ERZ1027217 | MGnify/ENA primary metagenome ERZ1027217 (study PRJEB26926, sample SAMN06164537) | human gut metagenome | biome: ENVO:00009003; feature: ENVO:2100002; material: ENVO:00002003 | host: Homo sapiens | place: USA | collected 2012 ...
CAGTCGGGCCGCGTGCCGACGACGATGCCCGCCACGTCGGGATGCGCCAGCGCCTCGCCGTACACCTCCTTCAGCCGCTCCAGCGGCGCATAGGTGTTCGAAAACGACTGGAAGTAGACCAAATACTTCGACGCCGTGCGGTAACGCCTGCGGTGGAACTCGATCCCCTCCTCGACCTGCCGCCGCACCCCCTTGGCCGGCACGCAGTACGAGGGAGTGAACGCCCCGTTGTTGCAGAACGTACATCCTCCCCCGCTTATCGTTCCGTCCCGGTTGGGACACGTGAACCCGGCGTCCACCGACAGTTTCTGCACGCGGCAGCCGAACATGCGGCGAAAATACCCCGAATAGGAGTTGAACCGCCTGTTATCGCCCCACGCATACATCGCTACAATCCCCAGTCCGAAGGGTTATAGGTATCCTTGGGCGCATTGGGCACGTTGGTAAAGAACTGGAACCCGCTCAGCCGCTCGACCTCCGCGACACTGCGCATATCGCTGCGCGAGGGTTTGTGCCCCTTCTGCATGGCATGGCTCATCACGAAGGCCGCGCACTGCAGCTCCTCGCGCGAACAGCGCAGCACCGATTTGCCGGACTTGGCGTTCTTCGTCCGCAGCATGGCGTAGTAGAACATGGTCGGAACGCCCGCCTGCTGACCGCCGAAGGCGGCCTTCTTGGGTGAAGCCGTATTGCCGTACGAGTCGGTCCACGTCTTGTAGTAAGCCCCGACGACCACATAGAGCGTATCGCCCACATTGGCACTCTCGGTCGAATCCCAATAGGTGTCTATCAGGTCTTCGAGGTTGTTCCACGCGCCGCCTCCCGTATTGAACGTCCCGCCGTGCTGGGGCGCGATATTGGTGTAGTAGCAAACCTGCCTGCGCATGACGGCCGTTCTCGAACGTTCGCGGTTGCCCAGCATGTGGCCCTTGTTGTAGGGACTGGCGAGGGACTTCGACGCCGGCTGTATGCCCGCCGGAACATCCGGGTCCTGACTGTAGCTGCGGTTCCCGCTCTTGGTCACATAACAGTTGTGCAGCGGCGCGGCCACCCATACGGGACCGTGATTCTCGGCGCTGTAACATACCGTGTAGTTGCGGGCGTTGTAGTTCCCGACCTTGAAGTCGCTGATCGTATGGTAGGCGTAATGGTAATCGCCGTTCTTCACCTCGACGGGCAGTTCGGGCCAGCCCGAAAACTTCGTCAGCCCCGGATTCGGACCGGGTCCGGGTCCGTCGCCCGCATCGGTCGTAAAGGCCGCCTCTCCGCTCTCATAGGTCTTTCCGCCCGCAGCGACGCACAAACGGAACGTATAGTCCGTCGAAGCGTCCAGCCCCGAAAGCCGGACGCTCTTCGCGCCGGGCTGCGCACTCACGGCTTCGCGTTTCGAAACGCCGCCCGTCCCGTAGAGGAAATAGACCTCGGAAACAGGCTCCGCACCCTGATAGGCGAACGTACAGCTCACCACCGCCGAAGAGGAGGTCACCTCCGAGTAAGCGGGCTGCCCGAATACCGGCGCATTCCCCGGATCGCTCCCCGTCCCGGTCCGGAAGGAGAACGATTCGCTCTGCATGCGCCCTGCGCCGCCCAGCTCCAGATAAGCGTACACCAAGTAGTCGGTTTCGGGTTCGAGGTCGCTCAGACGGCACGAAAGCGCATTCCCGCTCACCTCCACCGGCTCGGCGTCGAAATAGCCGTCCGCGGCTCCGATCCGCGTGTATACGAACCCCGCGCCGCTCTCGGTCAGCACGCCGTCGGCGAATTTCGTGCGGCAGGAGATCTCCGCCGTCGTTCCCGAAACCACCGCTTCGGGTTTCAGGAACCACGTGTCCCCCTTCTCCGCGCCGTCGTCTCCGCAGGAGGCGAAAGCCGCGGAAATACCTGCCAGCAAAACTGTCAATAATCTTTTCATCTTCTATTTTTCGGTTAACAATCCCTCATTTTGGAATCTATCCAGATGGTCACCGGACCGTCGTTCACCAGCGCCACCTGCATGTCGGCGCCGAACTCCCCCGTCGGCACCTCCCGGCCCAGCAGCTCGGCCACGCGGGCCGTGAAACGCTCGTACATCGGGCGCGAGACAGCTTCGGGCGCCGCCCTGACGTACGACGGGCGGTTACCCTTGCGGGTCGAAGCCTGCAGCGTGAACTGGCTCACCACCAGCACCTCGCCGCCGACCTGCCGCACGTCGAGGTTCATCACCCCCTGCTCGTCGTCGAAAATCCGCAGACGGACCAGCTTGCCCGCCAGATACTCCATATCTTCGTCCGTGTCCTCCACGCCCACGCCGACCAGCACCAGCAGGCCCTGCCCGATCCGGGACAGCTCGACGCCGCCGACGCTGACGGAAGCGTTCTTCACGCGCTGAATCAACAATCGCATATTTTCCGGTAAATCAACGGGTTTCGAAATAAGCCCACAGGTTGTCGTCCGCAGGCGCGGGAGCCGTGACGCTCACGGGTTCACGGCGCACGGGGTGTTCGAACTCGACCCGCCGCGAATGGAGCGAGATGCCGCCGCCGGGCAGCGAACGCCTCGCGCCGTATTTCAGGTCGCCGCGGATCGGGCACCCGATCTTCGACAACTGGGCGCGGATCTGATGGTGACGCCCCGTCAGCAGCTCCACCTCGACGAGCGTATAGTTGGTCCCCGCCCCCAGCGTTTCGTAACGCAGGCGCGCCTCCTTGGCGCCGGGCTTCGGCCCGTCGCAGGCCCGCGAGCGGTTGGTGCGGGCGTCGCGCAGGATGTAGTGGCGCAGTTCGCCGCTTTCGGGGTCGGGCGTCCGTTCGGTCAAGGCCCAGTAGACCTTGCGGATGCGGCCCTCGCGGATCATCTCGTTGAGCCGCGTCAGGGCCTTCGAGGTCTTGGCGAACAGCACCGCGCCGCTCACCGGACGGTCGATGCGGTGCACCACGCCGAGGAACACGTCGCCGGGTTTGGCGTCGCGGCGTTTGACAAAGGCTTTTATCTGGTCTTCGAGCGCGCTTTCGCCCGACGGATCGGGCTGCACCAGATCGCCGCAGCGTTTATTGACGATCAGCAGATGATTGTCTTCGTAGAGGATATCTCCGGGAGTGAACATTTTTCGGGTATTTCTAAAAGCGGCCTGTACTTCAACGCAACGTTTCCCCGCCGTCGGCGGGCCGCGCCGCCGAAGCCGGTATCTCGGACATGCTCGCTGCGGGTCAGAGCACGAACGTGAAGGGCAGCAGCAGCGCCGCCGAATCGACGGCCGTCGCCGTGCCGCCGCCGCTCATGACCACCCGCATGGGCGCGCCCTGACGGCGTTCGACGTCCACCATCACCTGACGGCACTGGCCGCAGGGATAGCATTCGCGCTCCGAGGGATCGGAAGCGATCGCCAGCGTCTCGATCGGATCGTCGGCATAATTGGCCTGCGCATAGAACATCAGCGTCCGCTCGGCGCAAAGCCCCGCGGGATAGACCTCGCTCTCGAAATTGCTTCCGTAGAGGATTTTCCCGCTGCGCAGCCGCGCAGCCGCCCCCACCCGGAACTTCGAATAGGGCGCATTGGCGTTGGCCGTGGCCCGTTCGGCCTCCCGAACCAGCTCACGGTCCGCATCGGACAGCTCGGCAAGAGCCGCATAATGCTCGTAGTTGAAACAAAACTGTTTTTCCATAACTCCTCCTTTTTTAAGGGGCAAAGTAAACAAAGATAGTATAATTTTTCGGAATCCGCACCATCCGGCGCCGTTTTTCGCACCCGGCGGGCTTCGTCCGCGACCACGCCCGGCCTTCCTCCGCACTCCGCCCGCGAATCCGGGACCCGAAGCGCGACAACCTCCGTCCGCAACACCCTGAGACGACGAAGAGGACGCCCTTCGCGGGACATCCTCTTCGCATATGCCGCCGGAGAGCTACTCCAGCACGAATTTCGCCTGCACGTTGTACTGCAGCTTGATGGTCTTGAAGTCGAGCGGTTCGTCCGCCGCGGCCTCTTCGGCATACCCGGCCTTCGCACTGCGCATCACGGCCATGTTGTCATACAGCACCGGCATCACGTTGTTGTTCGAGTCGTAAATGTAGAAGCACTTGCCGACATTCTGCCCGATCGCCCCGGCCAGCGTCTGGGCGCTCTGCTTGGCGTTCTGCATCGCTTCGACGCGCACCTGCTCCTTATACTCGTCGATCTTCGAGTGCGACACCTTCAGGATCGAAACGTTCGAGATTCCGAGTCCGTCGAGCGCCTGCCACACCTTGGCCACCTCGGCCGACGATCCCAGCTGAAGCTGGTACTTGGCCGTCGCCACCGAAGTGTTCTTCTTGAAGAACTCGCTCGAAAGGTTGGCCACCTTCAGCTGCTTCTCGACGTTCACGCCCAGCCGCTTGAGGGCCGCGATCATGTCGCGCTGCTGGCTCTCGACCGAAATCTTGCCCTTCGAGTCGCGTTCGTTGATGACGATCGAGAGGTAGAACTCGTCGGGCGTGATCTCCTTCTCGGCGCGTCCGTTCACCTGAATATAGCTGGGGAAAGCCTCCTGCATCTGTGCCGCCGCGGGAAGAGCCATCAGCGCCACCGCCGCCATTAAAATCAGTTTTTTCATATTTTCCGTTTTTTAGGTAACTGTCTTGCAAATAAAACGCCAAAAATCCGAAATACTGCATCCCCACTCCGGAATCATGCCTTGAACGACCCTATTTCGATCAGGTTGCCTTCGGGGTCGGCCACGTAGCAGGTGCGCTGGCCCCACGGTTCGGTTGTGGGTTCCATGACGGGCCGGGCGCCTTTGGCGACGACCTCGCGGAAGGCCGCATCGACCGCCGCATGGTTTTCGACGCTCAGGGCGATCTCGTAATGCCCGTTCACCGGGCCGGCATAGCCGAACCTGCGGCCGGTCATCTTCTCGAAATCCGCCCTGCGGTAGAGCAGGAACAGCGTTCCGTCCTTTTCCAGATAGACGTTCGAGGCGTTTTCATCCTCGCGGATCTCGAATCCCAGCACGTCGCGGTAGAAGCGGACCATGGCCGGCATCCGCTCGACGAATATCCCGAAACCGTCCAGTCTCATCGCCGTACGAGTTTCACGACGTTTTCCACATGGTGCGTGTGGGGGAACATGTCCACGGGCTGTACCGCCTCGACGCGGTAATCGGCGTCGAGCAGCGCCAAGTCGCGGGCCTGCGTGGCGGGATTGCAGCTCACGTAGACGATCCGCCGGGGCGCGGCGCGCAGGATCACCCCGATCACCGGCTCGTCCACGCCCGCACGCGGCGGATCGAGGATGATCACGTCGGGACGGCCGTTGGCGGCGACGAACCCGTCGCTCAGCACCTGCTTCATGTCGCCCGCATAGAAAACCGTATTCCCGATGCCGTTGATCTGCGAATTGACCTTCGCATCGGCGATCGCTTCGGGCACATACTCCACGCCCACCACCCGGCTGCACCGCGCGGCGCAGAAATTGGCGATGGTCCCCGTCCCGGTGTAGAGGTCGTAAAGCACGTCCTCCGGTTTGAGGTCCGCGAACTCCCGCGCCACCTTGTAAAGCTCGTACGCCTGCGCCGAATTGGTCTGGTAGAACGACTTCGGCCCCACCTTGAACCGCAGCCCCTCCATCTCTTCGACGATATGGTCCTTCCCTTTGTAGCAAACCGGATCGAGGTCCCCGACCGAATCGTTGAACTTGGTGTTGACGATGTAGAACAGCGACGTGATCTGCGGGAAATTCGCCGCCAGATGGTCCAGCAGCGCGGCGATCCGCTCCCGGTCGTCCTCGCCGAACACCACGATCACCATCACCTCGCCCGTCGAAGCCGTGCGGACGATCATGTTGCGCATCAGCCCCCGGTGTTCGCGGGCGTTGTGGAACGTGTAGCCGTTTTCGATGCAGAAGCGTCTGGTCTCGGTGCGGATGTCGTTCGACGGATCGGGCTGGAGCCAGCACTTGTCGATGTCCAGCACCTTGTCGAACATGTTGGGAATATGAAATCCGAGCGCGGGCGCGGCATCGAAGTCCGTCCCGCTCTCCACCTCTTCGCGCGTCAGCCAGCGGCGGTCGGCGAAGGTGAATTCGAGTTTGTTGCGGTAAAACCGGGTCTGCTCCGACCCCAGACAGGGCGCGATCTGCGGCAGTGCGATCTTGCCGATGCGCGTCAGCTGGTCGCGCACCTGCTCGGTCTTGAAGCGCAGCTGCTCCTCGTAGGGCAGGTTCTGCCACTTGCAGCCCCCGCAAACCCCGAAATGGGCGCAGAAGGCCTCCGCGCGCAGCGGCGATTTTCTGACGTAGCGGACCACGAATCCCTCCATGAACCTGCGGCGCTTGGAGCGTATCTGCACATCCACCACATCGCCCGGAACGGTCAGCGGCACGAACACCACCACGTCGTTCCAGCGTCCCATCGCCTTGCCTTCGGCGGCGAGCGTCGTTATTTCAAGCCCCTCGATGAGGGGATAATTTGCCTTTTTGCGAGCCATCGTCTTCCAATTTGCGGCAAAGATAGTGCAAGCTGAGGGCAAAAGCAAGTTCGCTTGCATTTTGCCGAAGCGCCGCCCTCGCCCTTCACCTCCGCCGACACGGCGATCAGGCCGCCGCACCCGTTCCGTTTCAGACACCCGCAGCCCGGTCCGGACCGCCGTCTACTCCTTTCTCTTCGCTCCGGCCCTCGCCCTCACGCCGCCCAGCCAAAACCCCAGCGCAAAGGGTCCCCCGATCAGCACCGCGAGCGCCGACACCACGTACAGCAGCACCTTGCCCACCAGCCCCGGCACCGCGTCCAGCGTCGTCCGCACCACCTCGCCGGCCGTCTGCCGCAGCTGCTCGACCAACGCCTGCCGCTCTCCGGTCACATACCGCTGCAGCTCGTCGCGCTGGCGGTCGAAATCGGCGAAGGCGTTATCGACGCTGTAATTCATCGTATATATCAGCTGCGTCACCTGTTTGTTCAGCTCGTCCAGCACCCGGTCCGATATTTCGGGCAGATGCTCGGCCACGACGACGATGCGCGTGAAACTGCGTTCGAGCGAGTCGAGGCGCGCCCCGACCTCCATGCGCAGGCTGTCCTGCTGCAGCTGCATTTCGAGAATGTCCTTCGACCAGCCGACACTGCTGGCCAGCTGCTGCGTCTGGCTGCTCACGCGGTCGTTCACGTCGGCCAGCACTTCGGCGATCGAACCCGTCGCATAGGCGTGCTCTACGCCGTTCTCGCGCAGGAACTCGATCCACGCAAGGGTGGTGTTCGAAGCCTCCATCCCCTCGTCGGAGGGATTGTCCCGCACATACTGCGCGACAAAACGCTCCATCAGCCCGTAACGCTCCTCCGCCAGCACCTGCCGCGCCAGCCGCGCGGCCCGGCGGTCGAGCCGCGCCGCCGCATCGCGCGCCATGCTGCTCTGCGCCCCGAACAGCAGCGAATCGGGCGCCGCCGCAAACCGTTCGTTCATCCGCCGGCAGAGTATCCACATGTCGGCCAGCGCCACGTCGGGAATCCCCTGCATGGCGGCCGAGACGCCCGCCCGCGTGGCGCGTATCTTCCACCGCACCGCGGCGACCCGCGTAGCCACATCCGGCGCCGCTTGGGCGATCGAATCGGCCGTGCGCGCCACCTCTGCGGCCATGTCATAATAGAATCCGCGCGTCATCGTCCGCACGTTCATCTCCTCTTTGGACAGGGGGTCGCCCGTAGCCACGGCGACCTTCAGCAGCGAACACCCCGTCAGCGCAAGCGCAGCGCACAAGGCTGCCGCGGCCTGCAAAAGCGCATATCCGTTTATTTTCATAGCTCCGATTCTACACAACTACCGCTCCATTTTCCGCTCCATCTCGCGGATATAGCGCACCGCTGCGAAGTGCCCGGCCTGCGGCATGTTGCCGTGGTCGAAGCCGTCGAACTCGTAAATCCGCACGTCGGGATGCCCCGCCACGCGCATCATGCGCCAGAAGTAGGCGTTCTCCTCGTAGCGGCCCAGCATCTCCCGCTCCCTGTCACCCGAAAGGATCAGGATCGGGCGGCAGTCGGGCCGCACGTAATTGAGCGGCGCCATGTCGTCCACCACCACCTGCGTGTCGGGAATCCCCATCTCGCGGCGGCGCGCGAAGTGGGTCACCACCTGCCCGCTGTAGGGAATCAGCGCCGCGAAGGTCGTGTCGGGATCGATGCCGTAGGGTTCGAGCCAGCGCTTGTCCAGCCCGATCATCGAGGTCAGGTAACCGCCCGCCGAGTGGCCCGCCACGAAAATCCGCCGCGGATCGCCGCCGTACTCGGCGATATGCTTCACCACCCACGCCGCCGACGCGGCCGCATCGTCCACGCAGTCGGCCACCTTCACGTGCGGCGAGAGCCGGTATTCCACGCCCACCACAGCGAAGCCTTTGTCCTTCAACGCTTCGGGGATATCGCGCCGCCCGCCCGTCAGGCCGCCGCCGTGATACCATATGACGGTCGAGAAGCCTTCCTTATCCGCCGGATAATAGAGGTCCAGCCGGCACATCGTGTCGATGTTCCGGTCGCCTCCGGCGTCACGGTAAGCTATATTTTTTACGGTCTTGTAAGCGCCCGGCCGGGCCGCGCCTACCGCGCCGCACACGGCCAGCGCGAAAATCAAAGCGACGAGTCGTTTCATGTCGAGTAAGTTTATTCGGGTCATAAAGATAGGTAAAATCCGGTAAAAAACGCTATATTTGCCCATGATAAACATCCGCCCGGAGACGATGCGGCCCGGCCCGTCCGGTCTGCACAGTCTTTGCACAAACACATTACGATTCCGAAAAACGACCGAATTATGAAAATAGCCTGCCTGCAATTCAACCCGATACAGGAGAACACCTACGTCGTCTGGGACGACACCTCCGAAGCCGTCGTCATCGACGCCGGCAACAGCAACCCGCGCGAAGACGCCGCGCTCGACAACTTCATCGCCCAGCACGGACTCAAACCCGTTCTGGCGGTCAACACCCACGGCCATTTCGACCATACGCTGGGCGTCGCGCACCTCAAGAAACGCTACGGCATCCCCTTCGCGCTCTCGTCCAAGGACCAGTTCCTGCTGGACAACGCCTCGACCAGCGGCAGCATCTTCGGCGTTGCGGTCGGCGAGATGCCCCCGACGGACATCGACCTCGACACAACGCCCGAAATCCGCTTCGGCCACACCGTCCTGCGCGTGATCCACACCCCCGGCCACACCCCCGGCCATGTGGCGCTGTTCGACCCCGAATCCAAATCGCTCTTCACGGGCGACACGCTCTTCCGCGAGTCGATCGGCCGCACCGACCTGCCGGGCGGCGACTATTCGTGGATCATGCGTTCGATCCTCGACTCCCTGATCCCGCTGGGCGAAGAGGTCCGCGTCTACCCCGGCCACGGCCCCGAATCGACCATCGGCCACGAAATGCTCTACAACCCCTTCGTCGTCGAGGTCCTCAACCAAGAAGTGAACTACAAGAACTGAGGCCCCGCCTCGACACCGCAGCGGACGCCGTCCGGGAAAATCCGCTCCGCAAACCTCCGGAAACGTGAAGACACTGATCCATAAAATCCTCTACCGAACCCTGCCGCTCGAAGGCTACCTGCGCGCCGTGAGCCGCCTGTTCTTCCTCTGGCAGCGGCTCGGCATCGGGCGTTACGCCCCCGCCACCGAATACGTCTACCACCTGCCGCGGCTCGTCCGCGCGGGCGACACGGCCGTCGACATCGGCGCCAACCTCGGCTACTACGCCCGCACGATCTCCCGCCTCGCAGGCCCCGCGGGCAAGGTCTACGCCGTGGAACCGGTGGCCCCGATCCGCAAGGTGCTGAGCCGCAACCTCCGCCGCTGCGCCAACACCGAAATACTTCCCTACGCCCTGGGCACGGAGTCGAAACCCATCGTGATGGCCAACGACTCGGCGCGCGAAACGGGCTACTTCGGCACGGGACAGAACTTCGTCAACGACAGCGGCGCGGCGGCCGCCGCGGAGTTCTCGGCCCAGATGCGCCGGGGCAGCGAACTCTTCGCCGGACTCGAACGCCTCGACTTCGTCAAATGCGACATCGAAGGCTACGAAGTCGTGGTGCTGACCGAACTCCGCCCGCTGCTCGAACGCTTCCGCCCCACGGTGCTCGTCGAGACGGGCGGCGGCAACCGCCCCCGCATCGTCGAACTCTTCACAGCGCTGGGCTACAAGGCCTTCACCCTCGAACACGGACGGGAAATCCCCCTGACCGCCGCAAGCGTCAAGGACATCATCTTCCGCCCGCAGTAATTTCAATTTTTCAATTCAGAAACATGCGCATCGACATCCTGACAGTCGTCCCCGAACTGCTGACCTCCCCGCTCAACGAATCCATCCTGCACCGCGCGCAGGAGAAGGGGCTGGTCCAGATCGTCGTCCATAACCTCCACGACTACGCCCACGACCGCCGCAAGACCACCGACGACTACCCCTTCGGCGGCGAAGCGGGCATGGTCCTCAAGTGCGAACCGGTCTTCGAACTGATCGAGAAACTCCAGTCCGAGCGGCATTACGACGAGATCATCTACACCTCGCCCGACGGCGTCCGCTACGACCAGCACGAAGCCAACCGGCTTTCGACGCTCGACAACATCATCATCCTCTGCGGCCACTACAAGGGCATCGACTAC
>ERZ1027217.752-NODE-752-length-10478-cov-5.579871_pt1 | contig 10478 bp, 10 predicted proteins | sample MGYA00519268_ERZ1027217 | MGnify/ENA primary metagenome ERZ1027217 (study PRJEB26926, sample SAMN06164537) | human gut metagenome | biome: ENVO:00009003; feature: ENVO:2100002; material: ENVO:00002003 | host: Homo sapiens | place: USA | collected 2012 ...
CCTGAGATGTCTCGTGGGCTCGGAGATGTGTATAAGAGACAGGCCCGGCACCGGGTTCACGGTGACGTTCCGGGACGGGAGGCCTGTGTCCTATGAAAGAGTGCCAGAATAGAGGGGCTGCGGAAGCAAATTCTCCGAAAAAACCGAAATTTTCTTCCGGAAAGACCTTGACGGACACTTGCCCGTGTGATAAAATCAATATTACCTGTGAGTATGGGGCTTTCTTTTTGCGCGCTTTTCGCTTCGGCGCGGGAAAGACGCCCTGTCCGGCAGGGAGGCAGAGAGCGGCCTTCGCCGGCCGCCAATCTAATAAGGAGGTGCCGTTAGATGCGCGTGAAGATCACTTTGAGATGCAACGAGTGCAAGCAGAGAAACTACAACACGATGAAAAACAAGAAGAACAGCCCTGACCGTCTTGAAATGAACAAGTATTGCCCCTTCTGCAGAAAGCATACGGTCCATACCGAGACCAAGTAATTGGAAGGAGATAGCACGATGGCAGAGGAAAAAAAGGTCAAGAAGGACCACGGCAAGTGGTTCCGCGAGATGAGAAGCGAACTGAAGAAGGTCGTCTGGCCTGACGGCAAGACCACCGCCAAGAACACCGGAACGGTGCTGCTGTGCTCTGTGGCAGTGGGCGCCTGCATCTGGATCTTCGACGGCGTGGCGGTGCTGCTGATCAAGACCCTCATCGGCGCGTTCACCGGCTGAGGAAGTGCGGCATGGCTGAAAACGCGAAATGGTATGTGATCCACACCTACTCCGGCTACGAGAACGCCGTGAAGGCGGCCATCGAGAAATCCGTGGTCAACCGCGGCATGTCCGATATGGTCCTCAAGATGGAGATTCCTATGGAAACCGTCACCGAGGTCACCGAGTCCGGCGTCATGAAGGAAGTGGAGCGCAAGGTATTTCCCGGCTACGTCCTGATCAAGATGATCCTGACAGATGACACCTGGCATCTGATCCGCAACATCCGAGGCGTCACCGGCTTCGTGGGCGAGGCCAACAAGGCCATCCCCCTGACGGTGGACGAGGTGGCGGCCCTGGGCGTGGAAAAGCACGAGATCGTGGTGCTGTACAACGTGGGCGACACCGTGAAGATCACGGACGGCCCCTTTACCAGCTTCACCGGTACCGTGGAGGAGATCGACCCCGAGAAGAACAAGGTCCGGGTGGCGGTCTTCATGTTCGGCAGAGAAACCCCCATCGAGCTGGAGCTCGATCAGGTGGAGGTTCTGCACTGAGGCGCAGCAGTCTCTGCGCGGCAGGCCGGAGCATTCCCTCCGGCGCAAGTGGGAGAGACGGTTTCCGTCTCGCCAAAAGCGGTTTCCGGTATCGACCGGCCGCTACCACATTTTTATGAAGGAGGTGCCTATCCATGGCACAGAAAGTTGTTGGTTATGTAAAGCTGCAGATTCCTGCAGGCAAAGCGACCCCCGCACCCCCTGTCGGCCCCGCTCTGGGCCAGCACGGTGTCAACATTCAGGCATTCACCAAGGAGTTCAACGAGCGCACCAAGAATGACATGGGCCTCATCATCCCCGTGGTCATCACCGTCTACTCCGATCGTTCCTTCAGCTTCATCACCAAGACGCCTCCCGCGGCTGTGCTGATCAAGAAGGAGTGCAACATCGAGTCCGGCTCCGGTGTGCCCAACAAGACCAAGGTGGCCACCATCTCCAAGGCCTCCGTCCAGAAGATCGCCGAGCTGAAGATGCGCGATCTGAACGCCGCTTCCCTGGAAGCAGCCATGAGCATGATCGCCGGCACCGCCCGTTCCATGGGCGTCGTCGTGGGCGAATAAGGAGGGTGTAAGAGATGTTTAGAGGTAAGAAGTATAAAGAAAGCGCCAAGCAGATCGACCGCGGGACCTTGTATGATCCCAAGGAGGGTCTGGAGCTGGTCTGCAAGACCGCATCCGCCAAGTTCGACGAGACCGTCGAGCTGCATGTGAAGCTGGGTGTCGACTCCCGCCACGCTGACCAGCAGGTCCGCGGCGCCATCGTCCTGCCCAACGGCACCGGCAAGACCGCCCGCGTCCTGGTGTTTGCCAAGGGCGACAAGGCCGACGCTGCCCGCGAGGCCGGCGCCGACTTCGTCGGTGATATGGATATGGTCGAGAAGATCCAGAAGGAAAACTGGTTCGGCTTCGACGTGGTCGTCGCTTCCCCCGACATGATGGGCGTTGTGGGCCGTCTGGGTAAGCTGCTGGGCCCCAAGGGCCTGATGCCCTCCCCCAAGGCCGGCACCGTCACTCCCGACGTGGCCAAGGCCGTGAAGGAAGTCAAGGCCGGTAAGGTGGAGTATCGTCTGGACAAGACCAACATCATCCACTGCCCCATCGGCAAGATTTCCTTCGGCGCGGACAAGCTGTATGAGAACTATACCGCTCTGCTGGGCGCCATCATCAAGGCCAAGCCCGCCGCCGCCAAGGGCCAGTATATCAAGTCCTGCGTGGCCGCTTCCACTATGGGCCCCGGCGTCAAGATGAACGCCAACAAGCAGCTGTAAAAAACCGGCTGAAACATTTGATATCTTCGGCTTGACAAACCGTCACGCCCCTGATATAATACCAGATGCGTTCCAAAGACAGCAGGTGGCGCAAGCCGTAAGTCCTGCCGAGGATGGCAAATCGTTTCCGATTGCTTACACCGTCCTTGTGTCCTTGGATACAGGGACGGTTTTCTTTTTGAACGCACCGACAATTTTTCCGGAGGTGAAATCAAAGAATGCCCAACGCAAAAGTTCTGTCTGAAAAGCAGGCCATCGTGGCGGCGCTGACCGAGAAGCTGCAGAATGCAGCCGCCGGTGTCATCGTTGATTACAAGGGCATCACCGTGGCAGAGGACACCGCTCTGCGCGCGGACTGCCGCGAGAACAACGTGGAATACGCTGTCATCAAGAACACCCTGCTGCGCTTTGCATTCAACAACGTGGGTCTCAACGAGCTGGACGATCAGCTCAACGGCACCACGTCCCTGGCCGTGTGCATGGACGATCCCGTCGCCCCTGCCCGCGTCATCGCTGACTATGCAAAGAAGCTCAATGGCAAGTTCGAGATCAAGGGCGGCTTTATGGAAGGCAAGGTCGTCTCCCTGGAGACCGTGAATGCTCTGGCTTCCATCCCCGCTCTGCCCGTGCTGCAGGCCCAGGTTCTGGGCACCATGCTGGCCCCCATCTCTGCTCTGGCCTGCGTGCTGAAGCAGATCGCCGAGAAGGACGGCGCTCCCGCCGAGGAAGCCGCCGCCGAGTAAACATCGGCACCACCCCGGGGCCTCTCCGCCCCACCCAAATCAAACAAATATCTTACAATTAGGAGGCTTATCAAAATGTCCGAGAAGATTACTGCTATGATCGAGGAAATCAAGGGCCTGACCGTTCTGGAGCTGTCCGAGCTGGTCCACGCTCTGGAGGAAGAGTTCGGCGTGTCCGCCGCCGCCATGGCCGCTCCCGCTGCCGGCGCTGCTGCTCCCGCTGCCGAGGAGAAGACCGAGTTCGACGTGGTCCTGACCGGTTTCGACGCCGCTCAGAAGATCAAGGTCATCAAGGTCGTCCGCGAGGTCATGGGTCTGGGTCTGGCCGAGGCCAAGGCTGCCGTCGAGGGCGCCCCCACCACCATGAAGGAGGGTCTGTCCAAGGAGGACGCCGAGGCTCTGAAGAAGCAGGTCGAGGAAGTCGGCGGCAAGGTCGAGCTGAAGTAAGTTTCACCCAAATGAAAAAATGCTGCAAGCGCTGCGCTTGCAGCATTTTTTTGCGCTTTTTGTGGATTCTGGCGGATAAAAAGCCACGGAATTTTTCCGCTTGTGAAACTCGGCGGGGTCTGATATAATAGCCGTGTATAACTTCAGAAATCCTGCATAAAAGAAACAGAGGTGACGTCTTATCAAGACACAGAAAAAACCGGGGCTTTTCCGGCACCTGGGCCCCGTCCTGGGCCGCTATAAGGGCTGGACGGCAGCCGCCCTGATATTCGGCATCACCGAGGTGGTGCTGGAGCTGCTGATCCCCATGCTCATGTCCACCATCGTGGACGGCGGCCTGTACCGGGAGAGCACCTTCATGCTCCAGGGGCTGTTTTCCCCGGAGCTCATCGCCAACCGCAACCGCTTCGTGCTGACGGTGGGGGCCATTATGGTGGGCGTGGCCTGCCTGTCCATGGCCATGGGCGTTCTGGCCGCCCGCTGCTCCGCCATTGCCACCCAGGGCTTCGCCCGGAATATGCGCAGCACTCTGCTGGGGAAGATCGAGAGCTTCTCCTTCTCCAACATCGACCACATCTCCACCCCCCAGCTGATCACCCGGGCCACCACGGACATCAACACCCTGCGGGATACCATGCGTCAGTCCCTGGTGACCCTGTACCGGGCCCCGGTGATGGTGATCCTGGCCACGGTCATGAGCTTCATCGTCTCCCCGGGTCTTGCGCCCCTGCTGCTGATCTGCATCCCGCTGCTGGCGGTGGTGATGACCATCCTGCTGAAGGTGGGCCAGCCCCGCTTCAAGCGGATGCTGAAGATGATGGACGGCATGAACCAGGCCGTCCGGGAGAATCTGGTGGCCAGCCGCGTGGTGAAGGCCTTCGTCCGGGGGGGCTACGAGTCCAAGCGCTTTGACAAAACCACCGACGATCTGCGGCAGGCCCAGCTGGGTGCAGGGAGACTGTTTACCCTGTCCGGCCCCATTACCATGGGCATTATGTGGACGTGCAGCGTGCTGATTCTGTTTTTCGGCGGCCGGGAGATCATTTTCCGGACCACCGGCCTGCTGACCGGCCAGCTGGTGAGCCTGGTGAACTACGCCGGCATGGCCGTGAACTCCCTGTCCATGATCAGCTGGCTGGTCATGTCCCTGTCCCGGGCCCAGGCCTCCCTGGTCCGCATCAACGAGGTGCTGGACGAGAAAATTGACATCACCGACGGCCCCTCCGACGCCGCAGTGGAAAGCGGCAGCATCGACTTCGAGGACGTCTGCTTCAGCTATACCCGGGACCCCGACAAGCTGGCCCTGCGCCATGTGACCCTGCACATCGCCTCCGGCGAGACCATCGGCGTCATCGGCGGCACCGGCGAGGGCAAGTCCACCCTGGTGAGCCTGATCCCCCGGTTTTACGACGCCCTGTCCGGCACCGTGAAGGTGGACGGCCGGGACGTCCGGGAGTATACCCTGGAAAATCTCCGCAGCGGCGTGTCCATGGTGCTGCAGAACGGCTCCCTGTTCTCCGGCACCATCGCCGACAACCTCCGCTGGGCGGACCCCAACGCCACCCGGGAGCAGATGCAGGCCGCCTGCGCCATCGCCCGGGCCGACGAGTATATCGACCGCTTCCCCGACGGCTATGACACGGTGCTGGAGCAGAACGCCGCCAACCTGTCCGGCGGCCAGCGCCAGCGGCTGCTGATCGCCCGGGCCATCCTGAAAAAACCCAGGATCCTGATCCTGGACGACTCCACCTCCGCCGTGGACATGGCCACCGACGAGCACATCCGCCGCTGTCTGCGGACGGCCTTGCCCGGCGCCACCAAGGTCATCATCGCCCAGCGCATCAACTCCATCATGTCCTGCGACCGCATTGTGGTGCTGGACCAGGGGCGTCTGGCGGACATGGGCACCCATCAGGAGCTGCTGTCCCGCAGCCATATTTACCGTGACGTGTACGAGAGCCAGATGAGAGAGGGGGCGGTGGATCATGCCGCGAGTTGACCTGCAGAAATATAATAAAAAGGTAGAGAACCCCTTCGCCATCCTGTGGCGTCTGGTGTGCTACTTCAAGCACTGCCGCCTGCTGCTGACGGCGGCCATGCTGTCCATCCTGGCCTATGTGGCGGCCACCATCGGGGCCGCCTACTGCATGAAGCCCCTGACAAACCTGCTGGAGGCCAGCGGTGCGGCTCCCAACGAGACCTACGCCAAGTACATCAGCCTGATCCTGGGCCTGGCGGGCCTGTACCTGCTGTCGGCCCTGACCAACTATCTGCTGAACCGGCTGATGCTGGAGTGCAGCGCCATCATCATGAAGCAGCTGCGCACGGAGCTGTTCGACACCATGCAGCGCCAGCCGGTGCGGTTCTTTGACGAGAACAAGACCGGCGCCCTGATGAGCTACTACACCAGCGACATCGAGGCCACCAACGAGCTGCTGCAGCACAGCATCACCCAGCTGGCCATCTCCATCACCTCCCTGGTGGGCACCGTTGCCATGATGCTGGCCCTGTCCATGCGGCTGTTTGCCATCATGGTGGTGCTGGGGGCTATCGTGGTGCTGGTGGTGCGGGTCACCACCAAAATCAGCAAGCGCACCTACGCCAGCCAGCAGCGCCTCACCGCCGCCGTCAGCGGCTATATGGAGGAGATGATCACCGGCCAGCGTGACGTGAAGGTGTTCACCCACGAAAAGGAGGTCATGGAGCAGTTCGACGTCATCAACCAGGACCTGTGCAAGGCCTCCACCACCGCCACCACCGTCACCTCCATGGTGGGTCCCATTCTCAACAACCTGTCCCACATCTTCTACGCCATCACCTGCGCGGTGGGCGTCCTGTGGCTGACAGGGGAGGGAGCCGGCGGCATCCTCATCGGCTTTTTGCAGTATGTCCGCACCTTTGCCGACCGCGTCAGCCAGATCTCCGAGCAGTTCAACGCTCTGATGATGGCCCTGGCCGGTGCCGAGCGGATTTTTGGCATCCTGGACCTGCCTCCCGAGGAGGACCAGGGCCAGGTGACCCTGGAGCAGAAGGGCGACGACTACCACTGGCGTATGCCGGACGGCACCCTGGTGCCCCTGCGGGGCGATGTACGCTTTTCCCATGTGGACTTTGCCTATGTGCCGGAAAAGCCGGTGCTGCGGGACCTGTCCCTGTACGCCAAGCCCGGCCAGAAGATCGCCTTCGTCGGCTCCACCGGCGCGGGAAAAACCACCATTACCAATCTCATCAACCGGTTTTACGATATCCAGGCCGGCTCCATCACCTACGACGGCATCGACGTGCGCAACATCCGCAAGGACGACCTGCGCCGCTCCCTGGGCATCGTGCTGCAGGACACCCACCTGTTCACCGGCACGGTGATGGAGAACATCCGCTACGGCCGCCTGGACGCCACCGATGAGGAGTGCATGGAGGCCGCCAAGATCGCCAACGCCCACTACTTCATCTCCCACCTGCCCCAGGGGTACGACACCGTCCTCTATTCCGACGGCGCCAACCTCAGCCAGGGCCAGCGCCAGCTGGTGGCCATCGCCCGGGCGGCGGTGTCCCGGGCCCCGGTGCTGATTCTGGACGAGGCCACCTCCTCCGTGGACACCCGCACCGAGAAGCTCATCGGCCAGGGGCTGGACGGCCTGATGGCCGGGCGCACTGTGTTCGTCATCGCCCACCGCCTTTCCACCGTCCGCAACGCCAACGCCATCATGGTGCTGGAGCAGGGGCGGATCATCGAGCGCGGCGACCACCGGGAGCTGCTGGACCAGAAGGGGAAGTACTATCAGCTCTGCCACTACATGATCGAATTGACCTAACTGTTCACCGAAAACATCTGCGAGATATAATTGTTAACCGTTAATCTGCGGCGAAAGTTAGCGGATAAAAACAGCAGAAAATCCGGCGCAAGAGAATAAAAATACAAAGAAAATGGATAATTGTCATTTTTTTTGGAATATTCACAGAAAGTTTAATCTTAGTGTTGAAAAATCTACTGTTTCATGATACAATTAGGAAAACATTTTAATCCTGGGCGGCGATAAGTAAAATGCACAAAAACCGTCCGCCATCGGCGAACAGACTGGTGCGTAGTGGACAGCGAGCCGTGGACGCACCCAGCCGTCCCCAAAGGAAAGATCATGGCAGAAAAGAATAAAAAGCGTGGCGGACGCCGCGCCCACCTCAACGATTTCCATGTGAATCTTGCCGGTGATTATGTATATACCGGCGCCCACTACTCCTATGTGGACCAGGGCCGCAGCCGCGACCGGGTCCAGCGGGAGCTGCTGGGACTGAGCGTTGCCGTCATGCTGGCCGTGGTGGCCGGCGGCTGCAGCGATGCCCCCGCCATGCTGAACTGCTGGTATGTCATCCTCCCCTATATCTGCGAGGCCGCCGCGGCGGTCAGCGTGATCTGGGCGGTGCTCCGGCTGCGGAAGGCGGAGGAACCCATCCGGGAGTACATTTATAAAAAGAGCGTGCAGGCGTTGCCCCACCGGGCCATGCTGTGCATGATCTTCGCGGGCCTGGGCTTCGTGACCATGGTGCTGTACCTGGTGATGAACGGCTCCGGCGGCCGCGTGGCCTCCGTGATCGCCTACCTGGCGCTGAAGGCGCTGGTGGCCGGGGGAGCGTGGCTTCTCTGGCGGTATATGCTGACCCTCAAGTGGGAAAAGCTTCCCGCCCGCGACTTGGATACGCCTCAGGCGTGATCCACCAATTTCTTTTGTGAACTCCGGGCTTCTGCCCGCGTTCAAAAATATTTAAGGAGGATTCCAATGAAGAAAGCTACCCGTATCTTGGCTCTGGTACTTTGCGCTGTCATGTGCCTGGGCCTGTTCGTTGGCTGCGGCAACAAAGGCAAGCAGAACAGCGACACCCCGTTGGTCGTGGGTTATTCCCCGTTCAACAGCAAATTCTCTCCCTTCTTCTCCGAGACCGCTTATGACCAGGACGTCTGGACGATGACCGCTATCGGCCTGCTGAACAGCGATCGCCAGGGCTCCATCATCATGAAGGGTATCGAAGGCGAAACCAAGGCCTACAATGGCACCGACTACACCTACTATGGTCCCGCTGACTGCGAGATCGTGGAGAACACCGATGGCACTGTGGACTACAACTTCAAGCTGCGCGAGGACCTGAAGTTCTCCGACGGTGAGCCTATCACCATCGATGACGTCATCTTCTCCATGTACGTCCTGTGCGATCCTACCTACGACGGCAACAGCACCCTGTTTGCTCTGCCCATCGAGGGCATGGATGCTTACCGTTCCGGTATGGACACCCTGTACAACCTGATGCTGGCTGCCGGCCGCGACAACACCGACTTCTCCAAGTGGAAAGAGGCGGATCAGACTGCCTTCTGGGCTGACGTGGATCAGGCCGGCGTGAAGTTCGTCCAGGCCATCATGCAGTACTGCATTGCCCAGGGCGCTAACGCCGAGGGCGATTCCGTTTCCGCCTGCATGGCCAACTGGGGCTTCGAGCTGCCCGCCGATGCTACCGAGGCTGATGCCTTCAATGCCATCGTCGCCAAGTATCCCTCCCTGGCCGAGGCTGTCGACGCTGAGAAGCCCGAAGGCACCACCTTCACCAGCCTGCTGAACGACTACGAGACCAAGTACACCAAGGGTATCGAGACCGGCACCTCCGCTGCCAACATCTCCGGTATCAAGAAGACCGGCGACTACAGCATGACCGTCTCCCTGACCCAGGTCGACGCCACTGCCATCTATCAGCTGGGTGTGACCATCGCCCCCATGCACTACTATGGCGAGAAGACCAAGTATGACTACGACAACAACAAGTTCGGCTTTGACAAGGGCGATCTGAGCCACGTTCGCGAGAAGACCACCACCCCCCTGGGTGCTGGCCCCTACAAGTTCATCAAGTTCGAGAATGGTACCGTTAACTTCGAGGCTAACGATTCCTACTATCTGGGCGCCCCCAAGACCAAGTATGTCAACTTCCTGCAGACTCAGGAAGACGATAAGCTCAACGGCGTCGTCACCGGCACCGTGGATATCACCGATCCTTCCTTCAGCTCCACCACCGTGGACGCCATCAAGGCTGCCAACAAGAACGACGATGTCAACGGCCCCGCCATCACCACCGATACCGTGGATAACCTGGGCTATGGTTACATCGGCATGAGCGCCAACACCATGAACGTCAACAAGGAGCCTGGTTCCGATGCCTCCAAGGCTTATCGTAAGGCTTTCGCCACCGTTCTGGCTGCTTACCGCACCGTCGCCATCGAGTCCTACTATGGCGAGCGCGCTTCCGTCATCAACTACCCCATCTCCAACACCTCTTGGGCTGCTCCTCAGGCTGCCGATCCTGGCTACAAGGTCGCCTTCTCTGTGGATGCTCAGGGTAAGGACATCTATACCTCCGACATGACCGACGAGCAGAAGTATGAGGCCGCCCTGCAGGCTGCCCTGACCTTCTTCGAGGCCGCCGGCTGCAAGGTCGAGAACGGCAAGGTCGTCTCCAACCCCGAGGGTGGTATGGATACCGCTAACTACGCCATCGAGCGCGAGGCCCTGATCCCCGCCGACGGCAAGGGCGATCACCCCTCCTTCATGATCCTCACCGAGGCCTCCAAGGCTCTGGAGAAGATCGGCGTGCACCTGATCGTCACCGACCTGTCCGACAGCACGCAGCTGTGGGATACCATCGAGGCCGACCAGGCTGACATGTTTGCTGCCGCTTGGGCCGCCACCGTGGATCCTGATATGTATCAGCTGTCTCTTATACACATCTGACGCTGCCGAC
>ERZ1027217.756-NODE-756-length-10460-cov-5.858433_pt1 | contig 10460 bp, 7 predicted proteins | sample MGYA00519268_ERZ1027217 | MGnify/ENA primary metagenome ERZ1027217 (study PRJEB26926, sample SAMN06164537) | human gut metagenome | biome: ENVO:00009003; feature: ENVO:2100002; material: ENVO:00002003 | host: Homo sapiens | place: USA | collected 2012 ...
TTAAAATAATATTGTAATACAAAAGTCATTGATACAAATCCTTCTGGGAGAACTTTTACCTATTGTGAGCGAAAACAACAACGGACTTGCTTGGAAGGGCGGCTTTATTGAAAGGGCTAAAATAACATCCAGTATGTCTATTGACGATTATACTAATCCAGGAATGTACGGTTTAGATGGATGTCAAGATTCTCCATATAAATATGGTGGGCTAATAGTATTTAAAGCTAATGTCCTTGTTGTACAAATCGTTTATGAAATGCAAGGTTCAAACAGACCCAAATATAGGCAGAATTGGTTTAATCAAGGTTGGCAATCATGGTATTCTTTTTAACAAAGGAATAGCTGATTCATGCTTCTGGGAGAACTGATTGGTGTTGCTACAGCCAAGAAAGATGGACTAATGCCTATGGAACAGTTCTTCGATAGAGATGTTAATCCCATTGAAGATTACAATACATTTACATGGAATGGGATTCGGAAAACAACTAAATCAACATCTAATTCTCCATTCGAAAGTGGTGATGGGCAAAATGCTGTTATATTTATAGGGACAAATGATGTTCAAAAAATAGGGTTTCAAGCAACCTATTCGGGGCAATTGATTAAGATCAGGCTATATTGGGTCGGTAGTTGGGGTAAATGGCAAACTTTTTCGTTGACATAGGATTAAAAAACGGGTGGTCCGGTACAAGCCGGTGCCACCCGATCCTGATATGCACAACGCCATATGCGGTGCAAAGGTAATAAATATCTGAATAAACCGCTATATTTTTCAAGATATAGAGATTTCTTCCAAATCTGATATACTGATTTCATCCGTCACGTTTGTGAAATAGAAGAGATCAGGGTTCTCTGAAAAAACCTCAATCTTGGTTCTTGTCCATACACTGCTATAAACGTAAACATAAAAAGATTTTCTATCTTTAAAAAGTCTGATACTATTATATCCTTTTTCAAATAATTTATTTACGAATATATATTTGTCTGATAAGATCACACGAATATAGTTGCAACTATCCAATGTGCCATTAGGTGAGCTATATATATGTAATATATGATTAATATTACTGCCATAATCACAAACTTTAAACAAAGCAGTTTCCTTATTTCCGGTAGAAATATTATAAATCGTAGAATTTAAGGCTTGAACACTATCGCTCAAGCCTTTATTTTCTTTCGTAGCAATCCCTATCAGTTCTCCCAGGACTTTCGCGGCAGCCGAAGAAGATGTCAAAGTTGGGTTCTTGGAACCGTCCAAAGTACGGAGCCAAGAGAAGGTGTCGGACTGGGGCAACTGGTCCTCAAACTCATCTGTTCCGGCTGCCGCAGCGGCAGCAAATGTTGATATTTCTGATGCAGCGGAAACAATCCGTGCGGAAACTAATTCTGTCATCTCATCGACGGTCACCTGTCGTTCGTTGCCGTTTTTATCCACAGCTTTAAAGCCAACTATATTATTCAAGTCCATAATGCAAATTTTAAAATTAAAACAAATACTTCACCCATGCAAAATAATTACTGTTCTCAATATAATTCGGATCATCCTCGTTGGAATATGCCTCCCTCTCAAACGATACCGTCTTATACGCCCTGCCGGCATCCTTCAACCGTACCGCCCTGACCAGCCACTCCACACCATACCAGAGATAGAATGCCAGCCCGGCCAGTACCAGCCACCAGGCGGAAAGGTCAAAACACAACAGCAAGATCCAGATAACTGTACCGATGGCAACTGCCATCTCAACCCATTGACGGGCGTGGGTACACTCATGGTTTCTCACTTTCTGAGTGATTTTCTCTTCCGGTCGCTTGCTTAAAACAAACGGACCGATTGTTATCGTATGGCAAGAACTGAACGCAAGCAGCACCTTTGCCAGAAGGTTGTTACAATATACCTTTTTCATGTTGTTCCTCCTTTTTATCTAAATAATCATTCAAAGAATCAGCCAGCAGACCGGGCAGCATGGAGGTGGAGCGTCTTATGATATCCACCTCTTCTTCGTCAATCTCGACACCTTCAGCAGTCGACTTGAAGATTTTCTCCGCAAGGAGATGCGCCTTCAAGCCCGCTACGTTCTTATATATCCAGTCACCGAAGGCCTCAGTGATGTTACTGGCTATAAGCTTTTCTTTTTTAATCCCATCATAAATAGGGAATTGTGCAAAATTTATTCTCATACTTTATATTTAAATTATCCGCAATAAAACATAACCCAATAATTACCCATACACTTAATGAAGCCGGATGCAAAATCCAAATCAATATAAGACATCTCCTGTCCTCCGGGAGCAGGCAGGATCCGTCCTCCTGTCAATCTTACTCCGCCGCTCATACGTTTGAAGTATATAGTATGTCCCGGAACATCCGGAGGAAGTGTCACTTCTATATTACCTGTATTAAGAAACATCACATTGTCATCATTGTTATTCAGGGAGGTGCTGACGGATATGTTCCTCCAGTTGCCAACTATGCCACGAAGAGAAACATAGCTGTCATTGTTCGGATGAAGGAAAATGTTACCTCCCTCCACGAATAGAGGAATGCTCGGAGTCTTGATGTGCATTCCGATCATGGCATTTGGACTCTGTATGTCAATTCCAGCATCATACTTAATCCCTTCAATGGTGACAAACTGCGTGTTTCCCCCGATTCTTACGTTTGCAAATGTCCTTTCGTTATAAAACTCAATCTGCCCGGCTGACAATTTAAAGCCGACATAAAGATTGGTTTCATTCTCATAAAGAGTTTTTGAGGACAGCATCCCCGAAGCGATGGAGAACGGACCGATACGTCCGCTATCCGCCGTAATCACGCCGGTGATATCTGCATTCTTACATTTGAAATACCCGGTTACGCCATTGATAAGAAGAGTTTCACCTTCATCGTTGTGGGATTTAAGCACATTGTTTTTGAACATGAATCCGGCCACATTCGCACCATCGGCAAACAAGGTATCAGTAGCGATATTCACAAACTTCTGCATGGCTTCCCAGTTGGAATCTCCGTTGGCTGATGTGGGTGCAGCGGTAACGGAAGCACCGTAATTCTTTACAAGGAAATTATAATAAACTCCCCCTATCAGATATATGACCTTATCCCGGTAATCCGCATTCCAGACATAAGTCTGTCCTGATGCGAATACACCTCTGTCACGGGGAAACGCCCCTGTTGCTCCGGTTGCTCCTATGGTACCATCATTTGCAACACCCACCCCTTTTTCAGCGACAAAATTATTATTCCATGCGTTCGCATCGGAAACTGATTTATAAGCCCGGACGGCAAACTGGGTGTATCCGGCTGTCGCTGGAACGGATATCTGATTGCTTAGGGTAGCACCTACATGAGCCAGCCAGCTTCCGTTGTATTTGCGTGCAGCCAGATAAAGCGTGCTGCACGTGCTTACATTGCCTGCCACATTCTGTTTGCAAGTGACAAGGAATCCAGACGGGGATGGCGTGCCTGTTGAAGTGAAGTTGATCACGCTGACAGGACTGTCCAGCCAGTAGGATGCCGACGGTCCGACGGGAGCAACCATCTCCTGCCAGTCCGCATGTACCGTCCGGTTCGCAGATCTGCCGGCGAGGATGTATCCGCCGTCTCTTTTCCTGCGGAGTCTGCCGTTTCTGAACTTGGCGATTTTAATCGGAGGGTTGGAGGTTTCAACCTTGCTTAAGTAAGATCCTCCGGCAAACGATACTGTACTGTTCTTGGCATACGGAGTATTGGCGGATTCCCAATGACCGGCTGCTGTGATGCTCTCACCATCCTTTCCGTCACTGCCGTCCACAACCATCGGGACAGTCTCGACATCAACCGCCTGACCGTTCACGTAGAACACGAACTTCAAGCTACTGGTAAAATTACCGGAAGCCACCCCGACACCATCACCGATGGGAACCTCGGCCGCACCGTCACGACTGTACTTCAACTCCCCGTCCGTTGTGGCCGTAGTGACCGCACCGACTGTCTTCATACGCCGGCAGGATACCGAAGCTACACTGTAACCGCCGTTCTTGTTCTTGCTGACCATCGTGGCCGAAGTGACAAGGCTATAAATTACCGCATCGGAACCGTCCGCCCCGCCACGGACACCGGTTATCTTGAAAGTCAGTTCACGGGTATAGAGCTGCCCGTTCTTCATTGCAGCCAGTGTGATGGTGACCGTATTCTGTTCCGGAACCGACTTTCCGGCAGCGACGGATATCGCCACCGCTCCGGTGGCCTTGCTTGTGCTTGCCGTGAAACCGGCAGGCGTGCTGACTGTTAAAGTCTCAAGGGTGAGTTTCTCGGTACCGTACCACATGGATACATGGGTAGTCCATGACTGTGCGGAAGTAGTAACACCGGTACTGGTAAGAGCGACGCTCACCATCTCATTGTCAAGGTCGGCCATGATATTCGACTCCCCGTCCTTACTCCAACGGTGCACAGGGGCCGGAGTGCTCCATTCACTCCATACTCCATCACGCTTCACACGTTTGCACGCCCATTCCACCTGATGGTCTGCATCCACGCCAAGAAAATCATCTGTCCAGCCTTCCGGTATATAATCATCCTGCTGCTTCGAATCCGGCTTGTCAGGGGTAAGGCCGATGATGTTGGTACGGGTGTAGATCCACTCGTAACCTTTGCCGTCCTTACCGTCAGTCCCGTCTTTGACCATGACCATCCACAAACCATTCCGGTATATGTAAGTACAATGGTCAGCCGTATTTCGGTAGCTGTCACCCTCCTTGGGATTGGACGGATGGGATGCGAACTCACCCAAGAAGGTGATACTCTCACCTTTAAGTTCACGACCGTCCAGCAGCATCTCCCAGTCTTCATGCACGGTCCAGTCGGCTGATTTCCCGGCAAGGATATAACCGCCATCCTTTTTCTTTCGATAATTGCCGTTCCTGAACCTTGCAATTTTAATCGGAGGATTGGATGTTTTCACCTTGGAGATAAAAACACAGCCCGCCAAAGTGACCATGGTATTGACCTCGTATGGGGTCTTAGAGGATTCCCAATGACCGCCACCTATTACAGACAGTCCCGGATCACCCTTGTCACCTTTGGCGGCTGATACAAGCCAGTCCGGATTGTTTTCGGATGGCTCGGAAGTAGTGCCCTTGTCATTGACGCACAACCATGTGGAACCGTTATGGGGCACACGGGAATAATACGCATACTTCCTGCCCGGCTCCCAGCTAGGGAAGTCGATAGGAACGCGGACTGTGCTACCGGTAATTTCATCAATTTGAAAAATCAATCCCGTCATGATGATATCCTGCAATACTGCCGAGAACCTGTCGCAGTTGATCCCGTTGATGGTCATACCCTTCTTCTTGCCGAACCAGCTCTTCATCTGTGCCGGCTCCGGGTCCCAGGTGTTGGCATTGTCAACAAGGGTGATGCAGCAGTTACCGTCACGCACGTCTATGATGATATAAGTCTGACGCTCCTTGTCGGTGAAGTTCCCCGTCTGTCCGAGACGCATCTCGTTATGGGGAACGAACTCATATCCGGGACGCGGAACCATCACGAATGTCTTCTCGTCGTAATCTGCGGAAGTGATACGGTACTGTATTTTCCGGAAACCAATAAAGTCACCGGTAGTGACGCTTTTGTCATGCCAGAAGCCTAGGAGGATATCGTCCGGCTTCTGTCCCAGCGGTACACCATCCTCCAGATCAGGGATGACAGTATAGCTGCCGTCACTATTGGCGACAAAGCTTTTTATCTTCAGCCCTCCGCCGGGACTTATAGTATTATATCCTTCAAAATAGGTCTGACGGTTGAAACGAAGTTCTGGTACACTCAGAGAGCTGCGCAGGACCAAAGCCTCCAGCTCGGCACGGGCGTCCTCACCGATGTAACCTCCAGAAACACCGGTAACGAAATCACCGAACTTGGCGTATTTCTTGATGACGGTTCCGCCCAACAGGGATAATAGGAAACCGGTGCGTTCCTCCGTATCCTTGCGCATGAACATGATCAGCGAGCGCAATGCGGAATACACGTTATGGTCTGTTGCTGGGGTGGAGTCGTGGCTTCCGATCACATACACACCGCTGCCACCACCGCCCGTATAGGTCTGTCCCTTCAGGGTAAGGCTCTCAACCTTTTCCTCCAGCTCCCCGATACGGGAATAGGCGGCGGTTTCCCCGACAGTATAAACAGGTGAGTCAAAGGAATAATCAAGATTGAATTCAAATCCGATAACCCTTGACTGTCTTCCGTTCTCGAAATAAGCCTTGTTGATAAGGTTGACCTTTTGACCGATGCTATAGAAATTATGAACGCCATCCTCACGGTATGCGTCATTTGACATCATCGTGCAGCCATAGGTACTCGGGTCTATCTTGGATTTGGCAGCGTACTTTTCAGTCTTTTCCTTCAACTCCTGCTCGGCGGCACCCACAAGCCCAAGTTCGGTTATTTTCGTGCTGTCCCAGCCGGAAAGCACATATTCATCTCCATCCTGGGGAAAGAGCACATCACCGGGAAGCGGTCTGCCATAGTCCTCATTCCTGACTATCTCCCAAAGCTGTGCCTCAGGGTTCCATCCGCCATCCTCCAATATCTCCGGACTTCTCAACGGATTGAACTTCACGGCAAACTCCAAACCGTTGAGAAGTCCGGACGCGAAACGTATCCTCAGCTCCTGACCGGGGAGGATATATTTCTCGGAAAAGTTAACACCCGTGTCCCTAAAGCGGTAGGCATTCCATTTTTCCTCGGTGGTTGTGCCGTCCTCATTCTCCACCTTGTCCGTCACTTCGATAGTGGTGACATCCGACATGATGCCCGTTCTTCGGGGATAGACTTCATCGAAGATAACTACCAGCTCGACGGCTTCCTCGGTAGTCATATCAGGATAAGCGTCAATGTAAGGAGTGCCTTCGGGCAACATTAAGCGTTTTTGCACCACGCCGTTCACAACCACGGTCTCGTCAACCGGACGGTAGTCAGATGGGATATTCTTTGTTGAACCAAAAGCGTAGATACGGGTGGCATAAGTGGACCGGGATTCTGACTGTGACATTTCCTGCACGTTTTTCCCGATTTCGAAATCCACCGCATCGCCAGACTCACAACGTCCGAAATGGATGATGTTTTCAGTCACCCAACATTCGCAATCCCATTTCTTTGCCATCTCAAAACAAGCGTCAAGGATGTTGATGTTATCGTAACTCATCAACTGGGACTTGTTTTCGACTGTGGAATCAATGGAGAAAACAAAATCCTGTCCTTTGTATGTGTAACCAAGAGCTTTCAAATTTCTAAGGACTATACCGGCTTGTACGTCAAGCGGGGCGGTCAGGTTCCAGGACGCCTCCTGTCCGGCCGTCTCCGGGGTATATTTGAAGATTTTGTTTTTCCATTTCCAGTAGTAGGCGTCAAGCTGAAGCTCATAGTCGTATGCCCCGGTTTTACGGTTGTACTTGGGTTTGTACAGATCGCATAGTTCGAACCGTCCGAAACGTGTGTCCTCCGTCCAGTCGCCCAGTTTGAAAAAGACAGGAGATTTCAGAGAGAACTTCAAAAGTATAAAGTCCTCCTTCATCAAAGTGAACTTACGTTTGCTGCTTTTTCTGACAACATCCTGATAACATGGTGTACCAGCTGAATTTCTGATCTCAATTTTCATACAATATCTTTCCTGTCGCCCGGATTGGGTTCTTTGAGTTTGACCATAAACTTACCCCGGCATTTTCCGTAACTTCCATACTTGCCGCAAGACAGATAGTACAGATTGTAAATCTTTCCCAGTGCCGGGATTTTCAGTGCAATTTTACCCTTTATCAGTTCGGATACAAAGGACGAATATTTATCCAGATAGTCACTTTGCGAGTTTCCCGTAATAAAAAAAGGCAGGGTGAGCTCCCTAGAATCCATCTTGCAGATCTCAGGCGATGAAGTAATCTGTATGCCATGTTCCAACCTGCTGTCATTTTCGATATAGTCCTTCACAGGAGGGGGTGTCAGTATAGCCTCCAAAGCTCCGTCCATCAATTCCGCACCCCATGTACTCCAGATATTCCTGCCATTAATAAAAGCATTCCTCTCCATAATCACATTCCTTTTGTGTTTTTTTCTATCTCGGCAAGAGTGTCGTCCATGCCGCTCAATATGCCGGTATATTTTTCAATTTTCTCCAAATGATCGTTGCATTCATGCAATACATCGCGCATTTCCGTGACACACACCGAATGAGCAGCAAGTTCCTTTGCCATATTCAATGCTGCCGTGGAAATAATAAGCATATTCGCATTCATTTCCGTTCCTTTGGTTTCCAAACGTACATTAGACTCATACATGGCTGTCAGCCGTCCGCTGATCTCCTCACCTGTTTCCTGGCTCATGGTGGTGGAATATCCTTTGGAAGAGGATTGGGAATAAGAGTCTCCGGATGCGTCCCATCCGAAGATATCCGCCAGACTGTCTCTCTCGGCCAGCACTGCTTCAGACAACTGTTCCTGCATCTCACGCAATGCATCAACCTCATCTTTCGTATAACCATCCTCACCATATTCTGCCCAGGTTTCATATAGTTTTCTGACCTGTTCCTTGTACTTGTCGGCCATCATGGCTCTGATAATGGATTTGCGGAGCTGTTCCTCCAGATTCTCGGCCAGTTCTTCATTTCCGTTCTCCAGATCGGATATCATCTCCCAGTAAGAATCCTCAAAACTGTCAAAGGATATACCGGTAACCTGTTCCTTCACCGCCTCCAGTATTTCCTTTTCCGTTTCGCCATATTTGATGATATTTTCCAGATGGTTCCTGAACTCTCCGTCCATAACAGACCAGAGGCCGGCATAATTCTCCCTGATGGACTGCAAGACTTCCGGGGACATATTGATCATATCTTTCATCTCATTGAACGTCACACCGTACTCCCTGGATATCTCCCCGGCGACATCACGCCAGTTCTGTCCTTCCCATTTGTAGGAGCCTTTCCACATCCTGTAGCCCTGGCTGTGACTTCCGATACTGCTGCCGGCACTCAGACGTGCCTCGGCAAGTTTCTTTTGTACATCCAGCTCGTTTTTTGCAATATTCAGAGCTTCCTCTCCAGCTTTGGATGCTTCTGCACCGTAACTTTCATTTATATATGCCTTTTTTTTGTCAAGCAGCTCGTCCCAGATATCCAGTAGATTATCATACTGCGCCACCATCTCATTATAACCGGAATAATCAGCGCCATGGAAAATACCACCGGCCCCCTTGATCCCAAAAATGGACCCCACCGTATCGAAAATTCCTCCTACGGCATTGCTCACAGTTTCCAGTATATTTCCCACGAATTTGTCAAGCCCCTGGTCACCGATCTGGTCAAGTATGGCCAGGATGGCAGCAATAATCCCGCCTATCTTCGATCCGGATTCCGAGAGTACGTCAACCAATGACCCGACACTATCCCCGAATGAGGAAAGACTTACATCCGCTTCCCCGAGCTGTGCAATGGCATTGGTGACTCCGGTTATATTGTCTATAGCCTTCTTTGATGACTTGTCCACATTCGTTTTCGCATTCGTGACATTCTGGGATGCTGTATTAAGCTTTTTCTTCGCCACCTCCTGCTCGGCATGTGTTCCACTTTCCAAGGACATATTATATTCATCCTGAGCCTTGGTCAGTTCCTCCTGAGCTTTTCTCAGATTGTCCAACTGGTCTGGAAGATCACCAAGCAGTCCGCCTTTGTCAATAATGGCGGATTGTATCCCGTCTAAAGCTTCGTCAACAACCTTTTTTTGCTCTACAGCCATATTCTTATACTCATCGGATTCACGGAACAGTTTCAACTGTGCCCTGACTTTGTCAAGCTCTTTTTTAGACACCTTACTTAAATCCCCGAATATCAACTCCCAATTGATCTCCTGCTTCAACTTCTCAACATCCAGGGCCGACAGAGCTTCCTCAAACTCCTTTTGCAGGGATGCGATCCTGCCTGCATCAGACTCACTATCCATCAAATTCCTGTATTTGCGCGTCAACGCCTCCTTTTTCCCTTGGAAGGTGCCGTATTTGATCAGATATTCGTCCCATGCACTTTCCTGCTCATGCAAACCCTCTTTCCTCTGACGTCTGGTGGTGTTGCTGATGATCGTGTCAAATGCCGACGTATCCACGGACACCGAGTACGAGTCAAAGGATTTTTTCACATAACGCTTGTCCTTCTTCGCCTTCAGTTCCTCCTCGGCCTCGAACTTTTCTTTCTCAAACCGGATTACAGCCTGGATATAGTCATCCTTCTGCCGCCGCAGAAGCGATATCTCCCTGCGGTTGTCAAGTTCCCGCTGTGCCAGTTCCTTTTCAGCCCCGGCCTCCATAGCATCAATACGGGTTTGGGCTATCCGGTATTCCAGTTCCTCCTCCTGACGCTGACGCTCCTGCAAATGTTTCTTCTGCAAGTCCTCCAGTTTCACACTCTGCGCATTAACCGCATTGGCTTTCTGAGGATCCA
>ERZ1027217.771-NODE-771-length-10311-cov-5.137773_pt1 | contig 10311 bp, 10 predicted proteins | sample MGYA00519268_ERZ1027217 | MGnify/ENA primary metagenome ERZ1027217 (study PRJEB26926, sample SAMN06164537) | human gut metagenome | biome: ENVO:00009003; feature: ENVO:2100002; material: ENVO:00002003 | host: Homo sapiens | place: USA | collected 2012 ...
ATGTCTCGTGGGCTCGGAGATGTGTATAAGAGACAGCTTGTGCAGCTCGGCTATCTGGTCCACCAAAGCGGACATGCGGGTGACGTCGAGAGTGCCGTCACGACGTGTCAAAACATTGCTGCCTACCTTGACAGCAATTCTATTGAAATCAATCTCCATTTTCTCTCTTTTCGTATTCACGGACTACTTCCATGGCGGCTTCGTAGTCCTTCTCATTGACGAGAACGGAAACATCTACCGCAGTGGCAGGCAGTACAACGTTTACTACCATTCCGTCTTTTGTTACAGCTTCAATATCACTATTTCCCAGCAGGCTCTTTACGAGTTCTGCTTCCCACGGTGAACCGGTGAACACCTCAACGAGTTTGCTTTTGTCTTCTTCTTTCATGATGGTATGAATTTAGAGGTTTCTGTCTTACAAATATAACAAATGTTTTTGTTTTAATGTTTAATGCTGACGAATTTATAGTTCAATCCTCTCAACTCTTATCGATTCATTCAGGAAAGTAGAAGCCGATTCTGTGAATTTCTCCTCCGATTCCGTGGTGCGGTAGACGCATCTTCCACCTTTGGTACATTTTTTGTCCATTTCCGGATGGCGGTGAAGATAGTCTTTCAGGCTGTCTGCTACCAGTTCCCCCTGGGTGACGGTCGTGATGCCGTCGGGCATGTATTGCTGTATCTTGGGCAGCAGCAACGGGAAGTGCGTGCAGCCCAGAATGACGGTGTCTATCTGCGTGTCTTTGGCCAGCAGGTTGTCGATGTTCTTGCGTATGAAGTAGTCGGTACCCTCACCTTGTGCCTCGTTGTTTTCTACGAGGGATACCCATAGAGGGCAGGCTTCACCGCTCACTTTGATGTCGGGGAAGAGTTTATGCACTTCCAGCGGATAGGATTCAGACTTGATGGTTCCTGCCGTGGCAAGCACTCCCACATGGCGGCTTTGGGTAATGTTCCCTATGCATTCTACGGTTGGGCGAATTACTCCCAACACACGGCGCATAGGGTCGAGGCGAGGCAAATCATTCATTTGTATGTTGCGCAGAGCTTTTGCCGAAGCTGTATTGCATGCCAGAATGACGAGGTGACAACCCATCTCGAACAGTTTGGTGACTGCCTGCAAGGTGAACTCATAGACAATCTCGAACGAGCGGGTTCCGTAAGGCGCGCGCGCGTTGTCGCCCAGATAAATGTAATCATATTGGGGAAGGGCTTCCCGTATCTTGCTCAGGATGGTCAGTCCGCCATATCCGGAATCGAATATTCCGATGGGACCGGCTGCAGAAGGTAATGTCTGTTTCATGCTTTCTAAAGACTATGTACCATGCAAAGATAATGCAAATTTCTCAGTAATGTATAAAAAATAAGCGCGGATAAAACTATCCGCGCTTGCTCTATCATAGATAATTCTATTATTTAATGCCCAATTGCGTTTTAACTTTGGCAGTTACATCAACGCTCTGTGCTCCTACGAATGGTATCGGGGTACGGGCCAAGTCGAAGATATAGACCACGCCTTCAGCCTTGCCGACAGCTTGGATAGCTTCGTCCAGTTTCTTATAGATAGGAGCCATAGCATCCTGCTGTGCTTTCTGCATACTTTGATAAGCTTCTTGTTGGAATTGTTCTTGGCGTTGGGCCATATCGTTTAATTCTTTCTGGCGTCTTTCAGCGATGTTTTTGGGCAAAGAATCTTGTTGAACAAGATATTCCTGATACTTCTTTTGGAATTCTTCGTTAGTGCGCTGCATTTCATCCTGATATTTCTTAGACATAGCATCAAGGTCAGCTTGAGCTTTGGTAAATTCAGGCATAACAGTGATTACTTCCTGAGAATTCATGTGAGCGAATTTAGCTTGCGCCATAGCTCCCAGCGGGAGGGCGAACATAACTACGAGTAGTGCGATTTTTTTAAGCATAATGTTTATTATTTATTTGAATGATTATTCGTCGGGGACAAATATAGCGCAAACTGAACGCAATACAAAATAAGCAAGCTTATTTTTAATCCTGAATGCAGTCTATATTCTGAAACAAATGTATGAAATTAATTTGAATATCCCAGTTTTGCAAGTACTTCATTGCTGACGTCAATACTCGGCGAGGCAAAAATGATACTTGATGCGGAAGCACGGTCTACAACTACCGCATATCCGTTCTGTGTCGCAATTTCCTTTACAGCATTGTATATTTCATCTTGAATGGGTTGCATCAGACTTTCACGTTTTTTATACAGTTCGCCTTCCGGACCGAAGTATTTGCGGCGCAGTTCGGCTGCTGATTTCTCTTTAGCGACAATCTCTTCTTCCTTTTTACCTCTCTGTGTTTCAGAAAGGGAGGCAATCTGAGACTGATAGTTCTTGTACAGAGTCTTGGCTTCTTCGGAAATCTTTTCGACTTCACTCTGCCATTGTCTGGAGGCTTGCTCCAGTTGTTCATTGGCACGTTCGTAGGCAGGAATATTTTCCAGGATATATTCCATGTCAATCAAGGCGAACTTCTGTGCATTGGCTGTTATACTTACTGCAAACAGTGTAAAAAGGATCAATAAACTCTTCTTCATAACGATACTGCATTAATTGTCAATTATCAATTGTCCATTGCTTAGAATTCCTGTCCCAGGATGAAGTGGAACTGGCTGCCGCCATATTGCGAGGAACCCATTATTTTGTCGAAACCGTAAGCCCAGTCGATACCCATCATACCAATCATCGGGAGGAAGATGCGGACACCGACACCGGCTGAACGTTTCAATTCGAACGGGTTGAACTTATTGACATCATGCCATGCATTACCGGCTTCCACAAACGTTAACGCATAAATACTGGTACTTGTTTCGAGCATCAAAGGATATCTTAATTCCAGTCCGAGACGTGTATAGGCATAACCTTCAGAACCGTATGGAGTCAATGAGCTGTTCTCATAACCACGGAGGGCGATACTTTCTGTAGCATAGCTGGAGTAGCCGGTCATACCGTCACCACCCACGTCAAACGTTTCGAACGGAGACTTTTTGTATTTGTTGTAGTGTCCCAGCAAACCGAATTCTACACGTCCCATCAGCACCGGAGTACGTTTGACGGTAATCGGGTCCATCAACGGGATGTAGACTTTGGATTTGAATTTCCACTTGTGGTATTCAATCCACTTGTGCATCTTGTTCATGTCTTCCTGGCTGCTGGTGCTGTACTTGCTGTAATCGGTACCGTCGAACAGAGAGAAAGGCGGTGTGATTTGTGCAGACAACGAGAACTCGGAACCTTGGCGCGGATAAATCGGGTTGTCGATAGAGCTACGGGACAAGGTCAGGTTGAGGCTGAGGTTATTACACTTACCGTTGGTAACCGGGAAGTACTGCCAGTCACTCAGAACATAACGTTGGTAAGACAACTCGGCTGTGAACTGGAAGTAGTCATCCGGCCACTTCAAACGCTTACCGAACATCACTGCAAGACCATACATCTGGATAGATTTGTCCGGGTCGTAATAATTCTCGTAGTTGTTGTAATTGCCGTAGTTGTACATACCGTAGCCATACATACCGCTATAATAGCTGTTGTAATAGCTGTTCATGTAGGCTGAATTGTAATAACGGCTACTGATGTCGGTCTGGCGAGAATAGAAAGCCGATACGGAGAATGCATTCGGGCGTTTACCGCCAAACCACGGGTCGTAGAATGAAACGCTGTATGACTGATAGTATTTGGCATTGGTCTGGCCGCTGATGGTCAATGTCTGACCATCACCTTGCGGGAGGATACCGCGGTAGTTCTCACCCGGATGCAGCAGGTTGGACAGAGAGAAGTTGGTGAACTTCAGACTTAACTTACCGATAATACCTGTTTGTCCCCAACCGGCGGAGAACTCTACCTGGTCGTTGGCTTTGGATACAAGGTCATAACCGATGTCTACCGTGCCGTCTTCTGGTCTCGGCTGGATGTCGGGCTGGATTTGTTCGGGGTCGAAGTGTCCCATCTGCTGGATTTCACGCATGGAACGCATCAGGTCTTCACGGCTGAAGAGTTCGCCCGGACGGGTACGGAGTTCACGGCGTACTACGTTTTCATACAAACGGTCGTTACCGTTGATGCTGACTTTATTGATGGTAGCCTGGCGACCTTCGTAGATACGCATTTCCAGGTCGATGGAGTCGCCCACGATGTTTACTTCCACCGGTTCGAGGCTGTAGAACAGATAACCGTTGTTGTAGTAAAGGTTACCGATGGCATCGTCATCGGTCATTGTACGCTCTTCAAGTAACTTTTGGTTGTAGACATCACCCTTCTTCATCTGGAGGAGGAAGTTCAGTTGTTCGGAAGGATACAGTGTGTTACCTACCCAGGTTACATTGCGGAGATAGTATTTCTGTCCTTCCTCAATCTGCATGAAGATGTCTACCGTGCGGTCATCGTAGGGCTTGATACTGTCTGTCACGATGATGGCGTCACGATAACCCAGTTCGTTGTATTTGTCGATAATCAGCTGTTTGTCCGCTTCGTAGTTGTCCTCAATGAATTTCTTGGTGCGGAACAGATTGAGCAGCTTGCCCTTTTCGTTTGTTTTCTTCATCACACGCTTCAGCTTCTTGGTCGTGAGGGCCTCGTTGCCTACAATGGTGATTTGATGTACTTTCACTTTCTCCTTCTTGTCGATGTCGATGTTGACAATCACTTCATTCTTCTTTTCCGGATCATCACGTTGGGTGATGATTACATCTGCATTCTTGAAGCCCTTGTCGTCAAAATAGCGCTTTATCAAGGTCTTGGCGCGGTCCACCAGATTAGGTGTAATCTGACCGCCCTTTATCATGCCGATTCTGCTTTCCAGGTCTTCACGCTCTGACTTCTTCACACCGTTGTAGCGTATGTCGGAAACACGCGGACGCATGGTCAGATGAATGGTCAGCCAAATTTGGTCGCCTTCAATCTTGTCTGCTGTAATTTCCACGTCAGAGAACAGACCGTGGCGCCAGTAGCGCTTACAAGCTTGTGTAATCTCGTCACCCGGCACGGTGATAGTCTGCCCTTTGGATAGTCCGGACAATCCGACAATTACATAATCCTCATAGTTCTGGGCTCCTTCGACCTTAATGTCGGCTATTTCATACTTCTTGGGTGTTCCCGAATAGAGTATAACCGGCTTTTCGGTTTCATCGGTGTTGTTTACGTCCTGTGCTGCTGTTGTCAGTGCGCAGCCGAAAAGGCAGACAAACGTTACGAGTATGGAGAAAATACGATAGTGCATCTTTTTATTTACTATTTTACAATTTACTATTTACTATTTGTGTGTCCGGTGATTAATTGATTTGCTCGCTGGTCTTGCCGAACCTGCGTTCGCGTTTCTGATAGTCACATATGGCTTTGCGTAATTCTTCTTCACGGAAGTCGGGCCAATAGGTATCACAGAAATAAAGTTCCGAATAGGCGCATTGCCAGAGCATGTAGTTACTAAGGCGGAGCTCTCCTCCGGTACGTATCAGCAGGTCGGGGTCGGGCATGAAGTGGGTTGTCAGATGACGGGATATGAGCTCACTGTCGATTTGTTCGGGTTTCAGCTCACCTTTCTGTACCAGGTCGGCTATTTGCCGGGCAGCTTCCGTTATTTCCCAGCGGGAAGAGTAGCTCAATGCCAGTACCAGGCACATTCCCGTGTTGTGGGAGGTGTGTGCCACGCAAGTGTTGAGCCGTTGCTGTACGTTGGCAGGCAGTTTTTCAATATCTCCTATTACCCGGAAACTGATATTGTTCTTCATGAACGTCTCTTCCTCTATGGAGTCGAAGAGCAATCCCATCAAGGCGGCTACCTCGTCCGACGGACGATTCCAGTTCTCGGTAGAGAACGTATATAAAGTAAGGTATCTGACTCCTAATTTAGCGGCTTCCTCTGCAATGACGTGCACAGTCTCTGCGCCGGCCTGATGTCCATAGCTGCGTTCGTGTCCACGCTGCTTGGCCCACCGTCCGTTACCGTCCATGATAATCGCCACGTGCTGGGGTATCCGGTTTAGATCGATTTCTTCCTTATATGACATCATTATTATTGTATTTCGAAGCCCAATCTGTTAAGACGTCCGCGCCATACCTCATTCTTGGTGCCGTTGCCGCCGAATATCACCCAAATGAAGTCCCGTTTGTCTGCCGGGTCCACAGTTTTGTCTTTCGTCGGTTCCACTATAATGGAGTACGCGCCTTTCCCTTTGAATTCCTGGGGTAGCAGGAATTTGGTTTCTGTCTTGCTCCACGCAATGCCTGTGATGGAGTTGTAGATGGCGTCAAGTTCTCCTCCAAAGCAATAGAACATGTCGCCATAGTACATAATGGCAGGGTTGACCATGCCGGGACAAGATGTGTCGTACACCGTGTTAGCCAGGCTTGCCCAGCCTTTGCCGTCCAATGAGAACCAGGGTATTGTCTCTTGTTCGTTGGCCAGCGGCATTCCTGCCAGAACCACCTTCTCTACACCATTGCCGGTATTGGTCTGGGTGGTGGATATGTTTTCGGTAGGGAATCCTGCCGGGACTTCCTCAAGGGTAAGGTTGTCAGCCGTGTTTTCCGTTTCCCAATTCTTTCCGTCTTTACAGATGTTGAAATATTGCTTTCCGTTGATTTCCACAATACCCGAGAGCCGGTCAGAGAAACCATTGATGAGGACTATGACATTGTCTCCCAATGTAGTGACTTCTGTCCAGGCGCCGCCGTTGGTAGAGCTGAATACTCTTTTGCTTTCTGTAACCATATAAAGCGCATTGTTATACTCTACGGCAGATGTCAGCTTTACGTCTGAGGGGAGGTTGCTGACATTGACTTTACTCCAGTTGTATTTATCGGGCGCAGTCGATGTCTTGTAAGCAGTACTGTTGGAAGTGTAGACAAATAGTTCGTCTCCCAGTACAACCGCTTTTTGCTGACCTAAATTGATGGTATTGGAGAATATATTCCCCCTTTTCTGCATGTCTGTCCATACGAGTGAGTCCGGGTCTTGCAGGTGTACATTAACTTTCAATTTATATTCGCGGACTGTAACACCGTCGGCGGCATGTGCTTTGAACAGCATGCCGGCATCGTTGTTCATGGCGGGTCTCAAATCCACGGAGTCCGACATGACGAATACCGTGTCGGTAGGCGAGCCTGAAGTTATCCAACCGGTAACGGTCATAGTATCAATCAGAATACGGTCAATGATGGTATCTGAACCTACGGGCAATGAATCTCTGTTATAGATGAGTCTATTGAGCTGGTCAATTGTAAATTTGTAATGTTTGCCATGTATGGTATCGATACCAAAAGCATGTATAGTAGCATCGGAGCTGAATTCATAATTGTCGTCAGAGTCAAGGCATGAACTTAGAGCAAATGACACAATAAGAAAACTCACAATTACTGATAGAAACTTTATTCTCATTTTGAAAGTTAGTGTTTATTTACAAGTTGCAAAAATAGGAACATTTTTTTCTATAAACAGCTTTATCGGCAAGTTTTATATAAAATTATAGATAATATGGCTGTTTTTCTCGATAAAAATGCCCTTGAATAAGGCTGTTAGCCTAATCTTGTAGCGCTGTAATGCCGGAAATTCCTGCCGAAATAAACTTCGTTGGTACAGGGCGCTTTATTGCCAATTTCAGGTGCCTTGATACCGGATAATAGCGTTAAAGGACTTTCTTCGACAAAGGCTTCGTCCCATAATTCCGCATCGATAAAGGACTGTAACAGGATGTTTCCGCCTTCGACTAACAGAGATTGTAATCCCTGCATGTACAGGTGTTCCATGATTTGCGGCAGTATATTCCGTTGGAAGTCAATGGGAATGTATTCAACGTTGTGCTGTGACAGGCACGGTTTCTCGGTGAACACAAGTGTGCGGACATTCCCATCGAATACATGCAGCTTGGGAGACAGCCGCAACTGTCTGTCTGTTACGATTCGTACTGGCGACCGGCCTTGCCAGTTCCGTACGGTCAGGCTGGGGTTGTCCAGCTCTGCCGTACGTGTACCTACCATGATGGCATTGTGCTCTACCCGTTTCTTATGCACAAGCATGGATGTCAGGGGGGTGGATAGAATGACCGGTTGCCCGTCCTCACGGCTCTTATCGATGTATTTGTCGGCAGACTCCGCCCATTTCAGGGTAATGTAGGGACGACGAAGGGTATGAAACGTGATAAAACGCCGGATTAGATTTCTGCATTCATCTTCCAGCACCCCGGTGATGACTTCCCGTCCTGCATCTTTCAGCTTCCGGATTCCCCGTCCTGCTACTTTGGCAAACGGGTCCTGGCAGCCGATTACGATGCGCGGAATCTCTTTCTCTATGATAAGGTCGGCGCAGGGTGGTGTTTTTCCGTAGTGGGCACAAGGCTCCAGACTGACGTAGATTGTAGAACGCTTCAACAACGAGGGGTCTTTTACGGAGCGGATTGCATTGACTTCGGCGTGCGCCTCGCCGCAACGCACATGGTATCCCTCGCCGATAATTTTTCCGTCGCATACGATTACTGCGCCCACCATCGGGTTGGGGGCTGCATTGCATAACCCGTTTTGGGCTAACTGAATGCAGCGGCGCATGTATTTTTCTTCTTCCATACTTTGTATTACTCTTAAACTTCCACTATTTTTGCAGCCCGAAATGCCGAATGTTATGACTGTTTCCGTTTCCCATATCCGCCATGCTTTGCAGGAGAGTTACTCTGCGCAAGAAGCTGCCAATCTGTCCCGCATTGTCTGTTGCGAAATGCTGGGGCAGACTGCGGTCGATTATTACCTGGGCAAAGATATGATTTTATCCCCAAAAGAGATGCAGGATTTAGACACCATTCTTGCCCGCTTGCGTAATTTCGAGCCGATACAGTATGTGCAGGGCACCGCCCGTTTTCTGGAACGCTCCTACCATGTGGCCCCCGGCGTGCTGATTCCCCGTCCGGAAACGGAGGAGCTGGTGGAGGTGATGCTGAAGGAAGTTCCGTCCGGAGCCCGTATTCTTGACATCGGGACGGGGAGCGGCTGCATTGCCATTTCTCTCTCCAAGATGCTGCCGGATGCCAAAGTGACGGCATGGGACATTTCGGACACTGCCCTCCGCATAGCCCGCCGCAATAATGAGGCATTGCAGGCATCCGTGTGTTTTGTACAGCGGGATGTGCTGGCGTATGTTCCCGGCAGCGGGGAACGGTATGATGTGATTGTCAGCAATCCGCCATACGTCACTGAATCGGAAAAGCAGGAAATGGAGCGCAATGTCTTGGACTGGGAACCTTTTTCGGCATTGTTTGTTCCGGATAATGATCCGCTGCTTTTTTACCGGCGCATTGCAGAGCTGGGCAAGGGTATGCTGGCGTCCGGCGGCAGACTTTATTTTGAGATAAACCGTGCGTTCGGGGAAGCTACGGCAACGATGCTTCGCGCACAGGGGTACACCAATCTACGGGTGTTGAAAGATATTTCCGGAAATGACCGAATAGTAATCGCAGAACGATGATAGAAATTACAGAAACAGATGCTTTAAGCCGCGTGGCTGCTTATTGCTCCACTGCGGAGCATTGCCGTGCGGAAGTTACGGAGAAGTTGCAGCGTTGGGGTATTCCCTATGATGCCATAGACCGCATAATCAACCGTTTGGAACAGGAGAAATATATTGATGAGGAACGCTTTTGCCGTGCCTTCATTCATGATAAGTACCGCTTTGCCAAGTGGGGGAAAATGAAAATAGCCCAAGGGCTTTATATGAAGAAGATCCCATCTGATGTGGCATGGCGTTATCTGAACGAGATTGATGAAGAAGAATACCTTTCTATTCTGCGTGACCTGTTGGCTTCCAAACGGAAAAGTATCCATGCAGCAGACGATTATGAATTGAATGGAAAGTTGATGCGATTCGCTATGAGTCGTGGCTTTGAACTGAAAGATATTAAGCGTTGTATCGACATTCCCGATGAAGAGGAACAAATTGACTGAAAAAATAAACGGATTCTTCTTTTTATTCTCGTTCAATTTCTGTACTTTTGCGGCAAATAATTAATAGTTAGTTTAGTTATGAAAAACTTAGAGAGACTATTCGCGGAGAAACTTTTGAAGATTAAAGCTATTAAACTTCAACCCGCTAACCCTTTTACATGGGCTTCTGGATGGAAATCCCCCTTTTACTGTGATAACCGTAAAACTCTGTCCTATCCTTCTCTTCGTAATTTTGTGAAGATTGAAATTACACGTCTGATATTGGAACGATTCGGACAGGTGGATGCGATTGCCGGTGTAGCTACAGGTGCTATTCCGCAGGGAGCTTTAGTAGCTGTCTCTTATACACATCTGACGCTGC
>ERZ1027217.777-NODE-777-length-10247-cov-6.959772_pt1 | contig 10247 bp, 22 predicted proteins | sample MGYA00519268_ERZ1027217 | MGnify/ENA primary metagenome ERZ1027217 (study PRJEB26926, sample SAMN06164537) | human gut metagenome | biome: ENVO:00009003; feature: ENVO:2100002; material: ENVO:00002003 | host: Homo sapiens | place: USA | collected 2012 ...
CCGCCATTATACCACATCTCCGTCCGGTTGTCAATAGTCAATTTATACAAAAATTTCGTTTGATTTTTGGTAAAAATGCACAAAAAATCCGGCTCAATCGAGCCGGATTTCGTAGGTTTTGCGTATCGTCACTTTGACGGTTTTGGGTTTCTTTTTGCAATAAAATCTGTCATTTCTGACAAACTCGCCTATGCCCTCGTCCTGCCATCTTTGGCGGGTTTTATCCTCATATCTCAAGGTGTTATACTTGGAAAGAGGAAGCGAAAAATCATAGACGAACTCACCGCCCGGCGGCATGGTGTAGTTGGGACTTTTTTTATAGTTGCGGTTATGCTCTTTGCGGCGGCGGTCAAGGTCGTTTGTCGTGCCTACCTTGAGAATGAAATTGCCGTCCTTGTCGATATAGTGACCGACATATAAAAACTCTTTAGGTCGCTTTGCCGTATGCTTTCCCCTCTTTCTGGAAGGGCGGATAGGGGTTATCCGCCCCTATCCTTATTAGCTTTTCGGCTTGCGCTTTTGCACAAGCGTCAACTCGAAAGTTTCACCGCCTACCATAAAGGAAATCTGTCTTTCCTTGTTTGTGATGGCAAGGTTAGAAACATCAAAGTTACTGTTGTGTTCCATGAACTCCGCAAGTTCCGCAATAATGCCCCCCTTGGTTGCGTTAGGCTTGCGTTCTCGCTTGGTAAACTTGTATGCCGTGGGCGCTTTCCGCGTTCCTGCATGGGCATACTTTTGTGCGGCTTTCAGCTTATCCGGCGGCAGGTCATATTCCGTTTTTTCGCCTGCTTCTACCGCCTTATCATAGGCGAGAATATCTTGCGCTTCTTTCTCGTCTGGAAACACTCGCTTGATACGCTCAAGGCGTTCAGCGTCTGTTACTCGCTGGGCGATAATAACCACTTCCTTTCTTTTGGCGGGGAGAGGGTTTTACCCCTCTCCCCTATGGGGCTTAGGCGAGACGGAACAGAGCCTTGCCTTTGACCTCGGTCTTAGTGACCTTATCAGCCGCCATGAGCTGACGCACCAGAGGGGAAATCTTCTGAGTGCTGAAGCCCTCGAACTCCGCCACGCCCTTGATAATCTCGGTGCAGGTCACACCAGCCGAAGTATCAGACAGAGTGGCGAGGAACTCCAGGATGAGCGCCTTATAATCCTCATTCTCCTGCTGGGTCTTGGTCTGCTTCTTACCGCCGCTACCAGAGTTCTTCTTCGCCAGAAGCTCCAGCTCATGGCCGATAATAGTGACCGCAATCTCCGGGGTCGTGCCATAGGTCACGGGGTCGCCATTCAGAAGGGCCTTAATGTCCTCGAAACGCTGGGCCTTAGTAATACGGACTTTCTTCTCACTCATAATGATACTTCCTTTCTGACGGTAGGTCGTCACCCTTGATGTATTTATTATATCATACCGTTTTCCGTTTGTCAAGAACTTTTTTCTCAACCGGAGCGATATGTTATAACCTTTACTGTATCTCTATTGTACCATAGCTTTAAGCGTTTGTCAAGAACTTTTTTTGAAAGATTTTTGAAAGTTTGCTATCACTCTCGCCGTTCATCTCTCTCACTTTCTGTACTAATTGTACCACAGGCGAAAGCAGATTGCAAGCATCAAAATGCACAAAAATAAGAATTTTGGGAGAAAGTTTTTGTGCAAAATCCTGCACAAAAACGGGATGAAATTTTTGTGCAACATTACCATTGAAAAATTCGGCCCGCGTCAGCCATCCGCGGGCCGTTGACTTTTTAAGGTATAAAAAAGAAGGGCCGAAGCCCTTCCTTTATGACCAGCATATATTAAGAAATTCAAACAGTCCTAAATCCTCTTCGGGGAAATGAACAGGATAGCCATCGGGATTTTCATCAATAGTCCATCCCATCCGCTTAATAATCTTTCTTGCCTGATATTGGCAATCGGCGTTCATAAAGTCGAACCAAATTTTTTGAGTTATCATGCCGTTTTCTGCCATTTTTATTCCTCCTCAAAATCATCGCAACCATAGTTTTCTTGATAATCGTCACAGTCAAACCAGGGTTCATTCAAATCACAAACAAGAGTCTCAGTATTAAAATGAGGGCAAATAGTCTCATAAATGTCCTCGGGGGGGTCCATGTCCATTTCATTATAATATGGACAGCTCCATCTCATTGCATGAACTTTTGCCATATTGTTTCCTTTCTACCGGGTGGGGTTAAACCCCAACCCGGATTGTAGGCACTTCCCGCAGACTTGCGGAAAGCTGGCGTTGAAAATCGGTCATGGGAGGAAATTCTTTCTTATTCTCATAAAGGGTTTTTCTCATGGACTTATGCTGTCGCATACAATACCACATGATTTCCGCTTCAATCAGCACATCTTCCAGCCCTGTATGACTTTCCTCAAACTCATTATTGCCGGAGATATACCGCCATACGATTTCCGCAGTCTTGCGGGGAATTCCGTTTGCCTGAAGAAAGCCGTTTTCCTCGCAGAACTTCTTATAAGTGGGCATTTTACAGATAACGTCCTGCGTCATCTTCATAATATCCCAAATCTCCACACTATCAAACGGGAACCAATAACGCCACTTGGAGCAGGTCACATAACGCTGTGTAACTCTCAAGGCATTATCGTCAAATCTGGCATTATAAGCCGCAACTTCCTTAATGCCGTATCGCTCAATGGTATTGAGCATAGTCTGGCGAATTTCATAGGTAGTAGCCATCTTGCGGGTGCCTGCCCGCAGTTCCTCAATATAGCGGGGAATTTTCCAATTATAATAGGCAGTCCGCATGAGATCCCGCTCATCGTTAAAAATATCCCTATTTACAAAACTGGCAGTTTCATAAATATTGCCTTTGGTATCTACTACCGCCCATCCGCAATCATATACAAGCGCATTACTCATATCCATGCGGGTTTTGCCGTTTTCTTCAGTTTCAGTCAGCGTGTTAGCAGTTTCAGTATCAACCACCAAAACATAGTGTCTACGCTTATCAATCATAATCTTTGACTTCCTTTCCTCTTGTTGAGTATATCATGCTTGATGTCAAAAAGAAAGGAAATTTTTATTGCGATTTACTGCAAGCTACTGGGCATTAGAGCGGCCTATTCTAACGGCGTTCACTCGACTTACGACACAATATAAATTTACTTCCTTTACTTTCTAAGAGTTCGCGACCTCTTGATTTCTTGGCCTTCCCCTCTTGACAAATATATAATACCATACTTTCGGGATAATTACAAGATGGCGATTTGCACAAAATTTGCAAGCCAAAATTGTGCAACATCGACAAAAACAAAAACTCGGCTCGCCGCCCAAACGATATTAAAGAGTAAAAACAAGAGGGCCGAAGCCCTCTTAATATCCAAGATATTCCAAATCTTCAATGGAAACGGGGAGATCATCGTCAATTTCATTAACTCCCATGCTCTGGTTAATCTGACCAATGAGAATTGACGCATTTCTCAATACCTGCTTTTCTGCCGAATCAAGAATAAGTCTAATCTTTATTTACAAAACTTCCTTTCTTATTTTAAGATTGACTGGTGGATTACTCCACCAGTCGCCATAAGGCCGTAGGTAAATCTTCATGCGGTTCGATTGTTTCTCCTAAATGCCAGCCGTCCCGCACACTTTTATTATCATCAATCAAAATAAAATTGCTAACTCCCGGCTCAAAATATTTCCGCACACAATTTGCTTTTGTTGTGCCATATTCCACAAGGTGAATTTTATGAGCGGGGAAGTTGTATTTTGCAAGCCAACTGCGCTTTGCGTCACGAACAGCGACTTTATATGAGTTAGAACTGTCTTTTGCAAGCCAACTGATAACCCGAATTTTCCAGTCCTGCTCAATGAGTTTATTAAGAACGGTATTCAATTCTTCCATATCGCAAAGAGGTTTAGCGACTGTATATGGATAGGGGTCTTCATTCATTAAATCTTTCAGCCATCCATCTACTCCGTACAGGTCAGCGATTGTTCCATCCATATCAAAGCAGAGCATCTTTTTCATTTTGATTTACTTCCTTTCTTTAGGTTGATTAAAGTATATCAGATTTCGGGATAGAAGTCAATCATCAAACTGCATAAAATTTCGGTTGGAAAATTGTGCAACTTGCACAAAAGAGAAAATTCGGCGCGCCACGCCTGTCAGCGCGCCGCCGAAATCTAAGCTGGAAAATCCAGCTTAGAGATTTTTACTTTCGGCAACAAAATATTTTGCTTCATACTGTTTTGCAATAGCCTTTACTTTTGCGCTTTCTTTTTGTGTTTCACAATAGAAATTAAATAAAGTATGTTTTCCGACTGGGATATAAGAGTGCGGGACGCTCTTCAAATCGTGGTCAATTGCCTCTGTATATTTTGCTGGTACGGTCAACTCAACTTTCCAGAGCTTATCTTTACGGGTCTTTTCCTCACACCATTTCACAATAAAGACGCCCACAAAGTTACACAGTCCGACAATTACCACCTTCCACAGTAGCGGCAATTCACAAACCATATAAACAACAACCACAGTATAAAGGCCATAGGCAACGGCATTTACTACCGCGGCAACCAACTTCCCGCATTTAATAGTGCATAGACTTTTAATGGTTTGGATAACTACATTTACCGCATTTAATACGATAAATAAGAGTAGCAATTCAGTATTCACTTTTTATATAGGGTGGTAGGTAAAAGCCTACCGCCCTTCCTCCTTTCCTTAAAGCGACTTCCGCAGTTCATCCAGCAGACGGCCCAAAGTTTCCATATCGCCACTCTTTTTCGACGCCCTCACGGAACGCCTTAAACTCGTTCATGCTATCGTTATACTTTGCCCGGATTGCCTCTCTCTTGATTTCTGCAATCTTGCTAACCTCGTCATGGATATAACCTTCAATTCTCTTGGTAACACGCATTTCTAAAACTTCCTTTCTGATTTTAATTTTTATTTATCAGGGCCGCCCCTTCCATGGTTTTATTGTGCCACAGTCGGGGGCGATTTATCAACCCCTTTTTATGTTACAGCGAAAACTTTTCCGCCATCTCTTTATCGACCTCTTCGTCAAAAACAGCCTTAATAATATCGGCCGCGTCCTCAGGAGTACAAGAGCCCTCCCGCAGGGACTCCCCCAAAGAATGAAGCATAGCTTGTGCAGCTTCTCCTGGCATAATTGCCGAAATAACCTTGTGCATAGTAATAACGCTCTGCTTCTCTTCCTCAGTCATCTTAGAAATCTTAAACATAATAAATACTTTCTTTCTGGTTTAGTGAGTTTTCCTTCTCTTTACATTATTGATTATACCACTGTTAAAGTGGTTTGTCAATACCTTACATCAAAGTTTTTGCAAGATATGCGAACATTAAGATTTCCGCCGCAAACATGATTTCAAGTCCTATGCAATCCCCTTCAATGGCGGCTACAAATTGCCATACCAGACACAGAACAAAAGCAATCAGAACTATCATGGTAAAAGTTGTCATATACTCACCCCGCGAAGGAAACTTCCACAAAGTTGATATTGAGACGCTCCCATTCACTTTCCATACCTAACATCATATCATGGAAAAGGTCATCACGATTTTCATATCCATCTTCTTCCAGAATAGCCTCCCATTCTCCATCGTCATATTGACTTTCCAGATATTCCAATGCAGACTTGCGGGCGGCGATGGTATTAGACGCTACACAGATAGGTTTGTCGTCGTATCCATCCGTAACTAAAATCATTTTCTTTTCTTCCATGATTTTTCTTTCCTTTCTTTCGAGGTTTTCTGTCTCCTTCTTTCTGATAATAATATACCATAGGCAGAGCGGAAAGTCAAGCGATTTTAGGAAAAAATTCTTCGTCAGATTGCACAACAATTCGAGCCTAAAATTGTGCAAATTGCCTATTGATAAAAATTCCGGCCGCGCCTGTGGTGCACGGCCGGGCGAGGGCAAATAGAAAAGCCTCCCGGATTTCGGGAGATCATTTCTTTAATCAATGTATTCTTGGAATAAAATGGTTTCGATTTCCTTTGGGGTTTCTGGATTGCGGCGCTTGGCATCGTCAAAACTGTAACCCCAAATGAAAGCGTGCTCGCCATTCTTCAACAAGACTTCAAACTCGTACATAACGCAACCTTCTTTCTTTTGATGGTTTAAGTATACCACAGAAAGAGTGGCTTGTCAATCGTCATTTTGAACAACTTTCAAGCCAGCGTTTTGGACAAGTTTCATAGCTTCTTCCAGTTCGGTATTCATTCCACAATCAATGCAAATGTAATTGCGGCCATTGATTGTATGTACCTCGAAAGTGTATTCTCTACCCAGCACTAAACCGAGTTGATTGCGAAGCCGAACAGGAATCATAATTCGTCCCATTGCGTCAAGTTTGCGAGAATAAGTAGATTCAGCCATTTTGCTTTTTAATTTCTAGTGACCTAGCCTGTGCGAAAATTCGACTCCAGACGGGAGCCGCGGCATTTTGCCGAAAAGAATCAGATTACCATTCACATGGCATCTTTCCGCAGAATTGGGCCATCGGGTAAGTCTTGCAAGAGTCTTGATTCATGCAGAACTCTAAGATGACAGCCAGTGCTTTCAGCACTGCTAGCGTCATTAGAAATTTCTCCTTTCTCATTTCTTCTATAATTATTATAACAAAATTTTTTCCAAAAATCAAAAGAAGAGCCGACTCAGAAAGTCAGCTCTCCCTGTTTCTCCCAGATAATTAGATGGTATAAACCAATCCGAAAGAGAATTGTACCTATCCGCCGTCCAATGCGGACTGTGCACCCAATCGGATACTTGTGGGGCAATCGTTCAATACTCATTTCAGCCCCACCTCTTCAAATGCGCCTAAATCCCGCAGATACTCATAGAGGGCTTTGTCATTTTTCGTTCCACCGATGTCGAGAACCCGGACACACCCCTCTACATTGGAGTTAAGAGGGAGTTTCAACTCCCAGCCCGCAAAGCTGGCAATAGCCTGGTCAAACTTGGCCACATCTTCCGCTCCCTTGAATTTAACAATAGCATACATGATTTATAACTCCTTTCATCTTGGGGAAGGGCGCTTTAGAACGCCCTTCCCGCACTTCCAAATTTGTGCAACTTGCACAAACGCAAAACTCAGCGCGCCGCCGACTTAAGGCGAAAATGTCTTTATAAAAAATGCACAAAAATATAGGGTGGATTTCTCCACCCTTATATTTACCAGACCTCTTTCCAGAGTTTGGCGACCTCGTCATCATAGATTAAATCAGTTCTCATGGTATCGAAGAATACGCACAGGTAGTCATCTGTTGAGAAGTTCTCGCCATATCCGACTTCGACTGTCCATTCCTCGCCATCCTCAAGCGTAACAAGAGTAAGCGTGTTACCGTCAATGTTGGTTATGACTGCGGTTGCCAGCCTTGTCTGATCGGTAAGCGGGCTTCCGCAAGTTCCCTCTATTGCGGTAGGCTCTTCTGTCTTTTCCTCTTGTTGCGTCATAAGGACAAAGACATTATACGGACTGTGGTGCGGAGTAGGTTCGCAGTTATCCGCCACTATATCGAGCCATGAGAGGAAAAACCACAACAGGACTGCCAGACATACGCCGTACAGCGTCACCTTTGCCACTTTACGCATTGTCCCGCACCTCTTTCCATAGTTTTTCAAGCTCCGGCGTCATGCACTTGTCGCACATACAGCCGTTATCACAAGGCCGATTGCCTACCTCATCCTCGTGGCTCAGAAATTCGTTATAAGTCATAATAATACTCCCTTCTTTTGTTTGCGGGTTGGGCGCTCCACGCTCCCGCAGAGCGCCCGTTATGTCTTAGTCTGCCATGTGCATGATTTCGCCAGTGTCGTTATCAATGACAGCCACACCATAGAAGCCGTCCTCTTTACGCCAATAGCCAGCAACCATGTCTGCCTGTTCGCTGATGTACTCAAGCCCGTCTGCCTGCTCAAGCTGGCAAGCGTCCTTGTCATCGAACACTATGGCAAGCAAGTAGCGATAGGCATGGGCCAGCTCTGGCCATTCCGCCGGGTCTGCGGGTCTGGTATGCAGAGGACTATTGATACTCTGCTTATTCAGCCATGCCCAATTAGGCATGAGAGCGGCACTCATAGCGTTAAAAGCATCACGGTCAAGGATGACACCATCCTCTACTGCCTTGGCACGCACATTCATTTTCAGGCGCAGCATATCTGCGAACTTGGCGTTATCGAACTGCGGGTTAGTGAAATACTTGATGAACTCCATAATAATACCTCTTTTTTTTGTTCTAAGGTTAGGACTGCCTGCCTATACAGGCAGTCCTATGGTGGTTGCTACTCACTTCACGGTCAGTCTTGCGGTGGTGCTGGCTACCACATACTTGTCATAGGTAGCCTTGTCCTCTGCCTTTAGCGCAGAGCTATTAAAGCGGTTGCTGGTGACTTCCTGATAGGTGGCGATACAGCCGCCAGCCTCTACCTTGTGTTCGCCAGTCGCTACCATTTCCGCCTTTACGGTGTCTTTGAGTTCATCCAACTCACGCTTGAGGGCGTCCATGTCGTTCTGCACTTTGCGGATACGCTGGAGAGTACGAGCCATTTCTACTTTTGTCATTTTGATACACTCACTTTCTTTTGATTGACTGTTTTTGTGTTCCCTCTTGGATTGTCTTTAGTTTACCACACCTTGTCTTGCTTGTCAACAACTTTTTTGCAATTTTCTGCGTTTCGTCAATTTGCACAAGTGAGTGCCGATCCTGTTGTGCAGATTGACCAATTCCTCTTTACGCGCGCGCGATACATAATAATAGCGACAGACGCTTTAGCTAACTAAAGTAGGGGTAGCTGTTTAACTGTAGTGCTTTAGCGTGATGAAGTACGTACTACCCCGGGGGTGTATTTTGGGCAATTTAACGATTTAATACAGTAAAGCGCTTCCTCACGCCTAAAAAATTTCTAAATCACTTTTTATTTTCGGAACACGAAGAAATCATACTCTGCGGGGACTCAACAATAGGAAAGTAATAATTACTCAGTCTATAATACTTTTGAGCGATTTCAAAGAGTCTTTTAGCTACATATTGAGCCTGTTTATCTCGATAAATAGCCATATTCTTGACGAGAAATTTTATTATGTAACCAATCACCAAGAGGATAGTTCATAATTCTCGCCCGTTCAAATTCTGTTTCTAGGTCTAAAATAGCTGCTCCTATATTACAATACCTTGAGATCTAGACAATTTTTCATCAACCCCAATCTTGTTAATAAACCAACACCGCCTGGAACTGGAGTAGACCAAGCTTCTCCGATAATATTATTTTCGTCCTCTACGAAGTCTCCAACAATTTTACCATTGAGTCGGCTAATCCCGACATCGACAACAATAGCAGACTCGCACTGTTCTCTATGAATAGACTGCGGCTGTCCAGTAGCACAGATTACTAGGTCTGCGTTGCGAAGAAGATACTCTTTATCTCCGTAGCTTGTTTTACTATGGCAAATTGAGACTGTCATATCTCTATCCAGTAGAGCTTTCGCCATAGGTTTGCCAACAATATCGCTTCTACCAAGAACAACAGCAGTTTTGCCTGCATAATTAAAACCGCAATCATCAAGATAGTCAATAATACCTCGAACAGTAGCAGGGAGAACAAGAGCATTCTTAGTCAAACCATCACAGTCAAAGTAAGATGGAATATCTTCAATGTCGAAGTTGAATCTTTCTGCCGTTGGCATCTGAACAATTACACAATCTGTTTCAAGACCATAGCTTAATAGATAATGTAAATCAAATTTATCTTTCGGTCTAATAATCTTTATAGGCCAACCTACAGATTCAAAATCCTCAATCTTCTTCTTAATATAAATCTGATTGCCGACGTCGCCGACGTCGCCGTCTGTGGCATCTACAATCGTAAGAGAAGGAGGCTCATAATCATGCTCAATAGCGGCCAGCCGCAATTTCTCCTTCTCTGTTTTAAAATATTCTTTTATGTTAATTTGGTTCATTAAAATTCTCCTTCATACCATGAAACCGTTCCATCTGGATCTACTTCGACTATGCAATTCTCATAATAATCTAGTAGCCAATCGCACTCTTGTTCATCGTCGCAATCTACGTCAGCATCGTTGATAATTTCTCTTTCTTCTTTGAGGAATAGGATTGCTTTTGGTTCTGGTGCGGTTAACTAGTCAAGATACCAAATAGAGTCAAAATCTTCGTCCCATATATCTTCAGCTACAGAAATTACTATTACAGTTACATTATGATAGAACCTGTCTCTTATACACATCTGACGC
>ERZ1027217.779-NODE-779-length-10243-cov-5.786121_pt1 | contig 10243 bp, 8 predicted proteins | sample MGYA00519268_ERZ1027217 | MGnify/ENA primary metagenome ERZ1027217 (study PRJEB26926, sample SAMN06164537) | human gut metagenome | biome: ENVO:00009003; feature: ENVO:2100002; material: ENVO:00002003 | host: Homo sapiens | place: USA | collected 2012 ...
GTTATGTACCATGCGTTATAACTCATAACTTATAACTCTTCTTTTTCTACTTGGAACTTGCGGCTTACTTTCATCAGGTTGATGGTGTAGGTCACTACGTTCTGGGCTTCTTGTATCATAGTCAGGTATACCATGCTGACTTTGATGCTGCCGCTCTGGCTTTGGATGCGTTGCAGCTCTTCGCGTTTCAGGTGAGACAACTGTCCGTTGAGGTCGTTGGCTTTGCGAATCTCTGTTTCCAGTTCATCATAATTGTTCGTTTCCAGCTTGTGGCGGCATACTTGTAACAGATAGCAGATGTCTTCGGCTACGTCTGTAAATTCTCCTTTCTGAATGGCATCCAGCGGATTGAAGTTATTGTCTATGTGCTCTAAGCAAGGTTCGCAAAGACGGCCTACGCTGTACACCAGTTCGCTGGCAAAGTCGTTGCCTTGATAGTAATAGAGTCCTTTTTCCAGTACGGTATTGTTGTCGAGACGGCACATGGCAAGTGTTCCGGTACGCTTCATCTGCTTGATGAGTTGTTTTTCGAATTTTACTGAGCCCATGGCACGACGCAGTCCGCGTAGATTCTCGTGTAGGAAGGAAGTGACGGTACGTTCAAAATTCTCTTCTGTGAATTCCATAATCTTCACCAGTTCTTCACGGGTATGCTTGCGGAGCAATTCGATGACTTCATTGTTGTCCGTACTCTTCATCAACTGTTTCAGGGTCTCGTTGCCTTTTTCTTTCTCCTTGCGCTTTTTGTACATCACTTGGCTACGAATCAGCATGAAAACTGCCAGACCAATCAGTGCCAGGATGGCAACCGTACCACCGAAATGGATAATCAGTGCTACGAAGAAACAGATGGTGAACGCTGCTCCGGCAGTGATGAACCAACCGCCGATAACGCTGAGCACACCCGTAATGCGGAATACCGCCGAATCACGTCCCCAGGCACGGTCGGCAAGCGATGTACCCATGGCTACCATAAAGGTGACGTAAGTGGTGGAAAGGGGAAGTTTCAAGGAAGTTCCCAAGGCGATGAGCAGACCAGCCAATACGAGATTGACGGAGGCGCGAACCAAGTCAAAAGCGGCGCCGTCGGCTATGATGGCTTCATCCTTCTGGAAGCGTGTGTTCATCCACCGCTTGCTGCTTTCGGGCATCGTTTTGGATATTCCGTTAGCCAGGGTCATGCTGAAGCGTACCAGCGTGCGGGCTATCGGGGTACTTCCGAAGTTCTCTTCACCGTCATCCTGGCGGGCAAGGTCCACGGAAGTCTTGATGACATTGTGGGCTTTCTTGGATGTGCAGAGTGCATAGACCATGATAGCGCCTGCACCGATAAGGAAATACCACGGGGTTTTGGCTGCACCGAGGAGTGAGGACATCAGGAATCCGTCGGGGCCGGCGGCCGTACCATTGGCTGTATAGTCAATAAATGAGGAATATCCTGCGAGGGGGACACCGATAAAGTTCACCAAGTCATTGCCGGCAAAGGCAAGAGCGAGGGCGAAAGTACCCATCAGAACCACTACTTTGAAGACATTTATCTTGCACCAATGCAGTATCTGCATCAGTATGGTGAAGAATACAAAGAAACCGGTTATCAGCAATGCGGTATTGTCGTGTATCCATTGCTTGTTTTCAGGGGTCATGAATGAGCTGTCTTTCAGCCCCTTTATCAGCATGAAGTAGATGATGCTGGTGGCAGCTATACCACCGAATAGCGCGATGCTGTATTTCATGTTCTTCTTGTAGTTGAAGGTGAACACGATACGTGCCAGCCACTGTACCAGCATACCGAAGAAGAAGGCAATGGCTACGGATACAAAAATGGCCATGATGACAGAGAGTGCCTTGTCTGTATTGATGAGGTCGCCCAGTCCCAATGTATCGCTGTTATAGACCTTGATGAGCGCCAGTGCGAACGTACCTCCCAACAGTTCGAACACCATGGATACAGTGGTGGAGGTAGGCATTCCCATAGTGTTGAAGACATCTAATAGCACGACGTCCGTCAACATGACGGCAAGCAGAATGCACATGATTTCGGCAAAGTAGAAGTGCTCCGGTTGATAGATGCCGTGTCGTGCAATGTCCATCATGCCATTGCTGAGTGCCGCACCGATGAAGACGCCAATGCCTGCAATGAACAGTATGGTTTTGAAAGATGCTGCCTTTGCTCCGACAGCCGACTGAAGAAAATTGACCGCATCATTACTGACACCTACCACGAGGTCGAAAATCGCGAGTACGAACAGAAAGATGACGATACCCAGATAAATTGTTTCCATAGACATGTATTTTATTTCCGGCTGCAAAGGAAAGAGTTTGGTGTTGCAGAGAAATGTCATACATGTTACAGAAATGTTACAAAGCGATTGACGATTGATAATTGACGATTGATAATTATCGTTAATCGCTAATCCTTAATCCCTTGTTTCAAGTATTCGTAAAAGCTATATTGCGACCGTACCTTCTCCTTTTGCGGTCGTGACGACTTCCAGCGGTTTCGCAACCGGTCGTCCACGAAGCAGGCTTTCCGTTTGTCCGACAGTTGTATGGATAGCATATCGATGAGCTCTTGCTTCAAGTCCGGGTCCAGAATGGGGGTGACGGCTTCGATACGGCGGTACAAGTTACGCCGCATCCAGTCCGGCGAGCCGAGGAAGAGCTTGGGTGCGCCGCCGTTGCCGAAGTACCACACACGGGCATGTTCCAGAAAGGTATCCACGATGCGTGTCACGCGGATGTTGTGGCTGTACTCCTGCCTGGGGATGAGGCAGCAGATGCCGCGGACAATGAGGTCTATCTCTACACCGGCTTGCGAGGCTTCGTAGAGGCGGTCTATCATGGCGGGGTCTTGCAGGGCATTCATTTTTAGGATAATCCGTCCTTGCTTGCCTTGCCGGGTCAGTTCTATTTCGTGATTGATGAGGCGGTTCAGTTCAGGAATCAGGTTGAAGCGGGCCACAAGCAGGCGGTGGAACACTGGATTTTCCTTTCCCTGCAGAGTACGGAACAAGTTGTGCAGGTCGTTTACAATCACCGGGTTGCAGGTGAATAGTCCGCTGTCCGCATAGAGGGTGGCGGTCTTTTCGTTGAAGTTGCCGGTGCTGATGTAGGCGTAGCTTGTCAGTTTGCGCCCTTCCTTATCGCGGCGTAGCACGAGGGCTACTTTGGCATGTACCTTTAGTCCTGGTATGCTGAAAATGATGTTGATGCCGGCGGCTTTCATCATCTCGGCGGTGGCGAGGTTGTTTTCTTCGTCGAAGCGGGCTTTCAGTTCCACAAAGACGGTGACTTTCTTTCCGTTCTGTGCGGCGGCTATCAGGGTGTTGATGACGGTGGAGTTCTCTGCCACGCGATACTGGGTCACCATGATTTCGCGCACGGTGGGTTCGTGGACGGCTTCATATAGAAAATGGATGAAGTGGTCGAAGGAGTGGTAGGGATAATGCAGCAGCAGGTCCTTCTTCTCCACATAGCGGAAGATGGATTCGCGTTCGTCCAGGCAGGTCAGCTTCATGGGCTGGGGTTTCTTGATGGGACGTACGCTTTGGTTGGGATTGGGCAGATGCCGCAAATCCTCCATGTTGAGGTGCTTGTCTCCCGGCACCAGCTCCCGGCGGTCTATGCGGTAGGCATCTACCAGAAAGTCGAGGAAGTCCTGGGGCATGGCGCGGTCGTATACAAAACGGCACACGGCGCCTATCTTGCGTTTCTTTACCTTCTTCTTCACCTGCTCGATGATTTCGGAGGTATTGGCGGCATCGTCTATCAGAATATCCGCATCGCGTGAAATCTTGATGCAATAACTGCTGTCCACTTCATAACCGGGGAAGATGGTATCCAGATTGGCCTTGATGATGTCTTCAATGAACATCAGATAATAGTCTTTCCCCACCTTGGGCAGCTGGATGAAGCGCGGCACTTTGCTGTACGGCAGTTTCATCACGAAATACTGGATACGGTTTGGAGAACTGGCGGGAGCTCCTTTCAGATGAAGCCGTACGGCCAGATAGAGACGGTTGTCGCGCAGGAATGAAATCACCTTGTCCTTGCTTACGGGCACCGGGGCCAGATAAGGGAATATCTCTTCGCGGAAGAAGCTGCGCACAAAGTCGCGGTGAAACGGTTCTACGTTGCGGCTTTGATAAAATATGATGTGATGTTTCCGCAGGGCGGGCAGTATCTTCTGTTCGTAGATGCGGATACGTTCCTCCAGTTGGCGGTTGACTTCTTGGTTGATTTCATCTACCAGTTCGGCGGCAGACTGCATAGTCTCTTCATCGCTTTGCGAGGCTCCGGTGGCTATGGCCTTATGGTCGGCTACGCGTATCTTGTAGAATTCTTCCAGATTGGAAGAGTATATAGAAATAAAGTTGATGCGTTCGTATAGCGGCAATGTCTCGTCTTCCGCTTCCAGCAGTACGCGGTAGTTGAAGGAAAGCCAGCTGATGTCACGTTTGAAATATCTGTTTTCCATAGTTTAATGTGCTAAAGTGATTAATGTGCCAATGTGCTAATGAAGAGAAGTTCGCGGATGGTGCGCAGCCAATTAGCATATTGGCACATTATCACATTAGCATATTGATTTCTTTCCCAAATATAATTACCTTTGTCTTAATAAACAAAGGAAAGATGACAAAAGTTGGTTTATTATCGGATACGCATGGCTACTGGGATGAAAAGTACCTGCAATATTTTGAGGGCTGTGACGAAATATGGCATGCCGGTGACATCGGTTCGCTGGAAGTGGCACAGAAGCTGGCGGCTTTCCGTCCCTTCCGTGCCGTGTATGGCAATATTGACGGGCAGGAGATACGGCAGCTCTATCCGCAGATTCTCCGTTTCACGGTGGATGGGGCGGAGGTGCTGATGAAGCATATCGGCGGTTATCCCGGCAACTACGACCCTTCCATCAAGGGCAGCATTCTGGTGCGTCCCCCAAAGCTGTTCATCAGCGGGCACTCGCATATACTGAAGGTGAAGTATGACAAGACGTTGGATGTACTCCACGTCAATCCGGGCGCTGCGGGCATTCAAGGTTTCCATAAGGTGCGTACGATGGTACGCTTTGCGGTTGATGGGGGAACGTTTAAAGATTTGGAGGTGATAGAACTTGCTGACCGATGATGTAGTTTGTTTATTTTCAATGGATTGTATTTACCGATTGCTTGCGCTATAGTGTAAAAGCCGTTACATGCTAATGTAAAGGTTGTTACGCTATTGGGTAAAGGCCGTTACACTATTTGGTAAAGGTCGTTACACGCTGAGGTAAAGACCGTTTCATCAAGGGGTGACGGCCGTTACGCACTGAAGTAAGCAAAACAATGTACCGGAGTAAGCAAAGCAATGAAGTAAAAAGATGAAACCAAGCCTTCACTTAATCGAATTTTTCCATTATCTTTGTACCCGAATAGCAAGTAGAGCCGTGGGGCATCGTCCTCCTTCTTATTTTATTCTCCATTTTGAAGTATCACCGAAAAAGAACTGAAATATGAAAGGAATTATTCTTGCAGGTGGCAGTGCCACTCGTCTCTATCCGTTGTCCAAGGCTATCTCCAAGCAGATAATGCCCGTCTACGACAAGCCGATGATATACTACCCGCTCTCTACACTGATGTTGGCGGGAATTCGCGAAGTGCTTATTATCTCTACTCCACGTGACTTACCCATGTTCCGCAAGCTGCTGGGAACCGGCGAAGAACTCGGTATGTCCTTTTCCTATAAGATACAAGAGAATCCCAACGGACTGGCACAAGCCTTTGTGCTGGGTGCAGAGTTCTTGGACGGTGGACCGGGCTGCCTTATTCTGGGCGACAACATGTTCTACGGTCAAGGCTTCTCCGCCATGCTGAAGCGTGCCGCTTCCATAGACAAGGGTGCCTGCATCTTTGGTTATTACGTCAAGGACCCCCGTGCCTACGGTGTAGTGGAGTTTGATGCCAACGGCAAAGCCGTCTCGCTGGAAGAAAAGCCTGCCAATCCTAAAAGCAACTATGCCGTCCCCGGACTGTACTTCTACGACTCCACCGTGACAGAGAAAGCCGCCTCCTTGAAGCCCTCTGCTCGCGGCGAATACGAAATTACCGACCTCAACCGTCTCTATCTGGACGAGGGCACGCTGAAAGTGGAGCTCTTCGGCCGTGGCTTTGCCTGGCTCGACACCGGCAATTGCGACAGCCTGCTGGAAGCCAGCAATTTTGTCGCCACCATCCAGAACCGTCAAGGCTTCCGCGTGAGCTGTATCGAAGAGATTGCCTGGCGCAAGGGCTGGATAGATGTAGACCAGCTGTATCGCTTGGGTGAACAGCTTGGCAAGACCGAATATGGCAAATACCTGATGGAACTGGCTGAATCGAAGCGATGAACTCTTTGTTCCCCAAAAAGAGAAGGAGAATAGTTCTCCTATAAAGGCCCGCTGACTTTAATTTTTAATTTATAATTTTTAATTCTCATGAAGACTTATCTCGTAACCGGTGCCGCCGGTTTTATCGGCGCCAACTATATTAAATATATCCTGGCAAAACATAATGATATTAAAGTGGTGATACTGGATGCCTTGACCTACGCAGGCAATCTGGGCACCATTGCCAATGACATTGACGATGAACGTTGCTTTTTTGTAAAAGGTGACATCTGCGACCGCGTGCTTGCCGACGAACTGTTTGCCAAGTATAAATTCGATTACGTAGTGAATTTTGCTGCCGAGAGCCACGTAGACCGTAGCATAGAGAATCCCCAGCTTTTCCTGATGACCAACATCCTGGGTACACAAAACCTGCTCGATGCCGCCCGCCGTGCCTGGGTCACGGGTAAGGACGAGTCCGGTTATCCCACTTGGCGCAAAGGCGTTCGTTACCATCAAGTGTCTACCGACGAAGTTTACGGCTCACTTGGTGCCGAAGGCTACTTCACAGAGCAAACACCGCTCTGCCCGCACAGCCCTTACAGCGCCAGCAAGACGAGTGCCGATATGGTAGTGATGGCCTATCACGACACCTATAAGATGCCCGTCACTATCACCCGCTGTTCCAACAACTACGGTCCTTATCACTTCCCCGAAAAGCTGATTCCGCTTATCATCAAGAATATTCTCGAAGGCAAGAACCTCCCCGTCTATGGCGACGGCAGTAACGTGCGTGACTGGCTCTACGTGGAAGACCACTGCAAAGCTATCGACCTGGTTGTCCGCGAGGGTGTGGAAGGCGAAGTCTACAACGTAGGCGGTCACAACGAAAAGACCAATCTTGAAATCGTGAAGCTGACTATTGCCACCGTCCGCCGCTTGATGGAGGAAGAACCCCGTTACCGTGCAGTGCTGAAGAAACAAGTAAAAGCCGCCGACGGCACGATTGACATCAGCTGGATAAACGAAGACCTTATCACCTTCGTCAAAGACCGCCTAGGTCACGACCAGCGTTATGCCATCGACCCCACAAAGATTACCAATGCCCTGGGCTGGTATCCGGAGACGAAGTTCGAGGTCGGCATCGTCAAGACCATTGAATGGTACCTGAACAACCAGCCGTGGGTGGAAGAAGTGACCAGCGGTGACTATCAGAAGTATTACGAACAGATGTATGGAGGTAGGGGTTAAGGTTTAGGGATTAGGGTCTAACCGCTAATCCTTAACCCCTAACCTCTCAATTCAGCGCCACCGCTAACAGTAATCCTAAGAACAGCATATTGCGCGACGTCTCGCCCAGTATGCTGTTCAGCTTTTTACCGCTACCTATCTGTATCATTTTGCGCCACGTCAGTGCGTGCATATAGAGATAGACGCAGGGAGCCCAGATAAATTCCAGCGGAGTCAGCTTGCCCGTGTAGACAAACCAGAAGCAGAGCAGCACGGCGGCGATGCCCAGTGCCAGATACATATTCTCACCGAACTTCTTGCCGTAGCGTACCACCAGCGTACACTTGCCGCTCACGGCATCCTGCTCGCGGTCGCGATAGTTGTTCACCATCAGCAAGGTGTCTATGGCGAGGCCACTGACGAGCGACAGCACCACCACATCCATATTCAGCGTATAGGCCTGCACGTAGTAGGTGCCGCATACGGGCACGAAGCCGAAGAACACCAGCACCAGTACGTCGCCCCAGCCCCGATAGGAGAGCAGCGTGGTATAGAGGAAAGCAAACAGTATGCACACCACGCCCAGCACCACCAGTTCCCAGCCTCCGTGGGGCAGCTGCCCCCAGACGGTGAACAGCACTGCCAGCCCTGCCAGGCACGACAGTGTCAGTGCGATGCCGATGCCGGTTTTCATGGCTGCCGGCGTAATCCAACCTTCGGCGCAGGCGCGCTGCGGCCCCAGCCGGTCTTCCCGACGGTCGGTCCCTTTCTGGAAGTCGAAGAGGTCGTTGATAAAGTTGGCGGCAATCTGCATGCCGCAGGCAAAGAGGGCGCACAGCAGGGCGGGTGCGGTCTTGAACTGTCCGTCGCTGAAGGCAAGGGCACTGCCCAGCAATACCGGGATGATGGCTCCCGTCAACGTCTTGGGGCGGGCGGCGAGAAACCATGCGTAGGGTGAATTCTGTTTAATCTCGTTCATCGTAGTTCCAATTTAGTTCGGCATCTGCCAGCAAAAATACTGAAAATCCCTATATTTGTACCCACTTATGATGAAGAAGTTAGTCTACATATCCATTCTTTCTCTGCTGCTCTTGTCTTCCTGCCGTTCCAAGCGGATGATTACCGTGTCGTTGCCGCAGTCAGTCATGCAGGCAGACAGCACGCAGCTTGGCGATACTATCGGGTTGCCTGCCCGCCTTTCGCCGATGTTCACCTTTGACCAGTCTGATTTGCGTAATGTCCGCCGCCAGCCGGCGAAGGGCGAGGTAAAGAAACAGCAGATAAAGAAAACGGCACCGGTACAAAAGGTAATTGTGCAGCGAGGTACAAGAATCACATCGAAAACCACCCACGTAGGCTCGGCCTATAAGGGCGTCAGCCGCATTAAGACGTACGACTTCACGCATCGCGACGTGCCTGCCGCCTTCGAGGGCTTCCGCATCGCCTTTGTCTCCGACCTGCACTACAAAAGCCTGCTGAAGGAGGAGGGATTGAAGGACCTGGTCCGCCTGCTCATAGACCAGAAGGCCGACGTGCTGCTGATTGGCGGTGACTTTCACGAAGGCTGCCAGTACGTGCCGCCCGTCATGGCTGCCCTGGCGCAAGTGAAGACGCCGTTGGGCACCTATGCCGTGCTTGGCAACAATGACTACGAGGCTTGCTATGACGACATCGTGCGCGAAATGAGGCATTATGGCATGCATCTGCTGGAGCATAAGGTGGACACCCTGCGGCGTGGCGGTGAGCGGATTCTTGTGGCGGGCGTGCGCAATCCTTTCGACTTGGCCAAGAACGGCACATCGCCCACACTCGGCCTTTCGCCCGACGATTTCGTAATCCTGCTGACGCATACGCCGGACTATGCCGAGGACGTCCCGGTGACAAACTCCGACCTCATTCTGGCCGGACACACGCATGGCGGGCAGGTGACGCTGTTCGGGCTTTATGCACCGATAGTCCCCTCGCACTACGGGCAGCGGTTCCTCTCCGGGCTGAAGTACAATTCAAAGAACATCCCGATGATTGTCACCAACGGCATCGGCACTTCGCAGAAGGCCATCCGCATGTTTGCCCCCGCAGAGGTGGTGATGATTGTGCTGCACCGGCTGACGGACTGATTTATTCTTCGGGCATCAGCACCACTCCCAGTTTCTTCTTGCCATCCATCTTTACCACCATCGGCTGGTGGAAATGTACATGCCGCAGGTACTTCGTCTCGTGTACGGCAGGCTGTGCATTCAGGAATTCCTGGTTGTATACGCCGTCATTCATAAAGGCGTTGATGGTAAAGTATCCCACTCCAAAGGAGGTCAGGTTCTGGAAGAAGTGGGTTCCCTGGCTGGGGTCTACCCGGTAGTTGGTTAGTCCGGCTTCCACTATCACGCGGGCAGCGCTGATGTGCGGCCACTTCACGGGGATGCCGAGCCAGGTGTCACTGCTACCCCAGCGTCCGGGACCTACAAGGACATAGTTGCGGCCTTCGTCTAGGAACTGCTGGTTCAGCTTCTCTATCTCCCAGGCAATCTCCTGGTTGTGGGAGGCACTATAGTCGTCTGTCTTCACATAGATAATGTCATGTATCTCGTTCATGATGCCATGTCCCAATGAGTTGTTGGAACGGAGCAGTACCTGGTCTGTCTCTTATACACATCTGACGCTGCCGACGATAAG
>ERZ1027217.792-NODE-792-length-10092-cov-13.200359_pt1 | contig 10092 bp, 8 predicted proteins | sample MGYA00519268_ERZ1027217 | MGnify/ENA primary metagenome ERZ1027217 (study PRJEB26926, sample SAMN06164537) | human gut metagenome | biome: ENVO:00009003; feature: ENVO:2100002; material: ENVO:00002003 | host: Homo sapiens | place: USA | collected 2012 ...
ACAACCCCCACAATCCACCACACCCCAATCTATACGCTTCGTTTTATGCCCTATAAAAACCTCGGCGGAGTGGTGTCATGTCGGGGAAAAGTGGTAACTTTGACGATTGAAACACACACTCGTCTTTTTCACGACCAAAATATCAATCGTAATATGTCGACTAATACTACTGACAACAAACGCAAAGTGACCACAGCGCGGTTTGCCGAGATGAAGGCCCGCGGCGAGAAGATAGCTATGCTGACCGCCTATGACTACTCCATGGCCCGGCTCATCGACGAGGCCGGAGTGGACGCGATACTCGTGGGCGACAGTGCCTCCAACGTCATGGCCGGCAATGTGACCACGCTCCCTATCACCCTTGACCAGATGATATACCACGCCCAGAGCGTCAGCAAGGGTGTCAACCGCGCACTTGTGGTGTGCGACATGCCTTTCGGTTCCTACCAGGGCAATCCGCTCGAGGCTCTGGCTTCGGCGGTGCGCATAATGAAAGAGAGCGGTGCCGAGGCTGTCAAACTCGAGGGCGGCGAGGAGATACGCGAGTCGATAGAGCGGATACTGAGCGCCGGCATCCCCGTGATGGGACATCTGGGTCTCACGCCGCAGAGCATCAACAAGTTCGGCACTTACAATGTACGCGCCCGCGCCGAGGCCGAGGCCGAGAAACTGATAGCCGACGCCCATCTGCTCGAACAGCTCGGCTGCTTCGCCCTGGTGCTCGAGAAGATACCGGCCGAGCTGGCCACACGTGTCAGCCGCGAGCTTTCAATCCCTACGATAGGCATCGGTGCCGGAGGCGGCACTGACGGCCAGGTGCTGGTCATGCACGACATGCTCGGCATCAACAAGGGTTTCTCGCCGCGCTTCCTGCGCCGCTACGCCGAGGTGGGCGACATCATCAACGATGCCGTGGCCCGCTACGTTGGCGATGTCAAGAGCAGCGACTTCCCCAACGAGTCCGAGCAGTATTAACCCTCCGTCATCTCTCCCCGATATGTCTTTTCCCTTACAACGCTACAAGGCGATACTGTCGCTCGGCTTCCCCATACTCGTGGGGCAGCTGGGCATGATAGTTGTGGGGTTTGCCGACACCACGATGGTGGGCCACTACAGCACCAATGCGCTTGCGGCGGCATCGTTTGTCAACAATCTCTTCAACGTGGCCATACTCGCCTGTCTCGGCATGACCATGGGCATCACTCCGCTTGCCGGCACCCTCTACTCCCGTAAGCAGTATGGCCGCGTGGGCGAGCTGATACGTAACGCCGTCCCGGTCAACCTCCTGTTCACCCTGCTGCTGATGGGCGTCATGGCTGTGGTGTATCTCAATCTCCACCGCCTGGGGCAGCCCGAGGAGCTGCTGCCGATAATCCGGCCATACTTCATCATCTATCTGGTGGGGATGCTCCCGGTCATAGGCTTCAACGTGTGGGCGCAGTGGAGCTACGCCATCAACCGCACACGCATGCCCATGTGGATTATCCTCGGATGCAACGCCCTCAACATATTTGGCAACTATCTGCTCATCTACGGCAACTGGGGCTTCCCCGAGCTGGGTCTGACAGGTGCCGGCATAGCCACGCTCGTGTCGCGTGTGGTGTCGGCAGTGGTCATCATCTCGATATTCTTCGTCAGGAAGGAATACAAGGAGTATGCCCGCGGATTCCTCACCTCCGCGTTCAGATGGCCGGTCATCAGGCGCGTCACCAACACATCGTGGCCTGTGGCGTTGCAGATGACCTTTGAGAGCGGCTCGTTTACGGCTGCCGCGGTGATGGTGGGCTGGATAGGAGCCGTGGAGCTGGCGTCGTTTCAGGTCATAGTCATCACGGGCACTCTCGGATTCTGCGTGTACTACTCCATGGCTGCCGCCGTGGCCGTCATAGTCAGCAACGACGCCGGGCTCGGCAACCGCCGCGGCATGCGCGAGACCGCCTTTTCGGGCTATCACATACTGCTCGCGCTGGCCGTCATGGCGAGCCTGTTTTTCATCTTCGGCAGCCATCTGCTCATCCGCTTCTTCACCTCCGACCCCAAGGTGGAGGCGTGTGCCCTGACGCTGATATTTCCGCTGGTGCTCTACCAGCTGTGTGACGCCACGCAGATATGTTTCGCCAACTCTCTGAGAGGCACCTCCCATGTGATGCCTATGGTGGGCATATCGTTTGTCAGCTACGTCATCGTAGGCATCCCTGCCACCTACGTCATCGGATTCCCCCTCGGCATGGGTCTCTACGGCATCATACTCAGCTTCTCGGTGAGCCTGTTTGTGGCAGCCGTGCTGTTTTTCTACTATTTCATGCGCTCCACGCGCCCTGAGAATCCCGCCATTTCCTCCACCTCCCCGTCATCCCTATGATACGTCTATATGCCATTATAGTAACGGCATTGCTGGCCCTTGCCTTGTCATGCGCACAGCCGGCCTACGGTGCCGACACACTCCGCCTCGGCAACGAGCGGCCTGAGATATACCTGCCCCTGCTCCGAGGCAAGAAAGTGGGGCTGCTAAGCAACCATACAGGCATAGACCACGACAGCATACACACTGTCGACAAGCTCCTCGCGGCCGGAATCAACGTGATGACCCTGTTTTCGCCCGAACATGGCTTCCGCGGCGATGCCGATGCCGGCCAGAAGGTGGGCAACAGCACCGACGCATCCACCGGGCTGCCTGTAGTGTCGCTCTACGGACGGAAATCGCTGCCGCTGCCTCAGAGCGTGATGGACAGCGTGGATGTCTTCGTAGTGGACCTTCAGGATGTGGGGCTGCGCTTCTACACCTATTATATAACCATGCTGCGGCTCATGGAGGAGGCGGCTCGCGGAGGCAAGGAGTTCGTGGTGCTTGACCGCCCCAATCCGTTGGGTATGACCGTCGACGGCCCGGTGCTCGACATGTCGCTCAAAAGCGGCGTGGGGGCTTTGCCCATCCCGGTCATCCACGGCATGACCCTTGGCGAACTCGCCAAGATGATAGTGGGCGAGGGGTGGATGAAGCCGTCATTGCCGCCGCTCGACCTCACTGTGGTGCCCATGGAGGGCTACAACCACTCTATGCGCTTCCAGCTGCTCAACCGTCCGTCGCCCAACCTCAAAAGCATGCATGCCGTGTATCTCTATCCGTCGACATGCCTGTTCGAAGGCACCGTGATGAGCCTCGGACGCGGCACCGACCATCCGTTTGAGGTCTACGGACATCCCGACATGAAGACCGACCCGGAGGTAGATACTCGAAAAATCAAGGATAGACGCGGTGCCGATTCGGAGAAATATTATCTCCATGAACCTACAAAATATCTGCCGTCAGGAATACACGGCGATAAGGACGACATAGTCAACTATAGTTTCACCCCGAAACCTATGCCGGGGGCGAAGAATCCACCCCTCTCGGGCGAAGAATGTTTCGGGCGCAGCCTTAGAGAAGTGCCTGACTCCGCTATAATAGATAATGGCCTTGATTTGTCGTACATCATTGATGCGTATAATAAAATGCCGCGTAAAAATAATTTCTTCACATCTTTTTTTGACAAGCTGATAGGTAACATAAGTGTGCGTCAGAAGATAACCAAAGGCGAAACGAAGCAGATGATAAGGGACTTTTGGAGAAAGGATGTCGAAAAATTCAAGCAGAAGAGGGCAAAGTATCTGCTTTATGACTGATGGAGTTCTGATGCAGTAGGGACATGCCATGGCATCTCCCAATGCTGTTCACTTAAGGAATGCACACATCGTAGTAGGGACATGCCATGGCATGTCTGCTGACGCAACACTCTCATTAGCATGACTTTAGGCGACATGCCATGGCATGTCCCTACTACATATGAACGCCATTCAAGCATTTACGCTTGCTTAATTAAACAGCATTGTGGCATCTCCCTACTGCATGAGTTAATCGCATTGGGATACCACATGCCGGAGGCGGAGTGTGACTGCACAAGCGACAGATTGGTGTGCATATCTTTGTAGCTGTCGGTTTTTCTCGCTAATTTCGCAGAAATTTTTCATAATATCGGAATGAGTACGAAGCAATGGCTGAAAATAGACGTGGATGCGGTGCTGCGCGAGCGGCTGCCACGCTATTACCGCTTCATACCCAAGATACTGGTGTCGTGGCTGAAACGGGAGATATGCCAGGACGAGATGAACGGCATGCTCAGCCGTGCCGACGGTCTCGAGGGGGCGCAGTTTTGCCGCTCCGTGCTTGACTATCTGCGTGTAAGCTACGAAATCCAGGGCCAGCAGAATCTGCCCCCGGCAGCCGACCGCAAGGTGACATACGTCAGCAACCATCCGCTCGGAGGACTGGATGGCATGGCGCTGATAGAGATGGCCTCCGCACGTCACGGCGTGGAGCCGTACTTCGTGGTCAACGACCTGCTGATGGCTGTGGAGCCTCTGCGCAAGGTGTTCGTGCCGGTCAACACCCACGGACGTCAGAGCCGCCGTGGCACCGCCGGCATCGACGAAGCCTTTGCAAGCGACCGCCCGGTGATAGTGTTTCCGGCCGGACTGGTGTCACGCAAGGGCAAGGGCGGACGCATCGCCGACCTCAAGTGGCGCAAATCGTTCATCAACCTGAGCGTCAAATACCGCCGCGACATCATACCGGTGTATTTCGACGGCACCAACTCGGGCACATTCTACGGGCTGGCGCGGGCGCGAGAGCGTCTCGGCCTCAGATTCAACTTCGAGATGATACGTCTGCCGCGTGAAATCATGCTCAGCCGCGGCAAGAAATACACCATACATATCGGCAAGAGAATACCGGTGGACCGTCTGCAAGGAGGCCGCCGCGCCGATGACGAGACCCTTGCCGTGCGTAAGATAGTCTATAACCTTAAAAAGGATAACTGAATTTCATCACACCCCATGCCTACAATGCAACGGATCATAGATCCCATAGACATAGACCTGATCAAGAGCGAACTCACCCCTGAGCGTTTTCTGCGACACGCCAACAAGGGGGGCAACGACATATACATCGTGGACGGACGCGAGGCGCCCAACACGATGCGCGAGATAGGCCGTCTGCGCGAGATAGCTTTCCGCTCGGCCGGCGGAGGCACCGGCAAGGATTGCGACATCGACGAGTTTGACCTGATGGACCCTCCTTGCATGCAGCTCGTGGTGTGGGATCCCGAAAACGAGCAGATACTCGGCGGCTACCGCTTCATCCGTGGGTGCAACATACGTCAGAACCCCGACGGCACTCCGCGCATTGCCACAAGCCACATGTTCAGCTTCTCGGAGCGTTTTCTCTCCGACTACCTCCCTAAGACGCTGGAGCTGGGACGCTCGTTTGTCAGGCTCGAATACCAGTCGACACGCGCCGGGGTCAAGGCCATCTATGTGCTTGACAACCTCTGGGACGGCTTAGGTGCCCTGACGGTGGTGTATCCCGAAATCGAATACCTCTTCGGCAAGGTGACGATGTATCCCAGCTATGACGAGGAGTGCCGTAACATGATACTCTACTTCCTCCACAAGCATTTTCCCGACCCTGACCGCCTCGTGACCACAATCAATCCTCTGGAGACCCACATGGATGTGGAGGCGATGAGGCGTCTCTTTCCCAACGACACTTTCAAGGAGGACTACAAGGTGCTCAACAAGGCTGTGCGTGACCACGGCTACAACATTCCTCCGCTGGTCAATGCCTATATGGGACTGTCGCCCACGATGCGCATGTTTGGCACTGCCATCAATGACGAATTCGGCGACGTGGAGGAGAGCGGCATCTTCTTTGCCATCAGCGACATCTTCGAGGAGAAGAAGCAGCGTCACATCTCTACCTACCACTCATGATCCGGAGCGTCGCGACATGGCCGGCATGGATGTACGCCGTCGTGGCGGCATCGCTGGGGCTGACCGCATGCGCGGTGTGGCTGATGCCGTGTGGCGCGGACGCTTTGCTCTACCTGCTGCTCGTGGCGGTGGGGTTGCTCACCGCGGCGGCCTACCGTGCGATGCCGTGGCGCAACAATGCCGGATGGGTGGCTCTGATTATATTCTGGACCATGCTCGCCGTAGGTGTCACGGCCAATCTCCACCAGTGGACTGTGGAGCGGTGGTGCACCCTCGAGCATCCGTGGATGCTCAACCATGACGCCAACGACTTCCGCAACCAGGCCCTGCTCAGGCTCGGTTTGGTGCCCGAGCGTCCCATCTATGATTTGGATTACGCCGTGACCTACGACGGTGTGCTGATGGGCTTCATCTGGCTTTTCGGACGGTCGGTGATGTATCCCATCCTCGGCAACATGCTGATGACGCTGCTGTCGCTGGTGATGAGCGGATGGCTGGCGGTCAGGCTGATGCCCCACACTGGCCGATACAGCCATGCTGCCAAGGCTTCGGCGGCAATAATCATGACCGGAGCCATAGCCTCGTATCTCAACTGCGGCACGGTGCTGATCAAGGACGCTACGCTCAATTTCAGCACCGCCGCGGTGCTGCTGGGGCTGACCGCGCTGTGGAATCCGCCTTCCAAGCCCTGCCGACGCGCCGTGATGGTCATGCTGATAGTCATAGGCCTCGCCGGCATCACCATAGTGCGCTCTCAGATGCTGCTGATGCTGCTGCCTGCCGTGTTGCTGACATGGCGCAGACGCTACTGGCCGTCGGTGCTGGCTGTTGTCGCTCTCGTATTGATTATGTATTTCGGTGTGAGGTCCATGATGACCACCTACGACATCAGCAGATATGCCGATTCGGAAGCCATGTCATCGTTCTATTTCCAGCAGAGGGAGAGCCACGCGAGTTATCTGGATATGCTGGGTTCATATAGCGACCTCGGTTTTTGGCAGAAACTGCTCTGGCTGCCCGTATGCTGCGGCGTGCAGTACCTGATACCGCTCCCATGGAACGGCCTTAACGACCTCCCCATGGCCTACACCCTCGTATATGCCCATCAGGGGTGGGCTTGGTATCTGATAGGGGGCGCGTCGCTCTACTATCTTCTCTTTGCTTCGTGGAGCGGTCTGCGGCACGGGCTTCTGGAGCGTTATGTCCTGTGGGCTGCGGCCTGTTTTGCCGGCATCGCGTGGATGTTTGGCGGCACCGTGTCAAGGTATGTGCTCCCGTTCATGCCCGTCTATGTCGCCGCCTCCGTCTGTGCCGTGCTCTACATGCGCCACCGCCGCAGCTTCCGCCGTTTCTACCTCCTGTATCTCGCCGCCCTCGCCGCCGCCCTCACCGCCAGCTACCTCCTCAGCTGACGCCCCGGTGGTGTACTACAACCTCCAGGGCATGCGCGTCGACAACCCGACATCGGGTCTCTATATCCGCCGCCAGGGCAAGTCGGCCGCCAAAGTGTGGCTGTGAGGTCAAAGTGTTGCATATTCGGAATTTAAGTGTTAACTTTGCAGCGGATTTGGCCACTGTGGCCGCGATGGCTCTTTTGGCAGCGCGGCGTGGAGCAAGGCCAACATTATTTTACTAACATCTTAATTTCCAAAAGAAATGCACTTAAGCTCTGACGACAAAGTCAAGATCTTTGAGGAATTCGGCAAAGGCAAGACCGATACCGGCAGCCCCGAAGCTCAGATCGCCCTCTTCTCTGTACGTATCGCTCACCTGACCGAGCACCTCAAGAAGAACCACAAGGATTTCACAACACAGCGCGCGCTGAAGACTCTCGTAGGTAAGCGCCGCCGTCTGCTCGATTACCTCATCCGCAAGGACATCAACCGTTACCGTGCCATCATCGCACGTAAGGAACTCGGTATCCGCAAGTAATCGGCTGAAACTTAAAGCTAATGACAAGCCCGCGATTCAAGCACTCCGCAGTGCCTCGAATCGCGGGCTGTCAACATGAATACACACTCCCCACCCATCTCCACCATGGACTCTGAAACCGTACAAGCCACATTCCTTTTCGTAATCGAAGTCATCGGTACGATAGCTTTCGCCATCAGCGGCATACGACTCGCGGCCACAAAAAATTTCGACTGGTTCGGCGCATACACCGTAGGTCTGGTGACGGCCATAGGCGGCGGCACCCTCCGCGACCTGCTGCTTGACTGCACCGTGTTCTGGATGGAGACGTGGTGGTATCTCGCCGTGACGGCCCTGTCGCTGGCGGCGGTCATAGTGTTCCGCTCTTTTCTCGTCAGGCGCGAGCGCATACTGCTGATGTTTGACAGCGTGGGTCTCGCCCTGTTTTGTGTGATAGGGATAGAGAAAACCCTCCATTTCGGCTACCCGATGTGGGTCGCCGGCATCATGGGCGTGATTACGGGCGCATTCGGCGGAGTCATCCGCGACATACTCATCAACGAGGAGCCCATCATATTCCGCAAAGACCTCTACGCCACGGCATGTATAGCCGGGGCCGTGGTCTACTGGCTCACCTCTCTCGTCGCCCCGGCCATCATACCGCCCCTGGCGTGCGCCGCCGTGGTCATCATCCTCCGCGTCCTCGCCCTCCGCTACTCCCTCCACCTCCCCGTCATGATGCACCGCGACTGACCCGTCAGCGGCCTGTCGGAGCATAGGTCACGGTGTGTGTCAATGTCGCTAACTTAAGCAGTCGTTGAGCTATAATGGCTCTCTTTGTAGTAGGGACATGCCATGGCATGTCGCCTAAAGCCATGCTAATTAGGGCGTTGCGTCAGTAGACATGCTGATGAGGGGTGTTGCATCGGCGACATGCCATGGCATGTCCCTACTGCTATGGGTGCATTCCTTGAGTCGGTGACATTGCGGTGTGTGGCAAAATGTCACAACGTCGGGATGGCGTTTTTTTGGTGGAAAAGGGATATTTTCGCAGGGAAAATTTCTTAAAAATTTGAGGATATGGAAAACATGAGATTTTGTGAGGTCGCTGCGCTCTGGAAGGAGAGCAAGCGCGATGTGGTGAAGCAGTCAACATTCTGTGCCTACATGCTGGTACTCAAGACCCATCTGCTGCCGGTGTTTGGCGATGCCGAGACGATTACAGAGGATGACGCGCAGCAGTTTGTGTTTGACAAGCTCCGGGGCGGACTCAGCCGCAAGACCGTCCAGGACATGATGGCGGTGCTGAAATCGGTGGTCAAATTCGGGACCAAGCACGGCATATACCGCTACGAGCAGTGGGGTCTGGTGCATCCCAACCTTGACCAGAAACGCCGTTGCATGGCCCGTCTCGACCGATTCATGAGTCTGTGAACCGTGTGGCGATACTGATATTCTCGCATGGCGCATGGCTGCGCCGCCCGGTATCTTTGCATACAGTATCATTAACAAAACCTGAGACTTATGACCGTTATGGATATGGACCGCGAGGGGCTTGCCGCCCCGCGATGCCGCATCGGCGAGATGATAGCCGCCGACATGGAGAGGGAGCGCAGCCGGGCACGCGATGACGAGCGGCTGCGCCACTGTGACGACGAGATACCCCCTGAGGTGTCAGCCGACTCTGAGTGGCGCGTAGGAGCCACGGCGATAGAGAAAGACATGACGCGGATGCGCCACGATTTCGCATTCTGGTGCCGCAAGTGCGTGAAGATACGTGACAAGCGCACCGGGCAGTATGTGCCTTTTGTGCTCAACCGTCCGCAGCGCAAGGCCATGGCCGTCATGGAGGAGCAGAGGCGTCGCGGCGAACCGATACGCATAGTCATGCTCAAGGCGCGCCAGTGGGGCGGCTCAACGCTGATACAGATGTATATGGCGTGGATACAGATAATCCACCGCGAGAACTGGCATTCGTTTATCTGCGCCCATGTCAAGGACACTTCCGCGACCATCCGCGGCATGTACTCGCGCATGCTCGGCAACTATCCTACGGAATACTGGCCCTGCGAGGAGCCTCCACAGTTCAATTCCTACGAGCGGAGCCTGAATACACGTGTCATATCGGGGCGTGACTGCCGCGTCACTCTCGGGTCGTGTGAGAGCCAGGAGGCAGCGCGAGGCAACGACATCGCCATGGCGCATCTGAGCGAAGTGGCCTTCTGGCGCGACACCAACCAGCGTTCGCCCGAGGACTTCATACGTTCCGTGTGCAGCGGCATACCCCTTGAGCCGCTGACCGTCATAGCCCTGGAGAGTATAGGGCATAAAACGAAGCGTATAGATTGGGGTGTGGTGGATTGTGGGGGTTGT
>ERZ1027217.795-NODE-795-length-10056-cov-3.264974_pt1 | contig 10056 bp, 9 predicted proteins | sample MGYA00519268_ERZ1027217 | MGnify/ENA primary metagenome ERZ1027217 (study PRJEB26926, sample SAMN06164537) | human gut metagenome | biome: ENVO:00009003; feature: ENVO:2100002; material: ENVO:00002003 | host: Homo sapiens | place: USA | collected 2012 ...
AGCTCCCCGAAGAGCGGCCCGTTTCCGTAAATACGCTTATGGTTGTTGGCATTTACTTTCTGCGCTGGATGTTGTCGGAGACGGTTTCGACCGTGCAGGGACCGCCGTACGTCACTTTGGCGGCCGTCGAAGCGTTGATTTTCAGACGGCCCGAACACCAGACGTCGGCTTTGGCGTAGTTCGACACCGTCAGGTCGTAATCCGAGACCCGCAGTTCGGGGGCCGAGAAATTCGCGCCCGACGAAACCCGGACCGTGGCGTCGGCGACCTGCGCCGCGCCTTTCAGGTAGATTTTGCCGTAGCTTCCGACGCTCGCTTCGAGCGAACTGCCGCTGAATGTCCCGTTGAACGAGCCGCCGCTGCTGACGGTCAGCTTCGCCGGCCGGGTCTTTACCGTTACCGTGCCGGAGAATTTGGCGTAGCTGTCGATGCGCATCGTCAGCGCGTCGGCGGTCAGCGTGCTGCCGACGCTGGCGCCGCTGCTGATCTCGACCGTGAGGTCGGAGGCTTTGATGTCGTTCGAGAATTTGGCGTAACTGCCCACTGTCAGTTTGCAGCTGTTGCGGCACTCCACGGGAGCCTGCGCCGATCCGTAGCTCGAAATCCGCAGCTCGCCGTCGCCGCAGCGCACCGAGCCTGCGAATTTGCCGTAGCTCGACACGTCGAGTTTCGCGGCGCCGGGCGTGTCGATGTCGGCGCTCACCGATCCGTAGCTCGATACGGAGACCGAAACCGACGGACCTTTCAGCGGCATTTTGCAGTTCACCTTGCCGTAGGAGCCTGCCGATATTTCGCGCAGCGAGGCCGATGCCGGAACGGTGACCGAGACCGAGATGTTTTCCGTGCTGTTGGCGTTGACGCGGAATTTCAGCTTCCCGCCGTCGCGCTCCAGCACCAGATAGTCGATGACGTTGTCGTCGGCCGTCACGCTGATGGTTTTGGCCGCGGGGCTGACGGTGATATCGAAGAACGCCGCGGCCGAGATGCCCGTGTAGTCGCCCGCCTTGCCCCAGTCCTGCGTCACCATGCGTCCGCTGCCTTTGAGCCGCCCGCTGCGGGTGCGGCTGCTCCGGTCGAAGGCGGCCCGCTTGATGTTGGTGCCGATCTCGCCTTCGGTGTTGTAGAGCCGGCGGATCTGTTCGGCGGTGAGCACGGCAGCGAATTTGTCCACATAGTCGCGCTTGACCTGCGCCGTGGCGGCGATGTTCGAGAGTTTGGCCTTCAGGCTGTTTTTCTGCGTGGCTTCGTCGGCGCCGGAAGCGCCGGCACGGGCGTCGACGGCTTTGTCGAGCGCTTCGCGGTAGGCCTTGTAGATCGGTTCGAATTCCCTGCGCTGGCGGGCGCTCAGCCCCAGCTCGCGGACGATCTGTTCGCGGGCCGCCTTGTTCAGCTCTTCGAGCGACTGGTTGGCCATGTCGATGCGTTCCGCCGCATCGATGGCCTGCCGGGCTTCGGCCACGGCGCGCGCGATTTCGCGGTCGGAGAGGTCCGTCGCACGGCGCGCTTCGGCCACGGCGCGTTCCAGCTCGCCGGAGGAGACGCTCCCCGCGGCGTTCGTCGCTGTGCGGGCCTCGGTCAGCAGTTGTTCCGGTTCGTTGCAGGCCGGTGCGGTATTTCCCGTTAGGGCGAACAGCAGGGCGCAGAGGAAAAGCAGGATATGTTTCATACTGAAATGTTTTTAAAGTTGCTGGTTGTAAAGGATGTCGTCGTAATTCTCTGCGGCGGCCTGACGCAGCGTCTCGGCCGGGGTCGTGGCGAGCATCTGTTCGAGGTCCGGGGCCGGCGTGTCGGCCCTGCGGGTGCGGTATTCGGTAACGAGCAGGCCCATGACGAGCACGGCAGCTGCGGCGGCGGCCGTCAGGCAGTATCTGCGGACGGTCCGGGGAGATGATGCCGGGCGGCGGGACGTCCGGCTGAGGATGCGCTCGTGCAGCGCTTCGAGACTCTGCGGCGGGATGCGGTAAGGCATTTCCCGGCCGCTGTTTTCAAATTCACGGTTCATATTTCCTGCGTTAGTTTTTCTTTCAGTTTCTGTACTGCATAGTGGTAATTGACCTTGAGCGTCTGTTCGCGCTGTCCCAGCACGCGGGCTATCTGTCTGTAGGACATCCCGTCGTAATAGCGGAGGTTGAAGACCAGACGCTGCTTGAGCGGCAGTTCCAGCACGGCCTGCTGGAAACGCACCTGCATTTGGTCGGCGTCCTCGCCGCACTCTTCCGCCACGCGGCCCGCCAGTGTCCGGCTCACTTCGTCGAGCGAGGCGAACAATCCCGTTTTGCGCCGCCGGAGCAGCGTCAGGGCCGTGTTCGTGGCGATGCGGTAGAGCCATGCCCCCATCTCGTCGCTCCCGCCCCGGAAGGTGCCGATCCTGTCGTATGCCCGGACGAAGGTCTCCTGCACCACATCCTCGGCGTCTTCGTGGACCACCACCAGCCGCCGCGCATGCCAGTAGAGCGGGCGGAGGTACGCCCCGACCAGCCGGTCGAAGGCCCCGCGCCGGGCGCCGGGGTCGCGCAGCGCCGCAAGCTCTTCTGCCGATATGTCGCGGGTCGTCTCCATGAGGGTTTGTCAATAAGACGCGTCAAAGGTGCGAAAGTTAAATCCGAATGCGAAATTTTTCTGCTCCGATGCCGAATTTTCCGCGTCCGGTTTTTGATTCTTGATAATTTGGCTTATCTTTGCGCTCCGAAACAGGCGGAATTGGGGCGCGGCCCGCGAGGTCTCGCTGAGAACCGCCCAAGGTAACACATTAAAAACAAATTGCAATGAAAACCATTTCTGTAAAGGCCGTAAAGCGTGAAGAGTACGGCAAGAAAGCAGCCAAGGCCGTACGCCGCGAGGGCATGGTTCCCTGCGTACTGTCGGGCCACGGCGAGTCGGTCGCCTTCTCGGTGGACCCCCGCGAGATCAAACCCCTGATCTACACCCCCAACTCCTACATCGTCGAGTTCGATTTCGACGGCAAGAAGGAGCAGGCCGTGCTGCGTGAGGCTCAGTTCCACCCCGTCCGCGAGCAGATCCTGCACCTCGACTTCTACCGCATCGCCGACGGCAAGCCCGTTTCGATCGCGATTCCGGTACGCCTGACGGGTAACGCCGAGGGTGTGAAGGTCGGCGGTAAGCTGGCTCTGTCGGCCCGCAAGCTGGTCGTCAGCGCGCTGGTCGAGAATCTGCCCGACGAACTGGTCGTAGACGTGACCACGCTGGGCGTCGGCAAGACGATCTTCGTGGGCGGCCTCAAGTTCGAGAACCTGAAATTCGTTACTCCCGCAACCACCGCTGTCTGCGCCGTTCGCGTAACCCGTGCTTCGCGCGGCGCTGCGGCTCAGGATTAGTCGGTAGCGTATGAAATATCTTATTGTTGGGCTGGGAAATATCGGCGCCGAATATGCCGGGACCCGACACAACATCGGATTCAATGTGTTGGACGCCCTCGCAGAGGCGTCCAACGCTGTTTTTACCACGGCGCGTTACGGCGATGTGGCCCAAGTGAAACACAAGGGCCGCACGCTGATTCTGCTCAAACCCTCGACCTATATGAATCTTTCGGGCAAGGCCGTCCGCTACTGGATGGAGGCCGAAAAGATCGCCCCGGAGAATCTGCTGGTCGTTTCGGACGATATCGCACTGCCGTTCGGTACGCTGCGGCTGCGCCCGAAGGGGAGCGCCGGAGGGCATAACGGCCTGAAGAATATCGCCGAACTTTTGGGAACGGAGAATTTCGCCCGGATGCGCTTCGGCGTGGGCGGCGACTTCCCGAAGGGGCATCAGGTCGATTACGTGCTGGGCGAGTGGAGTGAAGAGGACCGGAAGGCGATGCCCGAACGGCTCAAGGTCTTCTGCGACGCGATTCTGTCGTTCGCCACGATCGGCGTGGAGCGGACGATGAACTTCTTCAACAAGAAGTAGCCGAAAACAAGAATAGATGCCTGCCGGCATATGAAACGGGAAACCGGGCTTTCGTGCTTGCACGGAAAGGCCCGGTTTTTCGTTTTTGTGTTTTCCGCAGGAATCTTGCCGTTTTCGGCAGTTTCGCCGTGGAAATCGCGCCGTGCGATATGGACGCGGCGAATGCGGCGTGATTTCGGGGGCGGAGCGTCGGGCGGTTGGCGGAATGGCCGGCCTGCCGCCTTCGGGTTGCCGTCTTGAGCGGCGGCGGATAGCCGTTGCCGGCATGTCGCGGCCTTGCAGCGGGGTGTGCGCCTACTTCTCGTCGTAATAGAGTTCGTCCATCAGGCCGTCCAGCTCGCGGCGCTCCTTCTTGGTGGGGCGGCCCGTGCCGCGGTCGCGGAATACGAAGACGGTCTCGCGCGGAACGTTGAGTTTGTCCAGCTCCTCCTGCGGCGTGACGTTGAGGCAGTACAGGGGAACGTTCTTGGCCGGCTGGCGGCTCGACACGAGGTCGAGGACCTTGTAGGAATAGGTCACCTGCATCCGGCGTACGGCGATCACGTCGCCGATCTTGACTTCGCGCGAAGGTTTGGCGTAGGCGCCGTTCACGGTCACCTTGTTGTTGCGGACGGCGTCCGCGGCGTCGCTGCGGGTCTTGAACACCCGCACGGCCCAAAGGTATTTGTCCAGTCTGATGTCGTCCATAGGTCGTTACTTTTCATAAATGGATTCGCTGCGGGGCGTGTCGTGCGACTGTTCGTCGTTCTGACGGCTGACGCTGAGAATCATCCCCAGAGCGATGGTGGTGAAGAGCGTCGAGGAGCCGCCGCGCGAAATCAGGGGCAGCGTCTGCCCCGTTTCGGGGATCAGGTTCACCGTCACCATGATATGCAGCAGCGCCTGACAGGTTATCAGCAGCGCCAGTCCCAGCACCAGCAGTCCCGGAAAGGCCGTGCCGCACCGTCGGAAGATTTCGATTCCGCGGAAGAAGATCCACAGGTAGAGCATCAACAGCGCGATGGCCAGCACGATGCCGTATTCCTCGACGAAGAAGGCGTAGGCGTAGTCGCTTTCGGGGTGGATCATCTCGACGCGCATGGCGCTCTGTCCGGCTCCCTCGCCGAAGATGCCGCCGTTGTAGATGGCGATCATCGAACGCTCGGTGTCGGTGAGGTGTTCGATCGGTTTGTCGGTCTGCGAACGGGTCCAGAGGTGTATCCATGTCGAGACGCGCCCTTCGGCGGTTTCGCTGCGGCCGAGGTTGAGCGTCATGATGAGGACGATGCCCACGCAGGCCAGCCCGACGAGCTTCATCAGTTCGCCGAAGCGGACGCGCCCGATGAGCATCATCACCCACGAGGCGAGGAACACCAGCACGGCCGACGAGGTGTGGGCCGGGAAGATCACGGCGCACGAGACGACCACGGGCATCAGGATCGGCCATGTCCCTTCGCGCCAGATGCGGCGCTGTTCGCGCGACGAACGCCATGTCCAGAACCTGAGCGACGGCACGATGCGTATTTTGTCGATCTTCGACTGGCGTCCCGCCAGCTGGCTGGCGAGGAAGAGCACCGTGGCGACCTTCAGCGCTTCGGAGGGCTGGAACTGGAAGGGTCCCAGCGGAATCCAGCGGGCGGCGCCGTTGGTCGTGGCGCCGATGAAGTAGACGGCGACGGTCAGCAGGACCGAAAGGATGTAGACGGGGCGCGAAAAGAGGTTGTAGATGCGGCAGTTGATCTTCTGCACGGCGACCATCACGACGAGACTGACGATCAGGATCATCAGCTGCTGGCGCAGGAAATGCGCCGTGGTGCGGGCCGTGTGTGCGTCGTAAGCCATTTTGGCCGTCGAGGAGTAGACCACCAGCACCGAAACCACCGCCAGCACCGCGATGATGATCCACAACACGCGGTCGCCCGTGAAAAGCCTGAATTTGGGCTTTTCGGCCGTTTCGCCGCACGCGTTCGCCGCTTGCGGGTTTTCCCCGTCCGCAGCGCTCCCGTATTCGCTTCCGGAGCTTCGGCTGCCGCCCCGACCGCCCCGGATTTCGCTGCCGTTCGACGCGGCGTCTCCGGCCGTGCGCGGAGCGTTCCCGGCCGTTTCCGACCAAGGTTCCTGCGCCTGCTGCGCGCCCTGCGTCTGTTTCCGTTCGCCGAACTTCATCGCCTTATGCCTTTTCGTTTACCCACGCCTTGAACAGCTCGCCGCGGTTCTCGTAATTTTTGAAAAGATCGAAGCTTGCGCAGGCCGGGGACAACAGCACCGCGTCGCCGGGCCGGGCGGCGGCTTTGGCCGCCGTCATCGCGGCGTCGAGCGAATCGGTGGAGATCACTTCGGGCACGACGCCCGTGAACTCCCGAAGCAGTTTGGCGTTGTCCACGCCCATGCAGACGAGCGTGTGCACCTTCTCGCGGGCGAAATCCTTGAGCGGCCCGTAATCGTTGCCCTTGTCCGTGCCGCCGGCGATCCACACCACGGGGCGCTTCATGCTTTCGAGCGCATAGTAGACCGAATCGACGTTGGTGGCCTTCGAGTCGTTGATCCACAGCACGCCGCCGCTCTCCCTGACCGGTTCGAGCCGGTGCTCGACGGGCGCGAAGCCGTAAAGCGAACGGCGGATCGCCGCCGGAGCGATTCCCGCCGCGAGGGTTGCGAGCGCCCCCGCCATGGCGTTGTAGGCGTTGTGCAGGCCCTTGATCTGCAGTTTCGCGGTGTCGATCTCGACCGAGGCCTTTCCGACGGCCGCTGTGAATTTGCCGTCGCAGAGGAAAGCGTCCCCCGCGCCGCTGGCTACGGCGTTTTTCGCCGCGAAGGGGAGCTGCTTCATGCGCAGGTCGTATTTCGGGAGCTGCTGCCAGATCACTTCGTCGTCGCCCGAATAGACGAAATAGTCGCGCGAAGTCTGGTTCTGCGTGATGCGCATCTTCGAATCGGCGTAGTTCTGGAAGCAGTGGTCGTAGCGGTCGAGGTGGTCGGGCGTGATGTTCATCAGCACGCCGATATGCGCCCGGAACTTGTGCATGCCGTCGAGCTGGAACGAGCTTAGCTCCAGCACGTACCAGTCGTAATCGCCCGTGGCGACCGAGTAGGCGAAGCTCTCGCCGATGTTGCCGCCCAGAGCGACCCGCATCCCGGCGTCGCGCATGATCTTGTATATGAGCGACGTGGTGGTGGTTTTGCCGTTCGAGCCGGTGATGCCGACCACCGTACCCCGGAACTGCGCCCGGTGATAGGCCGCCAGCCGCTGAAGGGCTTCGATGGCGTTGTCCACCTGCACGAAACCGCACTCCCCGGTGCACGAGGAGGCTTCGACGCCCCGCTCGACGAGGAACGCACGAACGCCCCGGCTCTGCATGCCGGCGATGAAATCATGCGAATCGTGGTTCGCGCCGCGCATGGCGACGAACATCGGGCGGCACCCCAGCTCGCACGAAAGCGAACGGCTGTCGGTAACGACCGACCGCACCTCGGAATCGCAGCCCGAAAACTTTCCGCCGCAAATGGCGGCAATACGTGAAAGTCTGTAATTCATCCTCTTATCATTTTCCGTTCCGTCCGCCGTGCGGTCTACTCTTGGCAGCCGACACGACACGCCGCACTCGGCCGGAACGCCGCGAAAAATCGTCAGTCCATCTTAAAAGTCACGATCGTAATGCCCGCCCCGCCGCGGTCGGCATGCTCGTCCTTGGCGCATTCGACCTCAGGGACCGTGCGCAGATAGCGGCGGATCTCCTCCTTCAAGGCCCCCGTACCCTTGCCGTGGAGAATCGAAACCGACCCCACGCCCACCATCAGGGCGTCATCGACGAAATCCTGCACGGCGTCCAGCGCTTCGGCGGCGCGCATGCCCCGCACGTCGATATGGTCCCTGAAATTGAGTTTGCGGGCCGAAATATCGACCGAGACCACCGTACGGGCCGTCTGCGGGCGCGTCGCTTCGCGGAACTCGCTGTTCGACACCACGGTCAGCAGTTTCCGGTCTACCGTGGTAAGTATCTGCCCGAAGGCGACCTGCGCTTTCTTCCCCTTGACCGACTGCACCACGCCGACCATATCCTGCCCGGCCATGCGGACCTTGGAACCGGGTTCGACCTCGCGGGGTTTGGGCGGTTCGGGGGCGGCGGCCGCCGCCTGCGCTTCGCCGCGCTGGGTTTTGCGCTCGATGCGCCGCTGGCGGCGGCGTTCGATACGCTCGATCTCACGGGCCACCTGCGCGTCCTTCTCGGCCGTATCGGCCTGCTCGACCGCATCGCGGAAGTCGTCCAGCTCACGGCGCGCCAGCCGCGTCAGCTCTTTTTCGGCCTGCGCTTCGCGGATGGTCCTGATCGTATTCTCGATCTGCTTGTTGGCGTCGGCGATCAGCCGCTGGGCCTCCTGCTTGGCCTTTTTCAGAATCTCCTGCCGCTCGGACTTGATCTTCGCCAGCTGCTCGGCGTAAGTCTGTTCCAGCTCTTCGACCTTGCGGTCCGTCAGGCGGATGCGGTCGCGTTTCTGTTCCCAGTAATGTTTGTCACGGGCGATTTCGCGCAGCTGCTTTTCGATGTTGATATGGTCGCTGCCGGCCTTCTCGCCCGCAATGCGGATAATATCTTCCGGCAGGCCGATCTTGCGGGCGATCTCCACGGCGAACGAACTGCCGGGCTTGCCCGTTTCGAGCCGGAACAGCGGCCTGATATGCTGCACGTCGAACATCATGGCGCCGTTGGCGATGCCTTCGGTGTTCGACGCATAATACTTGATATTGGCGTAATGGGTCGTGATAACGCCGTAGCACCCCTTGGCCAGCAGGCGTTCGAGGATGGCTTCGGCGATGGCGCCGCCGATGACCGGCTCGGTACCCGACCCGAATTCGTCGATCAGCACCAGCGTCGCGGAGGAGGCCCCGGCCAGCATGTTCTTCATGTTGAGCAGGTGCGACGAGTAGGTCGAAAGATCGTCGTCGATCGACTGTTCGTCGCCGATGTCGATGAAGATCGACCGAAACACGGGCAGCTCGGAGACCTCCGACGCCGGCACGAGGAAACCGCACTGGAACATATACTGCACGATGCCCGTGGTTTTCAGGCAGACCGACTTGCCGCCCGCGTTAGGCCCCGAAATGACGAGGATATGCTTGCGGCGGTCCAGCTGCATGTCGAGCGGCACGACCTCGCGGCCCTGCGCCCGGAGCGTCTGCTGCAGCAAGGGATGGCGGGCGTTTTTCAGCACCAGCCGGTCGTCGGTCGAGACGATCGGCTTCACGCAGCCGTTCTCCGAGGCCCAGCGCCCTTTGGCGCGCAACATGTCAATCTCGGCGAGGTAGTCGCCCGAATCGGCGATCAATTCCGCATCGGGACGCACCGAATCGGTGAACTCCGAGAGGATGCGGACGATCTCGCGCCGCTCGGCGTATTCCAGTTCGCGCAGTTCGTTGTTGATCTCCACCACCTCGACCGGCTCGACGTAGAACGTGCGTCCGGTGGCCGACTCGTCGTGGATGAAGCCCTGCAGTTTGCGTTTGTTGGCCGCGGCGACCGGAATCACGGCTTTGCCCTCGCGGATCGAAATCTGGGCGTCGGCATCGACGATGCCGGCGCTTTTGGCGGCCGACAGCACGGCCTGCAGGCGTTTGGCGGCCTGTCCCTCACGTTCGCGGACGGCGCGCCGGATCTCCAGCAGACCGGGCGAAGCGTTGTCCTTCACGTTGCCGAAGCGATCGACGATGGCGTCGATCCGCTGCACGATTTCGGGAAACGCCGCGACGCCGCGGCTACGGGCGTGAAGCGCCGGATATTGTTCTTCGCGGTTGAGAATGAACGCGACGATGCCGCCGACGACCGTCAGCGCACGATGCAGCGTCACCACTTCCTCGACGTCGAGGAACGAGCCTTCGACGCGCAGCTTGGCGACAATATGATCGACGTCGGGATACTCCCCGCCGGGAAATTCGTGTTCCATATCGAGCAGCAGACGCATCTCGTCGGCAAGCGTCAGCCGCCGGGCGATCTCGCGCGCCGAAATCGAAAAGGTCTCGCCGGCCAGCCGCGCACGGGCGGCACGCATGGTACAGCGCGCCGCAACCTGTTCACGAAGCCGGTCGAAGCCGATCTTCTGCTCGAAGTTTGCAGGATAAATCATGGTGCTATGTCGCTGTCTCTTATACACATCTCCGAGCCCACGAGACAT
>ERZ1027217.801-NODE-801-length-10022-cov-3.596067_pt1 | contig 10022 bp, 6 predicted proteins | sample MGYA00519268_ERZ1027217 | MGnify/ENA primary metagenome ERZ1027217 (study PRJEB26926, sample SAMN06164537) | human gut metagenome | biome: ENVO:00009003; feature: ENVO:2100002; material: ENVO:00002003 | host: Homo sapiens | place: USA | collected 2012 ...
TTTCGCTGCAGCTTCCAGAACGGCGTTGATGGAATCAGTACCTACGCAGTTTACTGCCGGCAGTGCAAAGTTGTTTTCTTTCGCTACCTGGAACACTTTCTGAACGTCGTCGCCAGTGATGACGCCCGGTTTTACGAAATCAAAAATTTTAGACATGTTACTTAGTCCTGTATCTGTATCTTCGACCGTTGAAGAAGGTTCGCGAGCCCTTAAGCGCGCTGAAAAACAGGCGGGTTTCCCCGCCTGAACTGAATTACTGCTTAGCGCGCTCTTCGAGCATCGCTACTGCCGGCAGGACTTTGCCTTCGACGAATTCAAGGAATGCGCCGCCGCCAGTGGAGATGTAGGAAATTTTGTCAGCGATGCCGAACAGGTCGATCGCTGCCAGGGTGTCACCGCCGCCGGCGATGGAGAAACCTTCGCTGTCCGCGATAGCGTTAGCCACGATTTCAGTCCCTTTACGGAAGTTAGGGAATTCGAATACGCCAACCGGGCCGTTCCACAGGATGGTTTTGGCGTTCTTCAGGATTTCAGCCAGTTTCTGTGCGGAAACGTCGCCAAGGTCCAGAATCTGCTCGTCATCTTTGATGTCGTTAACAGATTTCCGGGTTGCCGTTGCGGTTTCGGAGAACTCGGTCGCTACGCGAACGTCGGTCGGAACCGGGATATCGCAGGTGCCCAGCAGGCGCTTGGCTTCATCAACCAGATCTGCTTCGTACAGGGATTTACCGACGTTGTGGCCCTGAGCGGCAACGAAGGTGTTAGCGATACCGCCGCCCACGATCAGCTGGTCAGCGATTTTAGACAGGGAATCCAGAACGGTCAGTTTGGTGGACACTTTAGAACCACCAACGATAGCGACCATCGGACGAGCTGGCTCTTTCAGCGCTTTACCCAGCGCGTCCAGTTCAGCGGCCAGCAGCGGGCCTGCGCACGCCACGTCAGCAAATTTGCCGATGCCGTGGGTGGAAGCCTGCGCGCGGTGCGCAGTACCGAAAGCGTCCATCACGAACACGTCGCACAGCGCAGCGTATTTTTTAGACAGTTCTTCGTCGTCTTTTTTCTCGCCTTTGTTGAAGCGAACGTTTTCCAGCACCACCAGTTCACCGGCAGCCACTTCCACGCCGTCCAGGTAGTCTTTAACCAGGCGTACCGGGTTGGACAGTTTGTCTTTCAGGTAATTAACAACCGGCAGCAGAGAGAATTCTTCGTTGTACTCGCCTTCGGTCGGACGACCCAGGTGAGAAGTAACCATGACTTTCGCGCCCTGCTTCAGCGCCAGTTCAATGGTCGGCAGAGATGCACGGATACGTGCGTCGCTGGTTACTTTCCCGTCTTTAACTGGTACGTTCAGATCCGCACGGATAAAAACGCGTTTACCAGCCAGATCCAGATCGGTCATCTTAATTACAGACATGGTGAATCCTCTCGTTGATTCATAAAGTTTTGTCGACGTTTACGCGTCGAACCTGAAACCAATAGCCGCCATCGCTAACGTCGTGTCGAGCATTCGGTTAGCAAAGCCCCATTCGTTATCGCACCAGACCAGCGTTTTGATCAGATGCGCGCCACTGACCCGGGTTTGCGTACCATCGACGATGGCGCTGTGCGGATCGTGGTTAAAATCTGTCGAGACCAACGGTAATTCCGTATAGTCAACTATACCATGAAATGCACCTTGTGCTGCTTTTTGCAGCAACTGGTTGACTTCACATGCTTTTACCGGTTTTTTCACCGTCACGCTCAGGTCAATTGCCGTCACGTTAATCGTCGGCACCCGCACGGCAATCGCTTCAAAACGGTCGTTAAATTGCGGAAAAATACGGGTGATCCCTGCCGCCAGTTTGGTATCCACCGGAATGATCGACTGGCTGGCCGCGCGGGTACGCCGCAGATCCGGATGATAAGCGTCAATCACCTGCTGGTCATGCATCGCCGAGTGAATGGTGGTGACGGTGCCGGACTCAATGCCATAGGCGTCATCGAGCAGTTTAATGATCGGAATAATGCAGTTGGTGGTGCAGGAGGCGTTGGAGACAATGCGATGCCCGGCGCGAAGTTCATCCTGATTTACGCCGTACACCACCGTCGCGTCGAGGTCGTTGCCGCCGGGGTGGGAAAAGAGCACTTTTTTCGCCCCCGCCTGAAGATGGGCCTCACCGTGTTCACGGCTCCCGTATACGCCGGTACAGTCAAGCACGACGTCCACCGCCAGTTCGCGCCAGGGCAGCGCCGCAATGGTCGGCTCATGCAGGAGACGGATGGCATCGTCGCCAACAAACAGCTGCTCGCGCTCCTGACGGACATCCCAGGCGAAACGGCCATGGCTGGTGTCATATTTCAATAAATGCGCGATGCCCGCGGCATCCGCCAGCTCATTGATTGCCACCACGGTGATTTCCGCACGACGCCCGGATTCATATAGAGCACGAACCACGTTGCGTCCAATGCGACCGAAGCCATTAATCGCGATGCGAATGGTCATAGATCTCCTGCAAGGCTGTCCCTGTTATGAGGTGGCTGACAGAGTAATCCAGCAACGCTCTGAGGGGAACCTTACCAGCTGCAAACTGCGACTGATTGATTAATTGTCGAACATTTAAACGACTGAAACGCTTCAGCTAGAATAAGCGAAATGAGGAATAAAAGGAATGTTTGTCCAGCGCAATAAACCAGCTATATGACTCACATCACATTTTTGCTGGAATAATTTACAACCGTATTACATGGTTCAGGAATAGCAGATACAAAAAAGCCGGGTGGCGAGATAAAAGCAAAACGGTAACCCAGGGGTTACCGTTTTTGGTGTTTGCACCCTCTCCTGTGGGAGAGGGTTGGGGTGAGGGCATCAGCCCGCACCGTACCAGCGATTACAGCAGCGCTTTCGCTTTAGCGACCACGTTATCAACGGTGAAGCCGAACTCCTCGAACAGCTGCTCAGCCGGCGCAGACTCACCGAAGGTGGTCATGCCAACGATAGCGCCGTTCAGGCCAACGTATTTGAACCAGTAGTCAGCGATACCCGCTTCCACGGCAACGCGCGCGGTCACGTCTTTCGGCAGTACGGATTCGCGATAAGCCGCATCCTGCTTGTCGAACGCGTCGGTGGACGGCATGGAAACCACGCGCGCCTTCACGCCTTCGGCAGTCAGTTTGTCCCATGCGGCAACCGCCAGCTCCACTTCTGAACCGGTGGCGATGAAGATCAGCTCCGGCTGGCCGGCGCAATCTTTCAGCACATAACCGCCGCGGGCCACGTTCGCCAGCTGCTCTGCGGTACGCTCCTGCTGCGCCAGGTTCTGACGGGAGAGGATCAGCGCGGTCGGGCCGTCCTGACGCTCCACGCCATATTTCCACGCAATCGCGGATTCCACCTGGTCACACGGACGCCAGGTGGACATGTTCGGGGTCACGCGCAGGGAAGCCACCTGCTCTACCGGCTGGTGAGTCGGGCCGTCTTCGCCCAGACCGATGGAGTCGTGGGTGTAGACCATCACCTGACGCTGTTTCATCAGCGCAGCCATACGTACGGCATTACGTGCGTATTCCACGAACATCAGGAAGGTTGAGGTATACGGCAGGAAACCACCGTGCAGGGAGATACCGTTAGCAATCGCGGTCATACCGAACTCGCGAACACCGTAGTGGATGTAGTTACCTGCAGCATCTTCGTTGATTGCTTTAGAACCAGACCACAGGGTCAGGTTAGACGGAGCAAGGTCAGCGGAGCCGCCGAGGAATTCCGGCAACAGCGGACCGAACGCTTCGATAGCATTCTGAGACGCTTTACGGCTGGCGATTTTCGCCGGGTTGGCCTGCAGCTTCGCGATGAACTCGTTAGCTTTCGCGTCGAAGTCAGACGGCATCTCGCCTTTCATACGGCGGGTGAATTCGGCTGCTTCCTGCGGGAAGGCTTTGGCGTAAGCCGCAAACTTCTCGTTCCATGCGGCTTCTTTCGCCTGGCCGGCTTCTTTGGCATCCCACTGGGCATAGATGTCAGACGGGATGTCAAACGGCGCGTGTTTCCAGCCCAGCGCTTCGCGGGTCAGGGCGATTTCGGCGTCGCCCAGCGGCGCGCCGTGGGAGTCGTGGGTACCGGCTTTGTTCGGCGAACCGAAACCGATGATGGTTTTGCACATCAGCAGGGACGGTTTGTCGGTGACCGCCCGTGCTTCTTCTACCGCGCGTTTGATGGCGTCAGCGTCGTGACCGTCCACGCCGCGCACCACGTGCCAGCCGTAGGCTTCAAAGCGTTTGGCGGTGTCGTCGGTGAACCAGCCTTCAACGTGGCCGTCGATGGAGATGCCGTTGTCATCATAGAACGCCACCAGTTTACCCAGTTTCAGGGTACCGGCCAGGGAGCACACTTCGTGAGAAATGCCTTCCATCATGCAGCCGTCGCCCATGAAGGCGTAGGTGTAGTGGTCGACGATATCGTGTCCCGGACGGTTGAACTGCGCCGCCAGGGTTTTCTCGGCGATAGCCATCCCGACCGCGTTAGCGATACCCTGGCCCAGCGGACCGGTGGTGGTTTCCACGCCTGCGGTGTAGCCGACTTCCGGGTGACCCGGGGTTTTGGAGTGCAGCTGGCGGAAGTTTTTCAGCTCTTCAATCGGCAGATCGTAGCCAGTGAGGTGCAGCAGGCTGTAAATCAGCATCGAACCATGGCCATTTGACAACACAAAACGGTCACGGTCAGCCCAGGCCGGATTGTTCGGGTTATGGTTCAGGAAATCACGCCACAGCACTTCGGCAATGTCAGCCATACCCATCGGGGCCCCCGGGTGGCCGGATTTGGCTTTCTGTACAGCGTCCATGCTCAGCGCACGAATAGCGTTAGCAAGCTCTTTACGTGAGGACATTTTGACTCCAGATCGGATGATGAAGGGCACGCCCTTAACGACTTGACGACAGCGCGTTTTGGGCTACGCCGGAAAAAAGTGTGAACAATGTAACCCAAGCGACAAGTCATGTACATGGAGCATCCTTTTGCCCTTTAAGAAATCTCTGGAACAGGTTGTGCTACGCCGGAATCCGCTCGCCCGCATCCTGCGATACTCTTTATAATTTACGCAGAATACGGTTCCCTGCCGTCGCCGTATTTTCGGATAAACAACCATAAGATTGTGGAAGATAAAAATGAAAATTCGCTCAACCGTACTTGCTCTTGGGATCGCAGCAACCCTCACCGGATGTCAGAACATGGACTCCAACGGTCTGCTCAGCTCAGGCGCCGAAGCCTTCCAGGCATACTCTCTCAGCGACGCGCAGGTGAAAACCTTAAGCGACCAGGCCTGTAAAGAGATGGACGCCAAAGCGAAAATCGCCCCGGCCAACAGTGAATACAGCCAGCGGCTGAACAAAATCGCGGCTGCGCTGGGCGATAACATCAATGGTCAGCCCGTGAACTACAAGGTCTATGAGACCAAGGATGTCAACGCCTTCGCCATGGCCAACGGCTGCATCCGCGTCTACAGCGGGCTGATGGATCTGATGAACGATAATGAAGTCGAGGCGGTGATCGGCCACGAAATGGGCCACGTCGCGCTGGGCCACGTGAAGAAAGGCATGCAGGTCGCCCTGGGTACCAACGCCGTGCGTGCGGCGGCGGCCTCCGCGGGCGGTATCGTCGGTAGCCTGTCGCAGTCTCAGTTGGGCGATCTGGGCGAAAAACTGGTGAACTCGCAGTTCTCCCAGCGTCAGGAATCGGAAGCGGATGACTACTCTTACGACCTGCTGCGTAAGCGCGGTATCAATCCGTCGGGACTGGCCACCAGCTTCGAGAAACTGGCCAAGCTGGAAGCCGGTCGTCAGAGTTCGATGTTTGACGATCACCCGGCCTCAGAAGCGCGCGCCCAGCATATTCGCGATCGCATGAAGGCCGACGGCATTAAATAAGCGACAGCGGGAGGCGCTAGCGCCTCCTCACCAATCTTTGCCAGCCAACAATCAAATAGCCAGGGCTTTATTGAAGACAGCCACTTGGAACTCTTTTTACGTAACGCTTATACCCGTCATACTTCAAGCTGCATGTGCGTTGGCAATAACTCGGCCTATCCCTGGGCCTCGCCCCTACGGGGCCAGCGCAAGCGCTGTTCAAAACGGCTAGCCGTTTTGTCCGGCAACTCGAATTATTTAGGGTATATACCAAACGTGATTATCGCGATGGGTTGCCGGATAAAGCCGAATGGGGCCAGGGGATTATCGCCACCTTCGAATCCGGCTTTACCCAGGGACCGGTCGGCTTCGGTGTGGACTGTATCGCCCAGTATGCGGTGCGCCTTAACGGCGGTCGCGGGCCCAGCGGCCTGCGCCTTGATTAACCCCCTGTACCGTACGGCACAGGGGGTTACCGGGGTTATTCGCCCTTCTTCGCCGCCTGGATGTACAGCATCTCCAGCGCCAGGGTCGCCGCCGCCAGAGCGGTAATTTCGGACTGATCGTAGGCCGGGGCGACTTCCACCACGTCCATCCCGACGATGTTCAGGTCCTTCAGGCCGCGCACCAGCTTGATCGCGCGGTCGGAGGTCAGCCCACCGATAACCGGGGTACCGGTGCCTGGCGCAAACGCCGGATCCAGACAGTCGATATCAAAGGTCAGGTACACCGGCATGTCGCCGACGATCTGCTTCACCTGGGCAATCACGTCATCAACGCTGCGGTCGTTAACCTGGCCGGCGTCGAGCACCGTAAAGCCATTGTCTTTGTCGAACTCGGTGCGGATCCCGATCTGTACGGAGTGGTTCGGATCGATAAGCCCTTCGTTCGGCGCGGTATAGAACATGGTGCCGTGGTCGAACTCGCAGCCGTTGGCGTAGGTATCGGTGTGAGCATCGAAGTGCACCAGCGCCATTTTACCAAAGTGCTTGGCATGGGCGCGCAGCAGCGGCAGGGTAACGAAGTGGTCGCCGCCAAAGGAGAGCATACGTTTGCCGGCCGCCAGCAGCTTCTCGGCGTGAGCCTGCAGCTTCTCGCTCATTTCGCGCGCGTCGCCGAAGGCGTACACCAGATCCCCACAGTCCACCACGTTCAGGCGCTCGCGCATATCGAAGTTCCACGGGAAACGGTTGTGCTCCCAGGCAAGGTTAGTGGAAACCTGACGGATCGCCGCCGGGCCATGACGGCCGCCCGCGCGCCCGGAGGTCGCCATATCGAACGGCACGCCGGTGATGACCCAGTCCGCATCGCTTTCATACGGCATAAAGTTCATTGGCAAACGCAGAAAGCCAAAGGCATTGGATACCAGGGAGTTATCGTATTGATGACCTAAAGTGCTCATGGATATGACCTCTTTTGACAGTCGTGGAACGTAAAAAATAAGTATAAAAAAACCCCTCCGCGTCGTTAGGCCCGACGAGGAAGGGTTTGATAGATAAATCGCTTATTGGCATGAATTATCGCCGGTAATGCATACGGGTTCAAGTGAGTATCGCATGCTGCCGGATGACGGCTTCGCCTTATCCGGCCGACATACGCAGGCCCGGTCAGCGCAGCGCCACCGGGCATCAGCAGCTACTCGTCTTCCAGATAAGTATAGCCGTACAGTCCCGCCTCGAACTCCTCGAGGAACTGCTGCTGCAGCGCGTCGTCCAGACCGGTATTTTTCACCTGATCGCGGAACTGGGTCAGCAGCGTATTCGGATCCAGCTGCACATACTGCAGCATATCCGCCACGGTATCGCCCTCGTCGGACAGCTCAACCTCAACGCTGCCGTCAGGGAAGACGAACACGTCCACCGCCTCGGTATCGCCGAACAGGTTATGCATGTTGCCGAGGATCTCCTGATAGGCGCCAACCATGAAGAAGCCCAGCATCGGCGGGTTCTCCGGGTCGTATTCCGGCATCGGCATGGTGGTGGCGATCCCGTCGCCGTCCACGTAGTGATCGATGGCGCCATCGGAATCGCAGGTGATGTCCAGCAGCACCGCGCGGCGCTCCGGCGACTTGTTCAGCCCTTCCAGCGGCATCACCGGGAACAGCTGATCGATCCCCCAGGCATCCGGCATCGACTGGAACAACGAGAAGTTGACGTAGATTTTATCCGCCATTCGCTCCTGCAGCTCATCGATGATGGGACGATGGGCGCGGTTGCTCGGGTCGAGCTGCTTCTGCACCTCATGGCACATGTTCAGATACAGCTGTTCCGCCCACGCGCGCTCCTGCAGGTTGAAGGTGCCTGAGGAGTAGCCGATGTGGATATCGTGCAGGTCCATCTGGCTGTCGTGCAGCCATTCGCGCAGCGAGCGGCGGTTGCCGGTCTCGTGCATCTCCAGCCAGGTTTCCCACATGCTCTGCAGCGGACGCGCAGCGTCTTCCGCCGGCGGGGTCGCCTCGGTGTATTCGTTACGCTCAACGCCGATGATGTTGGAAACCAGCACGGTATGGTGCGCGGTCACCGCGCGGCCGGACTCGGTGATCACCGTCGGGTGCGGCAGGCCATTCTCTTCGCAGGCATCGCCGATCGCCCAGATGATATTGTTGGCGTATTCGTTCAGACCGTAGTTCACCGAGCAATCGGACTGCGAGCGGGTGCCTTCATAGTCCACGCCCAGGCCGCCGCCGACGTCGAAGCACTGAATATTGACGCCCAGCTTATGCAGTTCGACGTAGAAACGCGCCGATTCACGCACGCCGGTGGCGATATCGCGAATGTTAGCCATCTGCGAACCGAGGTGGAAGTGCAGCAGTTGCAGGCTGTCGAGACGCCCGGCTTCACGCAGCGTTTCAACCAGTTGCAGTACTTGAGTCGCCGCCAGGCCAAACTTCGATTTTTCCCCGCCGGAGGACTGCCATTTACCCGAGCCTTGCGACGCCAGACGTGCACGCACGCCCAGACGAGGAACGACATTCAGACGTTCTGCTTCATCCAGCACAATGGCAATTTCTGACATCTTCTCAATGACCAGATAGACCTTGTGGCCCATCTTCTCGCCCACCAGCGCCAGACGGATATATTCGCGGTCTTTATAACCATTACAGACGATGACGCTGCGGGTCATCCCGGCGTGCGCCAGCACGGCCATCAGTTCCGCTTTCGAACCGGCTTCCAGGCCCAGCGGCTCTCCGGAATGGATCAGCGATTCAATCACGCGACGGTGCTGGTTAACCTTGATCGGGTAGACGAGGAAGTAATCGCCGTTATAGCCATACGATTCACGCGCGCGTTTGAAGGCGGCGTTGATCGAGCGCAGGCGGTGCTGCAGGATCTGCGGGAAGCAGAACAGCGCCGGCAAGCGCTGCCCTTGCGCTTCACGCGCTTTGACTAATTCCGCGAGGTCAACGCGCGCTTCCGGGACGTCCGGATCCGGGCAAACGCTGATGTGGCCCAGTTCGTTGACGTCATAATAGTTATTGCCCCACCAGGCAATATTATAAGTACGCAGCATCTTGCTGGCTTCCTGGGAGCTCATCGCTACCTCCTGCATGGAACGTAGTACACCGTGTTCGCCTGCTGACGAAGGCGAAACCATAGACATGTCGTCAGACATAGCGAACCTCAATTTTTAATAATAAGTGTAAGACAGTTAACTACTATCGCAGTCCAAAGATGCGATAACAACCCATGAACAGTCCTAAAGCCCAGCACTATCTGCTGGTTTTGCGACTGCGCGACCGGTTTCTTATTCATATCATCGTAAAACACGTAGCCGAACAGAGTATGACAGTCCGGAGAAACCACGAGAAAACTCTTGTTTTTACAAGAGCGCCCTTGTTCAGTCCTCAGTAGCTGTAACCAGCTCTTGAATCCTGAGAAGCGCCGAGATGGGGTGAACATCGGCTGGTTTGCATGAGAGAGATGCAGGTTGCGGAGTGCTGACGCGCGACAGAACGACGCGACGAATCAAACGAAAAACATTGGTTCATTATCTGGTATCACCTCCACACCGCCCTGCGACAGGGTCGGCGACAAGCCAAAGCTATACATACCGGGCAACAGGCGCTACGCCGCTGCGAGATTCTGTAAATACAGACTGCTTAACCCGGCTGGAAGTCTGTCTCTTATACACATCTCCGAGCCCAC